>Ga0123353_10002927_pt1 | contig 21391 bp, 21 predicted proteins | sample TergutLab28metaG_3_FD_92763 | JGI IMG/M metagenome (GOLD analysis project Ga0123353, IMG submission 92763) | Labiotermes labralis P3 segment gut microbial communities from Petit-Saut dam, French Guiana - Lab288 P3 | ecosystem: Host-associated > Arthropoda: Insects > Digestive system > Gut ... | reverse complement strand
CAACAGGACTTCCCACCAAGGGAAATAAAAAACGCGCAGAAGCTATGCTCCATAACGCAATCAAGGCATATGAGGCAAAGACGACGCAGGCGAACATGGAATCCGATAGGCTCATGTTTTCTGATTTCATGTTGAACTGGCTAGAACTAATCAGAAACAGTGTTGAAGAAACTACTTTCTCTGCCTACCGCCTTAGCGTCAAAAACAAAATCGCTCCTTACTTCAAAAAGCTGGGCGTAACGCTTGCGAAACTGCAACCAAAGCATATCCAAGGATATTATGGTTATATGATGACAGAGCAGAAATGCAGTGCGTCCACTGTACGGCGGCACCATGCAAACATCCGCAAGGCACTACAACATGCGGTGAAGACCGATTTGATTGCGACAAACCCCGCTGACAAAGTCGAGAAACCAAAGCAGCAGCCGTTCATAGCGGGTTTCTACAACGGCGAAAACCTGAACCTGCTATTTGAAAAGGCCAAGGGAACAAAACTTGAACTGCCGATTATCGTATCAGCATTTTATGGACTGAGGCGAAGCGAAGTTTTGGGGCTCAAGTGGAGTGCGGTGGATTTCAAGAGGAAAACTTTGACGATCTGCCATACTGTAACCGAAGTGCTGGATGATAACGGAAACAAGTACCTTGTTCAAAAGGATCGAACAAAGAGCAAGTCCAGCTTTCGCACACTCCCGCTCATTCCACAGGTTGAAGAAGCGCTGTTAAGAAAAAAAGCGGAGGATGAAAAGTACAAGAAAATTTGCCGTAATTCCTACAGCAAGCAGTATGCCGATTACGTTTTCGTGGATGAGCTGGGAGTTCTCTTGAATCCTGAATACCTGACTAAAGGGTTTCCAAATCTCCTTGATAAACATGGATTGCGGAGAATCAGGTATCACGACCTTCGGCATAGCTGTGCGAGTTTGCTGCTTAACAACGGGGTCAGCATGAAAGCGATTCAAGAGTGGTTAGGGCACAGTCATTTCTCAACGACAGCGAACTTCTACGCTCACCTGGACTATGATTCAAAACGGGACTCTGCAAACGCCATCGGTGATGCCTTGATGATTGGTGGCAATAAAGGCGTGAAATCCCTGGAGGACACAAAAGAGTCCATGCAACCCTCTCCGTAGAAAAGGTATTGCATGGACTCGAAAATGGTGCCGGTGGTCGGACTCGAACCGACACGGTATTGCTACCAAAGGATTTTGAGTCCTTCACGTCTGCCAATTCCATCACACCGGCTTATGTTCAAGAGAGGAAAACCTCTCCCGGACAAATCGCAGAAACGCACCGCAGAAATACCCGAGATTGAATCACCTACCAATCCCGCAAAGCCTTGAAAACAAAGGATTTATCCGTTCCATGGTATTGCAGACCGCACCGGATTTTGAGTCCGGAGCGTCTGCCATTCCACCACTTCGGCATGGAAAAGGCTTGCATCCGCACAGGTGGCTGCAAGCGCGTCTGGCTCCCCAGGCTGGACTCGAACCAGCAACCCTTCGGTTAACAGCCGAATGCTCTGCCATTGAGCTACTGAGGAATGTAACAGCCCGCTTATTATACTGCCCGGATGCGTGGCTGTCAAGCAAAAACCCGCGTTTTTACGTTTTAACGATACCCCAGCGCGCACAGGTTCTCAAAACTGATCCGCATGCACTCAAAGGGGTCCTCGCCGTTGCAGTCGTCTTGCTCCACGTGGGCGAATTCCACGCCCTGCGCTGCGCAGGTGGCCAGGAAGCCGCGGTAGTTCATGTTCCCTTCCAGCACGGGCAGCATGATCCGGTGCTGGCCAACGGCGGCGTCGTCCATGGGCGCGTACCCCATGTCTTTGATGTGCACCTGCCGGATGCGCCCGCCGTACTTTTGTACCCACTCGATGGGGTCGCCGCCGCCCACCTGCACCCAAAAGGCGCACACCAGCAGGTACGCTTCCGGCCATTCCGCCATCATGATGTCCAGCAGCGTGCGCCCGTCCACGCGCTGATACTCGATGTCGTGGTTGTGATAGTGGAAGCGCAGGCCCGCGTCCGCCAGGCGCCGCACCGCTGGCCGGTAATCGGCGATCAGCGCGCGCAGGCCCTCCAGCGAGCCGCGGTAGCCCTCGGGCATCATGCCCATGCCCACGTCTTGGCAGCCGATCACCCTGTGCTCGGCGATCACCCCGTCCACATCGCTTAGCAGGCGCTCTGGATCGGTGTGGGTTGCGGCGCAAACAAGGCCGTTGGCGTCCAGCAGGCCGCGCAGCTCGTGGGGATCGATGGGCCCCAGCCGCGAGCAGTGCACGTACTTGTAGCCGATATCCGCCACCTTCTGGAGGGTGACGGCCAGATCCTTCGGGGTCTGGGTAAAATCCCGCAGGGTGTATAGCTGCGCGCCGATGTGCATAAGAGCGCCTCCTTGAAGTTGATGGATACATCATAGAGGCAAAACAGGCCGCGGTCAAGAATCAAAATCCCCGATTTGACAGCCCGTCTGTTTTGTGCAAAAATGGCCGTAGCAACGGAGGGCCGCAGCAATGGCGGCCCTGGCAATGGCGGAGGGGGGAACGCGGCGTGCGGGTAACCATCAAAGAGATCGCCCAGATGGCCGGCGTGTCCCCTTCCACGGTGAGCCGCGTGCTTTCCGGAAGCTCCCGCATCAGCGCCGACACCACCGAGCGGGTGCGCGACATCATGCGCCACATGCACTACCGGCCCAATCAGCTGGCGCGCTCGCTGGTGAGCCGCAAGCACACCATCATCGCGGTGGCGCTGCCCTCGGCGGCGCAAACCTCGCTGTCCGACCCGTTTTTTTACGATGTGCTGCGCGGCATATCGGTGGGCGCGGCCCGGGAGGGGTACCACGTGCTGCTGTCCACCGGCGGCGCCCCCGGCAACGAGAACGACGGCGTCGCCGAGCTGATGCACGGCGGCATCGTGGGCGGCGTCATCCTGCTCACCAGCAAGGTGGAAGACGAAACCGTCGAAAGCCTGCTGTTTCACCGCTTCCCCTTCGTGGTGCTCGGCCATCCGGTGCGGGACGCCCAAATCCACTGGGCGGACAACGACAACGTGGCCGCGGGCCGGGCGGTAACCGAATACCTGCTTTCCCGCGGCTGCCGGCGCATCGCCTTTGCCGGCCTGGATCCCCACTACCGCATGACGGTGGACCGCTACGCCGGCTATAGGGCGGCCCAAGAGGCGTCCGGGGAAGCGGCGGATTTTCTCCGGTTGCCGCCCTCCTTTATGCTGGAGGTGCCCTACGGGGATACGCGGGTGGAACCCTCGCGCTTCCGTGCGGCCTTTGCCGGGCCCGACCGCCCCGACGCGGTGGTGTGCGTCAACGACCTGCTGGCGCTGGAGGTGATGCGGGAGCTGGCCCATTTGGGCCTGCGCGTGCCCGAGGACGTGTCGGTGATCGGGTTTAACAACATACAGGCGGGCCTGTTCAGCACGCCGGCCCTCACCACGGTGGAGGTGGACGCCGAGCGCCTCGGCCAGGCTGCCTTTACGCTGCTATTGCGCGCCCTCGATCATCCCGGGGCCGAGGCTGCGCACGAGCTGGTTCCCTTCCGAATTATAGAGCGGGCTTCGGTGCGGTAATGGAGAAGTTTGTTTTCCGGCCCTTGTTTTTCCAGCGATTTTGCGGTATAATGGTGATAAGCTAGGAGAGGAGGAAAACACATGAAGACCATCAGCATCAAATTGCCCCTGGCTGAAAATGTGAAGGCGTTCGTCAGTGTCGTCAACAAATATCCGTACGACATCGATCTGCGCGCGGGCCGCTACGTGGTGGATGCCAAGTCGATTCTGGGCATACTGAGCCTGGATCTGGCAAAGCCGATCACCATGGAGGTCTACGCCGACGATTGCGCCGACCTGCTGGCCGACATCAAGCCCTTTATCGTATGAGGGCCGGTGATGCCGCCAACGCAAGCCTGCACCCGCAGGCTCCCGCATTTTGAGTACAACCGACGCTGCCAAACGCCGCCGTTTGGTAGCGTTTTTTGAGCAATACGCCTGGAGGTAGCGATGCCGGCACGACAGCCCTCGATGACCGAACAAAAACTGGTGACCCTCTACACGCTGGACCGGCTGGGGCCGGCCACGGCGCTGCAACTGCTGCGTTTTATGGTGGAAAACGAGCTGATGGACTACATCGCGCTGCAGCTGTCCGCCGCCGAGTTGGACGAGATGGGGCTGCTGCGCAAGGCGCCCCACGCGCTGGGCGCGCTCTTCGCGCCCTCGGCCAAGGGCTACGAGACGCTGCAACTGTTCGAAAGCCGCATCCCGCACTCCCGCGCCGCGCTGATAGACGAGATTGCGCCGGTGTGGAAGCGCCGCTTTCGCGAGGAAAAGCAGGTGCTGGCCGATTGGAAGAGCACGCCCACCGGCGAATACGTGGCGCACCTGCGGCTGCTCGAGGGCGAGCTGTCGCTGCTGGACGTGCGGGTGAGCTTGCCCACCCGGGAGCAAGCCAACCGCTTTTGCCGGCGCTGGCCCCAGGCGGCCAACGAACTGTACGCACAGCTCATGCAAGCATTGGGCGAGAATCCATCAAAAGAGAATCCTTCGGAAGAGAATTCTTTGGAAGAGGTGAACGGCTGATGTGCGGCCGGTACATGCTCTTTGACGACGAAGGCATGGTGTCCCTGGCGTACACGGCCTGGCTGGCCGACGCCTTCGGCCTCATCGGCCGGCCCGAGGCCGACGCGATCCGGGCCCAGAGCACGGGCGAGGTGCGGCCCAACCAGCGCGCGCCGGTTCGCGTGCAGGGGGAAACCGGCCTGCGGTGGATGACCTGGGGCTTTCCCAACCCGCGCAGCATGGGGCTTACCATCAATGCCCGCGCCGAAACCGCCGCGACCAAGGGCCTTTTCCGCGTGGCGATGCGGCAGCGCCGAATCGCGGTGCCGGCCCTCGGCTTTTTTGAGTGGCGGCACAACGCCCGCGCCAAGAGCAAGGATCCGTACCTATTCCGCATCCCCGAGCAGGAGCGCATGTGGATGGCCGGGGCCTACACCGGCTTCCAAACCGCCGGCGGGGGCATGGTGGATCGCTTTGTGATCCTCACCGCCCCGGCGGATCCGGTGGTGGCCGCCTACCACGACCGCATGCCGGTGCTGCTGCGGGAGGCCGAGGCCGACGCTTGGCTGGCCGCCGGCGAGGGCTGGCGCCAGCTATTGGAGCGCGCCACCTGGGTGCATCCGGAGGCGGTGCCGGCCCGGGGCGTGCCGCCCCTGCCTTCGGCCCAGGCCAAGGCGCGGGAGGCTTTGGCTGTGCAAGCGCCTCCGCCCTGTGTCTCGGCGGAACCTAAGCGCGGCAGCGTGCAGCAACAAAGCCTTTTTTAAATGGAAAATTGAAAATGGAAAGTGGAAAATTGGGTACGATCGAGTAAGTAGTGCTCGCCATGCCCCTCATTTTCCATTTTCCACTTTCCACTTTCCATTTTCCACTGCGTAAGCGATTCTTCTCATCCCCCACACCGTAAGCGCCGCGCACAGCCACAGGCAGGCGAAGTATCCGATCCGCCCGAGGCCCTCCATCCACGCCAGCGGCGTGCCGGCTGGAGCTCCGAGCAAGAACATGTAGTTGGCGCCGATCAGTTTGTTGATGAAAAAGGTGAGCGCAAAAAAAACGCCCCCGGCCAGCAGCACGCCGCCGGCGGCCCGGGGCGCGGGCGCGCGGCCCTGGGCGCACAACAGCAGCGGCGCGAAGGCCACCAGCGCGTGGGTGAGCATAAAGGCGGTGCCCATCACATGGGGCCAACTGGAGGGCTCCACGGCCGGAAAGGCCAACGCCAGCGCCGCCCCCGGCATGCCCAGGTACCAGCAAAAGTGAAAGCACGCGGTATTGCCCGTGGCCAGCAGGTACAGCGTTAAAAAGGCCGAAAGGCTGCACAGGTGCAGCGGAAGCAGGGTGCGCAGCAGGTCCTTGCGGTCCAGCACGGTGAGGGTGATGGTGATGGTCATGCAGGCCGCCAGCAGCGCCAGCGCCGCGATGCGGGTGGCCCGCGCCGGTATCTTGCCCCGCCGCGCGGCCCACAGCGCCGCGCCGCCCAGCCATCCCCAGCATGCCAACTGCGCCGCCTGCATCGCAAAAAAACCTCCCCGCAACGATCACGGGAAGCATTGTTGCCTTTCGGCGCGGGCTCTATGCTGGTATTCTCAGGCTGCCGGCGGCCCCCAACTCTCCACTCTCCACTTTCAACTTTCCACTTACAACAACTTTCCGCTACAACAACTTCCGCTACAACAACAGAATCCCGCTCGGCTCCTCCACGTCCAGCTCGCAGGGCCGCGCATAGGCGCTGGCCGAGTGCACCGTCCAGATCCGGCTGCCCAGCGCGTCGCTCCAGTATACCCGCGCGCCGCTGCGCGCCGCCATGTCGGGCAGCGCCCCCTCCAGCGGGATCCGCCAGGCGGCCCGCTTGCCGTGCTTGGCCACGTACACCACCCCGTCCAGCAGGCCGATCAATACCCCTTCGTCGGGCAGGCCGATCAGCCCGCCGGGCATGCCTTCCATGTGCAGCGTGCGCTCGATCCGCCAATTGCCGGCGCGCACCCGCATCAGGCAAGACGACATCTCCTCCTGCCCCACGGCGCACAGCGCCCACAGCGCCCCCGGCCCAAAGCATACCCCCACCGCGATGCCGCCTACATCGACGGTGGCGGTGGGCGCGAGGGTATCGCTGCGCAACAGGTGCACGCAGCACGAGGCGCCGCCGGCCACCGCCAGCAAACGCCCGCTGGGATCCATCGCCAAGTCCCGGGGCTGCACGCCCACCCGGGCCAGCATCTCCAACGTGTTGCCTGCGATGTCCAGCTTGAGCAGGCTGTCGGCGTCCCCGGCCAGCGCGTACAGCGAAGCGCCGTCCACCCCCGGCCGCAGCGCCCGGATGCCCGGGCCGGCGGGGACGCTCCGCAGCGTTTCGAGGGTGCCGGCGTCCAGCGCCCGCACGCAGCCCTCGGCGCTGTCGGCGCACAGCACCGCGCCCCGCCAGGCGCACAGCGCCCCCGCGCCGGGCATATCGCGGGATACAAGGGGCGCGAGGGTGCGCGCGTCGTACGCCGTGAGCGTGCCGTTGCCGGCATCGGACACCAACAGCCGCATGGTTCACCGCCCCCTTGCTGCATCCTATGTGTGCGGGGGAGGGCGGTGCTTAAGTAACGGTTTAGCCTCTGCTTAAAAGCCCGTTAAGCATGCAGGGGATTGCGCGGCGGCGGCGAAATGGAATAGTGCATGAAAGGGAGATTGTGATGCGATTTTCGTACACCCCCCAGGGCGTTTGCTCCACCCGGATCGATCTGGACATCGAGGACGGGGTGGTGCGTGGCTGCGCTTTTGTCGATGGATGCGAGGGGAACGGCTGGGGCGTGTCCCGCTTGGTGGAGGGGCGCAGGGCCGTGGATTTGATCCCATTGCTCAAGGACATCACCTGCGAAGGCCATACCTCCTGCCCGGCGCAGCTGGCGGCGGCCCTGCAGAGGTACGTAGATGGATCAATGAAAGAATCAATGAAAGAATCGGTGAGTGAATCGGCGGAAGGTTGAGGGGGCGATATGGATGCGAACATCATTTTCGGCTTTGGGGCGCCGGCTCGCGGCCTGGGCTCTCGCTTTGGCGATATGCACGCCATGGACGGGCCCGGCGTGGGCGGCCGCCGGACAGATCGGCGCGCAAGCCCCCGAGAGCGCCCAGGCCGAGGCCATGCAAGGCTGGGCCGCCTACGATGCCGGGGAGTACTTGGAGGCCTACGCGCACTTTGACGCCGCGGCGGCCCTGCGCCCCACCGATCCGAGCTACTTGGACGGCCGGGCCTGCGCGGCGCACGCCTTGGGCCGCTACGAGGATGCGGCGGCCGATTACACGCTGGCGCTGGAGATTTCGCCCAACCGCATCCCCGCCTACTTTGCGGGCCGCGCCCGCGCGCTGTATGCGATGGGCCGCTTTGGCGAGGCCGTGGACGATTACGACCGCGCCATCGCCCTGGGCGGCTCCGACGCCGAGATGTACGACGGCCGCGCCGAGGCGCTGTGCGCCCTGCGCGAGTACGAGCGCGCCCTGGAAGATTATGGCCGGGCGATCGCCCTCATGCCGCAATCGGCCGCATACCTGAGCAACAGGGCGGGGGTGTACGCGGCGCTGGAGCGATATGACGCCGCGCTGCGCGACTTTGACCGGGCCATTGAGCTGGCCCCCGAAGAGGCCGGGCTGCACAACCGCCGCGGCAACGTGCTGGTGAGCCTGGGGCGAAACGAGGAGGCGCTGGCCGATTACGGCCGGGCCATCGAGCTGCGGCCCCGGGAGGCGGTGTTTTACGACAACCGGGCGGCGCTGCTGTACACGTTGGAGCGGTACGAGGAGGCGCTGAGCGATGCGGACCGGGCCGTATCCCTCTGCGGCGACGAAGCGCGCCTGCCCTTCTTGCTCCGCCGCGCCAACACCCTCACCGCCTTGGGCTATCACCAAGAGATCGTGCGCGACCTGGACGTGGCCCTCGCTATGGACCCACTTAACGCCACTTCGCTCAACCAGCGGGGCAACGCCCTCTATGCCCTCCAGCGCTACGAGAGGGCGCTGGCCGACTTTACCCTGGCCGCGCGCCTGCGCCCCGCCGATCCGGTGCTGCACAGCAACCGCGCGGGGGCGCTGTTTCACCTGGCCCGTTACCCGGAGGCCGCCGAGGCCTATGCCAAGGCCTCCGAGCTGGCGCCGGACAACCCCGACTACTGCGTGGGCGAGGGCAATGCGATGATGGCCTTGGAGCGGCACGCCGAGGCGCTGGCCTGCTTCGAGCGGGCGCTGGCGCTGGACTGCGACAACCCGGATCTGCACGGGAGCCATGCGGGCGCGCTCTCCCGCCTCGCCCGGCACGAGGAGGCTTTGCCCGGCTACGATGCCGTGATCGCCGCCTATCCGGGCAGCGCCATCCACATCAACGGCAGGGGCAACGCGTTCTTTGCCCTGGAGCGGTACGAGGAAGCGCTGGCCGACTTCCGGGCCGCCGCCGCCCTGCTGCCCGACAGCCTGGTGCTGCGCGGCAACCTCGCCAACGCGCTGTATGCCCTGGGCCACTACGAGGAATCGGTGATCGAGGACAGCGAGATACTGGCCCGGGCGCCCGACTCGTACTCGGCCTATATCCGCCGGGGCGACGCCCTGCTGCGGCAAGACCTGTTTGCCCAAGCCCTGGAAGACGGCGAGGACGCCGTGGCGCTGGAGCCGGAAGGGGCCGCGGGCTACATGCTTCGCGGCGTGGCGCTGTTCAACCTGTACCGCTACGGCGAAGCGCTGGCCGACTTCGACCGGGCCGCCGAACTGTGGCCCGATACCCCCCAGGTGTTCGACACCCGCGGCAACGCGCTGAGCCACATGTTGCTTTTTGAAGACGCGCTGGCCGACTTTGACCGCGCCATCGCCCTCGCGCCGGATCGCGCCGCCCTCTACCTCAAGCGCGCCCATGCCCTCATCCGCTTGGAGCGCTACGGGGAGGCGCTGACCGACTGCGACCGCGCGAAGGAGCTGGATCCCGGCGGCGAGTGCGAGCGGCTGGACGCGCTGCGCGAGCGGGCCCAGATGGGGCTGGCATTGGAGACCGAGCGGCTGATACAAGCCAAACCGACGCCCAATTAAACCGACGCCCAATCAAAGGGAAGCAACGCATCGAGCGTAACGATCGTGTCGGCGGAAACCATCACTTCCGCCGACCTGTTTTTGTCGTCGATCTGGCTCATAAACTCCCGGCAGCGGCCGCAGGGCGGCATCACCCCGCGTGTACCCACGGCCACGGCCTTCACGATCCGGCTTTCCCCCGCCGTAACCATGGCCGCGACGGCGGCGTGCTCGGCGCAAAAGCCCATGCCGCAAGCGGTGTCGATGCACACGCCGGTGTGCACGTTCCCTTTGTCGGTGAGCAATGCCGCCGCCACGCCGCCGGCCTCGGCATTTCGGGCGATTTTCCGGGGATTGAGCACCGATTGCGCGCGGGAGATCAACGCTTCAAAAGTCATTTTGTCTTCTCCTTTGATTTGTTTGCTTTACAGGACAAGGCGCTTGTGCCGCGCCACGTGGCACTGTACATTTACCGCCACCGGCAGCCCGGCGATGTGGGTGGGCTGCTGGGCGCAGTGTACCGCCAGCGCGGTGGTGTCGCCGCCCAGGCCCTGGGGGCCGATGCCCAGCCCGTTGATCCGCGCCAGCAGCTCCGTTTCGAACCCCGCGAGCTCCGGATCGGGGCAGGGGGAGCCGATGGCCCGCAGCAGTTGCCGCTTGGCCAGCAGCATCGCGCTCTCGGCCGTGCCGCCGATCCCCACGCCCACCACCACCGGCGGGCAGGGGTTGGCGCCGGCCAAGCGCATCGTGTCCACCACAAAATCGGCCGCGCCCTGGGCGCCCTGGGCGGGGGTTAGCATGGCGAGGCGGCTCATGTTCTCGCTGCCGAAGCCCTTGGGGGCCACCGTGATGTCCACCGAATCGCCCGGCACCAGCCGCAGGTGCACCGTGGCCGGCACATTGCCTTCGATCCTTTTGCGGGAGAGGGGCCACAGCGTCGATTCCCGGAAGAAGCCCTCGCGGTAGGCGGAGCGCACCCCGGCATCCACCGCCGACTGCAGATCGCCCCCGGTGAGCCGCGCGTCTTGCCCCCAGTCGATAAAGGCCACCACCAGCCCGGTATCCTGGCAAATGGGCATGCTGCGCGCGCAGGCCAGCTCGCCGTTTTCGATGATCTGGCGCAGCGCCTCGCGGCCGATGGGGGAGCGCTCGGTTTTCAGGGCGGCGCGCAGGGCGGCCGGCACGTCGGGCCCGATCTGCGTGCACGCCGAAAGGCACAGGGATTTCACTGCCTGTTCGATGGCGGAAGCGGGCATCTCGCGCATGGGATCGACCTCCTTGCGAATAAAGAAAAGCATACAAAGGGATTTACACCTGCCGCACGATGCATTATCCTATTCATGCAGTCATGCGCAAGACTGCCGGCGGATGGGCTGAAACCTGCTTCTGTCCTATAGCGGACGAAAGGAGGTGAGGCCTGATGCGAAACCTAATTCATTTGGTGAACGCGATCTCGCGTTTAATCGCGGAAATTAGGAAAGCGGCTGAGGTGTACCAGCACCGCAACCGCACTTAGCTAGGGCTTAAGACAGCAAAGCCCATCCACCGACCTCATTATACCGCAGCATATGCACGCCAGTCAACACTGAAGTCAGCACGAAGCGCGCCTTTCGGTTGTTTTTTTTGCATACTTACGGTAAAATAACACATTACCTGAAGGAGGTTCCCCCGCCATGCAGGACGCCAAAGCCATGCGCACCAACTTTATTTGGGACATCGTGGACGCCGATCTGGCCGCCGGAAAGAACGGAGGCCGGGTGCAAACGCGCTATCCCCCCGAGCCCAACGGGTACCTCCACATCGGCCACTGCAAGGCCATCGGCATCAACGCCCTTACCGCGCAGCGCTACGGCGGGCTGTTCAACCTGCGCTTCGACGACACCAACCCCTTGAAGGAAAGCGAAGAGTACGTGCGGGCCATCAAGGAGGACATCCGCTGGCTGGGCTTCGATTGGAACGGCGGGCTGTACTTCGCCTCCGATTACTTTCCCACCATGTACGAGCTGGCCCTCAAGCTGATCCGCGAAGGCAACGCCTACGTGTGCGATTTGACAGCCGAGCAGATACGCGCCACCCGCGGCACCCTCACCGAGCCGGGCACGAATTCGCCCTACCGCAACCGGCCGGTGGAAGAGAACCTCGACCTTTTCGAACGCATGAAGGCCGGGGAGTTCCCCAATGGGGCGCGGGTGCTGCGCGGCAAGATCGACATGGCCTCGCCCAACATCAACCTGCGCGACCCGGTGCTCTACCGCATCGTGCACGCCGCCCACCACAACAGCGGCGACGCCTGGTGCATCTACCCCATGTACGACTACGCCCACTCCATCGAGGACGGGCTGGAGCGCATCACCCACTCGCTGTGCTCGCTGGAGTTTGAGAACCACCGCCCGCTGTACGACTGGGTGATGGAAAAGTGCGGCTTTACCGTCGATCCCCCGCGCCAGATCGAGTTTGCGCGCCTGAACATGACGCGCACCATCATGTCCAAGCGCTACCTGCGCCGGCTGGTGGAGGAGGGGCACGTGGCCGGCTGGGACGATCCGCGCATGCCCACCGTGGCGGCGATGCGCAGGCGCGGCTACACCCCCGAGGCGATCCGCGACTTTATCGACCGCGTGGGCATGAGCAAGGCCGACTCGGTGGCCGATTTTGGGCTGTTGGAGCACTGCGTGCGCGAGAACCTGGGCGGGTCGGCTCCCCGGGTGATGGCGGTGCTGCGCCCGCTGAAGGTGGTGCTCACCAACTGGCCCGAGGGGCATATCGAAACGTTAATGCTGGAAAACCATCCGGAGCACCCGGAATTGGGCGCGCGACAGGTGCGCTTTGGCCGCGAGCTGTACATCGAGGGCGACGACTTTTTGCTCGATCCCCCCAAGAAGTTCTTCCGCCTGTTCCCCGGCGGCGAGGTGCGGCTCAAAGGCGCGTACATCGTCCGCTGCGACGAGGCCGTGCTCGACGCCGGCGGGACCCCCGTCGAATTGCGCTGCACCGTGGACCTCGAAAGCCGGTCGGGCGGGGAAGGGGCGGCCCGCAAGGTGAAGGGCACGCTGCACTGGGTGAACGCCGCCGACGCGCTGCCCGTGGAGGCGCGGCTGTACGAGCCGCTGCTCATCGACGAAGAAGGCGTGGAAGAGGATGCCGAGGGCGAGGAGGGCGCTGCCGTCCCCGACAAGAAGGATTTCATCGCCCGGCTCAACCCGCGCTCGCTGGAGGTGCTGCGCGGCTACGCCGAGCCCTCGCTGGCCTCCGCCGTGCCCGGCGACCGGTTCCAGTTTTTGCGCGTGGGGTACTTTTGCGTGGATGCCGACAGCGCGCCCGGCAAGCCGGTGTTGAATCGCACGGTAAGCTTAAAGGACAGCTGGAGCAAGAGGGAGAAGAATGGAAAATTGAAAATGGAAAGTGGAAAATGAAGAATGCGGCGGGGCAGCAAACAATGCCGTTCCCCTCATTTTCCACTTTCCACTTTCCATTTTCCACTTCTTAACCCCCCAGCAGTTGCCGCGCCAGCCGCGCCCCGGCCATCACGCCCAATTCGAGGTAGGTTGCCGCGTAGGCGGCCAGGGCGCGGGAGAGGTCGTAGAGGGCCTCGTCGTATGCGTCCGGATTGGGGTAGAGCGCTTGCAGCCGGGTGTAGATGGGCTCGCTTTCCTCTTTGAGGCGCTGGGCGGGAAGGCGCGTGTCGGTTTCCAAACCTTCTACGCCGTGCAGGAGAAACGCGCGGATTTGGCGTACATCTGCTCGTTGAAGGATTTTGTCGAGGTAGTCCATGTAATCGTCCTTTCATTTGTCATCTTCAAAAAGGTCAAAGGCGGAACGAATTATATCCATTTAGGTACATGATAAATCCATTTGGGCGCTTTGTCAAGACCCGCAGCAAAAAAGCAGGGGAAAATTATTGGTTATGCAAAAAAGGAAAACGTAGGGGCCGATGCCCACATCGGCCCGCGATACCTGACAACATCGCGAAGAGTGCGGGCCGATGTGGGCATCGGCCCCTACAAAAAAGGTAGCCGATTGGCTAGAAGGAGGAACTGCCGATGGGTATGACTGAAAAAATACGGATTTTGTTGGTCAAGAAAAATGTGAAGGCAGCCCATTTGGCGAGAATGCTTGACACGCCCCCTTCGAATCTGTACAAAAAACTCCAAAGAGACAATTTTTCTGAAAAAGAATTAATCAGGATCGCCGAAACCCTCGGCTGCAAGTACGAAGGATTCTTTTTTCTGGACAACGGGGATCGCGTGTAGGGGCGCGCATTGCGCGGCCGCCGCCCCGTTGGGCGGGCGATCAATGATCGCCCCTACACGATTGCCGCGCCGTTTTTGTAGGGGCGCGCATTGCGCGTCCGCCGCCCCTGCATGAACGGGGGACGGACGGCCAAAGGCCGCCCCTACAGTCGCCCATCCGATGTCACCGGATACAAAACCATTCCATAGGAGGAAGCCCATGCAAGAACGTGCGCTGCTGCGCGGCCGCCCCCCCTTCACCCGTTCGCTCTTTCTATACCTGTCCGCCTTTTTGCTGCCCGGCGCCCTCTTCTTGGCGATTTGCGCGGTAAACGGCGTGTATCCCTTCGGCGCGCGCACCCTGCTCGTGTCCGACATGTACAACCAGCACGCCTTCTTTTTGGATTATTCGCGGCGCATGTTTGCCGAGGGAAACGACCTGTTTTACTCCTTCAGCAAGGGGCTGGGGGGCAACATGCTCAACCTGGCCGCCTCCTACACGCTCAGCCCGCTCAATCTGCTTTTGTTTCTGTTTCCCTCCTCCGGGCTGCTGGGCGCGGTGACGTGCATCCTTACCGTAAAGATAGGGCTCTGCGGCCTTACCGCCTACGCGCTGCTGCGCGCAATGGACGACAGGGGCCCGGTTACCTTGGCTTTTTCTACGGCTTACGCGCTCATGGGCTATGTGATGCACTACGTGATGCACACCATGTGGCTGGACGCCATCATACTCCTGCCGCTGATCGCGTGGGGGCTGGTGCGCATCGTGCGCGAGCGGCGCTTTGGGCTCTACTTGGCCGCGCTCGCCGCCGCGCTGTTTACCTGTTACTACACCGGCTACATGCTCTGCCTTTTCTCGGTGCTCTTCTTTGGGTACCTCTGCCTGGTGGATATGCCGGCCCAGGGCCGCTGGGCCTGGCTGTGGCCCCGCGCGCTCCGCTTTACCGGCGCTTCGCTGGCCGCCGGCGGGCTCATGGGCTTTGTGCTGTTGCCCACCCTGCTTGCCGCCGCGCAAACCAAGGCCACCATCGATCCCCAGCTGCTTTCCTTCACCGAAATGTTCCCCCTATCCCTGCTCACCGATCTGTTCGTCACCGGCGCCAACACCTTTGAGGAGGGGATTGCCCGCCTGCCCAACGCGTTCACCGGCGTATGGATGATCGCCATGGGGGCGCTGTTCTTTGCCAACCGCCGCATCGGCCTGCGGGAGAAATGCTTCTCCGGCGCGCTTCTGGCGGTGCTGCTCATCAGCTTTCATGTGCAGATGTTCGATATGGCCTGGCATGCGTTCAATCCGCCCATTCACTTTCCGTTCCGCTACGCGTTTGTGTTTTCCTTTGTGATCATCTGGCTCGCATGGCGCAGCTTTACCCATGCCGAAGGCATTGCCGTAAAGCACGCGCTCTTGCTGGCGCCCCTCTTTGCGCTGTACTTCCTTTCGGCCACGGCGGCGCCGCTGGGCTGGCGGTACTTTGACGTATTGCTGATGTGCGTGTGCTGCGCGCTGCTGTGCGTCGTTTTGCGCGGCAAGGGCAGGCGCGTCGCGCTGATAGCGCTTACGGCGCTCCAGCTTGGGCACGCGCTGCTAAACGGCGCGCTGGTGATGCAGGCGCATCAGGCCGGGGCGCCCATCGACGCCGCGGGCTTTCACGCCGCGCAGCGGGAGGGCGGCGACATCGTCCGGCGGATTCAGGCGGCGGACGGCGACTTCTACCGCGTCGTGGTTTCGCCCTCCATCGCCAACGACCCGATGCGCTTTTCCTACAACGGCATCACCCACTTTTCCTCCACCCACGCGGTGGAGGAGATCGAGTTTCTGTCCGCCCTGGGCCTTCCCAACAACCGCGTTACCACGGTGGGCTACAGCACCCAGTTGAGCGACGCCCTGGACAGCCTGCTGGGCGTCCGCTATCTCGCCACCACGGCGGATGCGTCGCACAAGCGCTACCTGGAGGCGTTCGAGGCGGGGGAGTGGACCGTGTACGAGAATCCCTGCGCGCTGCCGCTGGGTTTTGCCGCCAGCGCCGCCGTGCTGGACGCCGACCTGTCCGGCGATCCTTTTGCCGTTCTGGACGCGGTGTATGCCGCCATACTGGGCGACGATGCGCGGCCGATCTTTGTGCCGCTGGATTCGCACGCCGAGCCCGCGCTCGCAAACGCCACCGCTTCCCCCTCGCCGCAACATGAGGGAGGCACCCTCTACGCAGCCTCCGCCGACGACCTGGCGTATATCTCCTTTTCCGCCGAAGCGCAATTGGACGACGGCCCGGTGTTTTGCCTGATGCTGCAATCGGGCTGGGATGAGCGCGCGGAGATGTTCAGCGAGGGGCGGTCTCTGGGCGGTTTTGCCAGCATCAACCGCCTCGACGTGTTTTCCCTCGGCGATTTCTGGGCCGGCGACGCGGCGGAGCTCACGATGCTGCTCACCGACGGCCCGGTGGATTTGCAGGAGGTCGCGTTCTTTCAGGAAGACGTGGACGCCTTTGAAGAGAAAGCGGCCCGCATCGCCGAGCACGGCGCGAGCCTGCGAAAGATCACCAGCTCCCGCCTGGCCGGCGAGGTGACCATCCCCGAGGAGCGGCCCTACCTGCTGTTCACCATCCCGTACGACGCGGGGTGGCGGGCGCATGTGGGCGGGCGAACCCTCCGGCCCGTGCGGGCCGCGGGCGCGCTGCTGGCGTTTGCGATGGAGCCGGGCGAGCATGCCTTCGAGCTGCGCTACGTGCCCCCCGGCTTTGCGGCCGGCTGCGCGCTGACGGCGGCCACATTGCTCGCGCTGGCCGGATACGCGCTGATTCTGCGGATCATGAAGATGCGCAAAACCAAAGAGAGGGTTGTTATATGAATAAAACCGTCCGCACCCGCTTCGCACCCAGCCCCACCGGCTACCTGCACCTGGGCGGGCTTCGCACCGCGCTCTACGCCTATCTATTTGCCCGCAAGCACGGCGGCACGTTCATTTTGCGCATCGAGGATACCGACCAGGAGCGGGAGGTGCCCGGCGCGGCGGAGATGATCTATCGATCGCTGCGGGCCGCCGGCCTGCGGTACGACGAGGGGCCGGACGTGGGGGGCGATTTCGGCCCGTACATCCAAACGCAGCGCAAGCCCCTCTATCTGCCCCTGGCGTGGGAGCTGGTGGAACGCGGCGGGGCCTATCCCTGCTTTTGCACCAGGGAGCAGCTCGACGAACGGCGCGCCCAAGCCGAAGCCGGCGAAAAAACCTGGAAGTACGACAAGCGCTGCCTCGCGATCCCCCCTGCCCAGGCCAAGGAGCGCGCCGACGCCGGCGAGCCCCACGTGATCCGCCAGAACGTGCCCGCCGCCGGAACCGCCGGCTTCGACGATTTGCTGTACGGCCGCGTGGAGGTCCCCTGCGACACGCTGGACGACACCGTGCTCATCAAGGCCGACGGCCTGCCCACCTACAACTTTGCCAACGTGGTGGACGATCACCTGATGGCCGTCACCCACGTGATGCGGGGCACCGAGTACCTTTCCTCGGCCCCCAAGTACGATCTGCTGTACCGCTCCTTCGGCTGGGAGCCCCCCCTCTCTTTGCACCTGCCGGTGGTGATGATCGCCGATCAGGGCGCCGTCCGCAAGCTTTCCAAGCGCAAGGGCGACCCCTCCTTCGAGGATCTGCTGGCCCAGGGCTATTTGCGGGATGCGGTGATCAACTACATCGCGCTGCTGGGCTGGAGCCCCGGCGGCGAGCGGGAAGTTTTCTCCCTGGCCGAGCTGGAACGGGCGTTTGACGAGAAGGGGCTCAGCAAGTCGCCCTCGGTGTTCGATATCCAAAAGCTCAACTGGTTCAACGGCGAGTACGTCCGCGCGCTGCCCTTTGGCGATTACCTTGCCCTCGCCAAGCCGTGGATAGAGCGGGCGTTGGGGGCCGACGGCCTCGATCCGGCCCGCTTGCGCCGCCTGTGCGAGATGCTGCACAGCCGCACCGACGTGTTCGATCAATTGCCCGGCATGGTCGATTTCTTGGCAAAGATGCCGGCATACGATGTGGCGCTCTACACCCACAAAAAAATGAAGACCGACCCGCAGGTGGCGCTGGCCGGCTTGAAGGCGGCGCTGCCGGCCCTCGAAGGCCCGCGCGAGTGGACCGAGGCGGCCCTGCACGAGGCCCTCCTGGCCGCGGTGGCCGCAGCGGGCATGAAAAACGGCCAGGTGCTCTGGCCGTTGCGCGTGGCCCTTACCGGGCGCGAGTCCTCGCCGGGCGGGGCCATCGAAATGGCGTACCTGCTGGGCAAGGATCAATCGTTGACGCGGGTGCGCGCGGCGATGGCGCGGCTGAAAGAAACAAATGAAGGAGCGAACCCATGAAAAAGCGGTCGGCAGCAGCGCTGTGCGCGCTCTTGGCGTTGGCCTTGTTCGGCTGCGGCAACAGGCTCTTCCGTGAAGAGCCGGCCGTACACATGAGCGTTTCGAAGTACAGCGACATCACGGAGCGATGGTTCGAGGAGACCGCCGACGGCTACAAGAGCGCTCTGTATCGCATAGAAGAGATCACCGTCGAAAGAATCAGCGACTGGCTCGCCGCCCAGGAGCCGAGCGGGCAGTATGTTCACTACATTTACTCCGATCCGGATTCGTGGGACCTGTTTGTGTACTACCCTCTCGAAAGTACGTCTGAGAGGGTATACGATTCCTTTTCGTTCTGCGTAACGGAGCAGACCGTAAAACTATACGTCAAAGGCCGCCCCGCCGCCGGAGAAGAACGGCCTTCGGCGTATATTCTGATTCGGGTACAAGCGCCGTTGAGGGGGGCTTGGCCCTCTCGATCCGAGCTCTATGTGGACAGCGCCCCGATCACCCTCCGCCCCATCTCGGTGCACCCGACCTTCTGACAGCCTTCGCTGTAAATATCCCCGGTGCGATACCCGGCGTTCAGCGCGCCGGACACCGCCGCCTCGATCTCGGCGGCCTCGGCCTCCAGCCCCAGCGAGTGGCGCAGCAGCAGGGCCGCCGACAGAATCGTGCCCAGCGGATTGGCCAGATCACGGCCCGCGATGTCCGGAGCCGAGCCGTGGATCGGCTCGTAAAGCCCTGCCCTGCCCTTGCCCAGGCTGGCCGAGGGCATCATGCCCAGCGAACCGGCGATGGCCGCCGACTCGTCGGACAGGATGTCGCCGAACAGGTTGCCGGTAACCACCACGTCGAACTGGGCGGGCTTCAAAATCAGCTGCATGGCCGCGTTGTCCACGTACATGTGGGAAAGCTCCACATCCGGGTATTCGGCGCCCAGGCGGGTCACCGTTTCGCGCCACAGGCGGGAGGCGGCCAGCACGTTGGCCTTGTCCACGCTGCACAGCCTCTTGCCCCGGCCCCGGGCCAGCAGGAAGGCCACCCGCGCCACCCGCTCGATTTCCGCAACGGTATAGACCATCACGTCCGAGGCCGATTGGCCGTCGGGCGCGGTTTCGTGCGCGCCGAAGTACACGTCGCCGGTGAGCTCGCGCACCACCAGGATATCGATGGGCTTGGCGATCAGATCCGGGCGCAGGGGGCAGGCGGCGGCCAGCGCCGGGTGAATGGTGCAGGGCCGCAGGTTGGCAAACACGCCCATGCCCTTGCGCAGGGCCAGCAGCCCGCGCTCGGGGCGGATGGCCGGGTCGATGGCGTCCCACCGGGGGCCGCCCACCGCGCCCAGCAGCACGGCGTCGGCCTGGCGGCATGCGTTCAGCGTGTCGGCGGTGAGGGGCTCGCCGTGGGCGTCGATCGAAGCGCCGCCCATCGGCAGCTCGCGCATCACAAACGTGTGGCCGTGCTTGGCCGCCGACGCTTCCAGCACCAGCCGCGCCTGGGCGGTGATCTCCGGGCCGATGCCGTCGCCCGGCAACAGTACGATGTCCGCTATCATGCTTGCCCCTCCAGTTGCTCCTCAATTTGCCTACGAATGTAGGGCACCAGCCCGCCCAGCGCGATCAGCTCGCGCATGAAGGGCGGAAAGGCCGCGGCTTGGTATGTCTCGCCCCGGGGGCCGGTGAGCTCGCCGGTGTCCAGGTCGATCGCCAATGCGTCGCCCTCGCGCAGCGCCTCGCTGGCCGCTGGGCACTCCACGATGGGCAGGCCCACGTTGATGGCGTTGCGGTAGAATATGCGTGCGAAGGAATGGGCCACCACGCACGCGATGCCCGCGGCCTTGATGGCCAGCGGCGCGTGCTCGCGGGAGGAGCCGCAGCCAAAGTTGCGCCCGGCCACGATGATCTTGGCGGTGCGCGCCTTTTGGTGGAAGTCCGCGTCCAAATCCTCCATGCAGTGCGCGCCCAGCTCGGCCGGGTCGGTGGTGTTGAGGTAGCGCGCCGGGATGATCACGTCGGTGTCCACGTGGTCGCCATATTTGATGATGGCGCTTTGGATAAGCATAGTTTTTTTCTCCTTTCGTAACCGCTCATGTGCAAGTGGAAAATGGAAAGTGGAAAGTGGAAAATGAGGGTTCCGACCGGGAAAGGGCACTTCGCCGTCTCTTCATTTTCCACTTTCCATTTTCAATTTTCCATTCATTCCGGCACGGAAATGTACCCGGTAAGCGCGCTCGCCGCCGCCACCGCCGGGCCCGCGAGTATCACCTCGCTCGCCGGATCGCCCATGCGGCCCACAAAGTTGCGGTTGGTGGTGGCCACGCAGCGCTCGCCCGCCGCCAGCACGCCGCAATGCCCGCCCAGGCAGGGGCCGCAGGTGGGCATCGTTACGAGGGCCCCGGCGTCGATCATCGCCTGGGCCAGCCCCTCGTCGATGGCCTGACGCAGGATGGCCTGGGTGCCGGGGATCACGATGCAGCGCACAGTGGGGGCTACCTGCTTGCCGCGCAGGATGCCGGCGGCCACGCGCAAGTCCTCCATGCGCCCGTTGGTGCAGGAACCGATCACCACCTGATCCACGCGGATATCGCCGCACTCGCCGGCCGGCTTGGTGTTGCTGGGCAGGTGGGGCAGGGACACCGTGAGGGGCACCGTTCCCAAGTCGATGGTCACCTCTTGGGCGTATACCGCGTCGGGGTCGGGCTCGTAGGCGGTCCACGCGCGGGTGACGCGGCCATTCTCATTTAGGTAGGCGCGGGTGATGGCGTCCACCGGAAAGATGCCGTTCTTGGCCCCGGCCTCGATGGCCATGTTGGCGATGGTGAGCCGCCCGTCCATGGAGATCGCTCCCACGCCGTCGCCCGCGAACTCCAGCGACATGTAGCGCGCGCCGTCCACGCCGATCAGCCCGATCAGGTGCAGGATCACGTCCTTGCCGCTCACGGGGGGCTGCAAAACGCCCTTGAGGGTCACGCGGATGGCCTCGGGCACCTTGAACCAGGCTTTGCCCAGGGCCATGCCCCCCGCCATATCTGTAGAGCCCACCCCGGTAGACAAGGCGCCCAGCGCCCCGTAGGTACAGGTGTGGCTGTCCGCGCCGATGATCAGCTCGCCGGGCGCCGCGAGGCCTTGCTCGGGCAGCAGCGCGTGCTCGATGCCGGCCCGCCCCACCTCGTAGTAGTGCAGGATGTCGTGGCCGCGCGCGAAATCGCGCATCCGCTTGGCCATTTGCGCCGACTTGATGTCCTTGTTG
>Ga0123353_10002925_pt1 | contig 21392 bp, 18 predicted proteins | sample TergutLab28metaG_3_FD_92763 | JGI IMG/M metagenome (GOLD analysis project Ga0123353, IMG submission 92763) | Labiotermes labralis P3 segment gut microbial communities from Petit-Saut dam, French Guiana - Lab288 P3 | ecosystem: Host-associated > Arthropoda: Insects > Digestive system > Gut ... | reverse complement strand
CGAAATCTACGCCCGCGGCGCAACATCATTGCCCGCAGATGCCTGCCCGCTTGCCATCTCTGCCGATGTGACAGTTTACGCTGTCTGGGGCTTTGACACAACCGGTACAGGAACACCTGACATCACCGATGAAGAGTTCGAATTAACCTATCACCTCAACGGTGGTCAGGGCGGTCCGTCTCCGAACCCTGTGATGGTCACCGAACAACCTGCCTACAAGTTAAGCGAAACAGCACCGACTCACGGTCAGGAATTACTCAACGGTAATCTGACTGATGTGGTCTTTGCATACTGGACACTCGATATCGGTACCCTTAACATGTTCTACGCCCGCGGTGACACATTGCCTGCAGATGCCTGCCCGCTTGCCATCTCGGCTGACGTGACAGTCTACGCAGTCTGGGGCTTTGACACAACCGGTACAGGAACACCCGACATTACCGATGCTGAGTTCGAATTAACTTACGACCTCAACGGTGGTATGAACGGTCCGATGCCGAACCCTGTGACAGTTACTGTACAACCTGCTTACACGTTAAGCACAGACGAGCCTGATCATGCAGATGTAACATACAACGGTAATGTGACCCCTGTGCTCTTTGCATACTGGACACGTGACGCCGGCGCAGTTAACAAAATCTACGCCTACGGCGATGCAATTCCGACTCCGGCTGTGACGGTTACCATCTCTGGCGACTTGACAGTCTACGCTGTCTGGGGCTATGACACATCAGGAACAGGTAAGCCTGACATTACAGATGACACGTTCTTATTAACGTACGATCTGAATGGCGGTACAGGCGGCCCGGTTCCGAGGTCTGCCTTAGTTCCGATTCAAAACGGTTACATGTTGAGCGACACCGCCCCGACACGTGACAATGTGATGAACAACGGCGTGAGTACAGCAGTTACATTCGCAGGCTGGAGCACAGTGCTTGAGGCAAACATCCTCACAGCGGCTGACGTCCTTCTCTTGACAACAATGACAGATACTGTTGATATCGTGGACAGAGATGTGACGGTATACGCAGTTTGGGTCTTTGGAGCGCCCAGGCAACCGGGAACACCCTTCGGCAGTGCATTGATCGTCAACCCCGGCGACAACAACCAAGAAGGTCCGATGACCCCGCCGACAACTGAACCGGGAACAAGCACACCTCCGACGACGTCTGCACCGCCGGAAGAAAAGGAAGAGATCCTCGACCTCTTTGTGCCCCCGTCCAGAACAGCCGCGGTTTTACTGTTCCTGACAGCAATCGGTATTTTCTGTCTCGCATGGTTCTTCTTCGTCAAGAAGACCTAAGACGGAAAATAAAATCTGAAAAATAAACGTATTACCGCTGCTTCGGCAGCGGTTCTTTTTTTTATTGAAATGATTGGCGAGTAAACGTGTTTGTCTGAAATTCAGGGAACACCGGCTATTTGAATAATAATTTATGAAAAACAGCGGTATGGATTCAAGGAATTCGGTTTGGTTTTTTTTGGTTTTGTTTTGGCTTTTTGGTTTTGTTTTTTGCTTTGTTTTTGTTTAGGTTTTGTTTTTAGGTTTTTGTTTTTTGTTAACGGTTTTTGGTTAACGGTTTTTGGTTAACAGTTTTTGGTGTTTATTGATTATTAGCGGCTTCTGCATATACATCGAAATGGCTGCTAAAGTGAACGCTAAAGCGAATGCTAAAGGAGATTCAAAGCAGATGCTGAGCATGAGAAAGCTGTACTTGAAAATCGCTGTACTTGAGAAAAGCTGTGCTTGATAGAAATCAAAACTTGAGAATAGAAATCAAAACTTAAGAGAAAATGAGGCGCTTTCCGGCGGCGAGCCGTTCGGCTGTCGGGGTCGGGCGCTGTTCAGAAAACGGTTATTTCACGATGTCTTTTATTTGGAAAATATTATAAAAATCAATTTTCTTTATTTCGAACGGACTTGATTTTCCAGTCTTCCAAGTCTTTCAGTATGCTGAAGAGTTGGATGATGTCGTTGTCTTTGCCGTTCCAGTAAAAATCTTTTTTGATTTTGTTTCTGTTTTTTAATTCGTCAAAAAAGGCCATCGTCAAGTTGTAGAGGGCTTTGTCGGATGAGAAGGGGATATTGAAGGTTGAGCGGTATTTGTTGCCGTGACGGCCGTAGGTGACAAGAACGTAGCCCATTTTTTGATACTTTTGAATCTCATCAAAGTCGCAAATGATTTCCATTTCATGGGATGTTGAATTATCAATGGCGGAAATGCTTTTTAAAATCATGCCGATGGTATAATCATCAATCGGGCGATTACAGCTGAATGTGATTTTGCCGTATGTACAAATCAAAGTGACCGCGTTGTTTCCCATTTCAAAAGAAATCAAAGTTTGAGGCTCAAGGCCGGACAGCTTCACTTTAATCCTTTCGGATGATTGTAAATCCCTCTGTAACACAATAACACCATTAAATTAAACACCAAAAATATAATCGGTTAAATTGATTAGATAAAATTTGAAAATTTTAAAATAATGAAATTTTGAAGTTATGAAATTTTGAGTTATGAAATTTTGAATTATGAAATTTTAAAAAATTAAATTTTGAAAAATTAAATTTTGAAAATTTAAAATTTGACAAAAATAAAAAAATCAGGGCTTGTATCACCGGGTGGATACAAGCGTGCTGATAAGCGAATTATCTTTTCTCAAAGTCTTTAACTGGTTGGCAGGGCCGATGACGGTCAATTTTTGCTGGCCGGAATCTTTCCTGAAGAGTTTACCCAAAAACGTAGACGAACTGTCGTCGCGCGGATAACTCTCAATCTCAAGGCCGTAAAAGTCGTCATGGATTTCCGCCATGGTCATCTCAATGAGCTTAGCCTCTTCCAACGGGTCTAAACCTTTCTCCAAGACCATAATTTTCCCTTTGCGCACTTCATCAATAATGTAGCGCACTTTCTCGGTAGAGCCCATTTTGGAGAGTTTTGCGTCAGACACCAAGTCAAGTTGAATATCACTCATTTGAATCACCCGAATTGTTTCGCGACGGCTTCATAGAAGGTTTCCATATTCGTTCCTTCCAGCGCGGAAATACCTATAAACGGATGTTGCGGGAACGCGTCTTTGATGTCTTCGGGGGCCGCGTCGGGCAAATCGATCTTGTTGGCGACAATCAAAAGCGGCAATTTTCGCGCTTCCATGTTGCCGATAACAGTCACATTCACTTGCGTGTACGGGTCCGCTGTCGCGTCCATCACTAAAATAACGCCGTCTAAGTCATCCAGCCACTTAACAGACTCAATAACGCCTTCCGTCGCTTCTCTTGAACGCTGCTTCGCTTCTTTTTCGCCCAACCCTTCTTTCATGAAGTCGTGGAAGTCGATTTTCGTCGCGAGACCCGGCGTGTCAACAATGTCAATACAGATCTTACTGCCTCTGGATTCGATTTCCAGTCTGTGGTGACACTGCGCCCGTCTCGTTTCGTGCGCGATGTGAGAGACCGAGCCGAGCGGTTCGGTACCGTCATCCTTCCAGTCTTTAACAATACGGTTCGCAAGTGTGGTCTTGCCTGCGTTTGGCGGTCCGTAGATGCCGATACGTGCGTTTTTTTTCTTAAACAATCTGCCGAAAAAACTTTTGAATTGAGAAATGACACCCATATTTTTCCTCCAAAGGAGAATTTTAATAAATTGAAAGTTGAATTTAAAAAACATTCGCAACCGACATATTTGAACCGGAACGATTCAAAATTAATACACTCAGCTGCCTAAATGTAATAAACGAAAAAGTCACAGCTAGTATTTATAATTCATGCAGGCAAAATTATATGTCTTCAAATGCACATTTTCGATATATTAAAAAGGACTCTATAAAATGAAACGAAAAGAAACCGGTGAACCGAAATAAACCAAAATAAACCAAAATAAACCAAAAACAAAAGTATAACAGTGATAAACAGAAAAAAACAGAAGTATAACAGTGATAAACAGAAAAACAAACACAAAACCACATAAACCACCCCCATTTTCGGAGTTGGGCGATGCGAAGCGCGCACAAATACGAAAATGGAGATTTCTGCCAAAAATAACGAGAAATAACAACCTGTATTATTTTTTTGAAAAACAAAAGAAGTTTTGCCCCGAATTCCCCTGACAGCTACCGGAATAAATCGAAAACAGAAGTATAAATCAGTGATACAGAAAAACAAATACAGAAAACCCCATAAACCACCTCCATTTTCGGAGTTGGGCGATGCGAAGCAGCGCACAAATACGAAAATGGAGATTTCTGCCAAAAATAACGAGAAATAACAACCTGTATTTTTTTCTTGAAAAACACACACAGAAAAAGAAAAAACAGATAATTAAACGAGAAATAACAACCTATATTTTTTTAAAAAACACACGCGGAAAACAAAAAACAGATAATTAAACGAGAAATAACAATCTGTATTTTTTTTGAAAAACACACGCAGAAAACAAAAAAAAGAAAAAAACAGAATTTCTTCTTTTATCTCTCTCCTCTTTCTCGTTTACCATTTAGCATTCGGCGAATCGATTGACGCGTCAATCGCGATTTCGCCGATGTTCGCGGCGTAATCCGCGATGCGCCCGATACTGTCAATGATTGTTCGTATCGCGATGAGCGTCCCAAACGGCATGTCTGTCATTTTGTCAAAATAGTCGCGGTTGAAGTTATTGATCATCGTGTCCATGACATCCTGATTTTCAATGACCTGATTTGCCAATTTGGGATTAAACGTATAAAGCGATTCAATGGATTTTTTGAATGTGTCGGAAGCCAAATCGCTGAGCTTTCTGATTTCCGCCATCCTCTTCTCATCAATTTGGGGATGGAACAGTTGCACCATATGAGCAATCCTGTGCGCGTGGTCGGCAATGCGCTCAATCGGCGAGGCGGTCATTCTCAAATCATGGTATTCTTCAATGGAGCTTTCTGTCATATCCACAAAGCCGGTGCCGCAAACAATCGCTTTAAACTGCTTAGAAATGACCATGTAAAGCCTGTCGACTTCATCGTCTCTTTCCATGACATCGCTTGCCAAATCCTCATCACAGTTCGCCACCGCCAAAATACAGTCATTGAACATGGAATTGGCAATCAGCCCCATCCTTTGAACCGCTTTTTTAATCGACAGTTCATTCGGGCTCAAAAGGTCCTGAACCAACACAAAAGTCGAGCTTTCCTCAATAATTTCGGGCCCGATCAGTTTATGGCAAACCGTTCTTAAAATCTTCTTTTGGTCTGCCATGATTTTGGGAGACGTCAATTCAATAATATCGTAGCCGGCAAGATAAGTCGCGATAAATGCCCTTTCCAAAGCGTCGCCGCTCAGGTTCGTGATGTCAATCGATTTACGGCGAAGCGGCTTAGAGTCCGCCGCCGGACTGATCAATAATTTGCCGTTCGGCTGGGGCTGAACGCCGACGCGAACGCCCGGCGCGATGCCGACTTTCTCGGCCCACTGCTTCGGTAATGAAATGATGTAAGTTGAGCCGCCCGTCTGTTGCACTTTTCTTGTTTCCATGATAAATTCCTCTGTTGTGATTGTGGTTTTATAAATGAGTTTATAAATGAGTTTATAAATAGGAATACAAAACAAACATAATTATAAACAAAGTTAAAGACATTTAAAGACTATTTATTTTCAATAAATCGGTAGTTGAACTATACAGCTGTCATGCTTATATATATTTCTCATATGTTCCATATATTCGTCATAAACTCTTGGCGGATTATGTTTGCTCGCGGCGCGTTAAGGGGAATAAGTGGCAGCAGTCACGGAATGTGCAGTCACGGAATATGCAGTCACTGAATATGCAGTCACAGAACATGCAGTCACAGAACATGCAGTCACAGAACTTACAGTCACAGAACATGCAGTCACAGAACTTACAGTCACAGAACTTACAGTCACAGAACATACAGTCACAGAACATACAGTCGGCAAACCATTTTTTCAAAAAAAGGAAGTTTAAATACCGTTTTTCAGAAATCGTCTTTCATCTGCCGTTTTTTAGAAATCATCTCTAGTAGGCCGTTTTTCAGTAACCATTTCTCGGAAACCGTCTCTCAAAAGCCGTTTCTCAAAAGCCGTTTCTCAAAAGCAGTTTCTCAAAAACCGTTTCTCAGAAACCGTTTCTCAAAAACCGTCTCTCAGAAACCGTCTCTCTGAAACTGTTTCTTACAAATCGTCTCATTGAATCTGTCTTAAAACCCGTCTCTTAAAAACGGTTCTTCAAATTCTTTGACGGGTACCGGCAGCATGCCGGTCAATTTTTCAACAAGAGCGTCAATGCCTTCGCCGGTCAGCGTTGAAATGGCGTCGTCCGTTTCCGCTGTGTCTTTAAATTCGTCGTGGTCGATTTTGTTGGCGATGATAACCGACGGGAGGATAAACTGTTCTTGAATTTCCTTCGCCAGTTTAATCTGTGCCGGCAGTTCATAGCCGCAGCTTTCGCTCGGGTCGATTAAAATAAGAACGACGGCGTCAAGACGGCGAAGCGCCGTGATTGCCTGAAGTTCAATCTCGTTTCTTTCAGACATGGGCCGGTCCAAAAGCCCCGGCGTGTCAATAATTTGGTAGCGGACACCGTTTCTTTCCATGTGGCCGATCAAAATGCCTTTGGTTGTAAAAGGATAGGGCGCAACTTCGGGTGTCGCGTTTGTAATGTATTTGACAAAGCTGGATTTGCCGACATTCGGGTATCCCGCAACAATAATGGTCGGCTCTTCTCTGACATCCGGCAGCTTACGAAGAATATTTCGGGTCTCGCCGAGAAGCTTGAGGTCATCGTCAATCGAATTGATAATGGAACTCAACCGACCGAAAGCCTCCTTTCTGGGCACGTCAGGCATTTTTTTGCTTGTCCTGATTTTTCCCACATATTCACGGGACAACGAATGGACTTTGTCAGACGCCCAGTTAACGTGTGACAGCGCGACTTTAATTTTGTCAACGCCGACTAAAATATCCGCCAAATCGTAATAAAACGGCGGGAGCGCGTCAAAAGCCGGAAACATCCTTTGAATCGCCGCCAGATTGTCGGATAAAATGTTGGCGGCCGTCAACAGCATCGCTTCATTGGCTTCGCAGCGCGTGTTCGGGCCGTCAATGGTTTTGCCGGCCATCGTTCGCACAGAGCGGCTGAACGCTTTGTCCAGAAGTTCCTCTGAAGTGAGGACTGTTTTTATTTTTTCAAAATACATGAATATTACCTGAAAACGCGATGATTATAAATTCATTTAAATAAGCAGAAGCGATACATAACCGGATAAAGTTTATAAGTCTTTGTATATTCACTTTTCACTTCAAAATGTTATTGTTTTCACATTTCCGAATGTTATTGTTTTCACATTTCTGAATGTTATTGTTTTCACATTTCTGAATGTTATTGTTTTTTCATTTCTGAATGTTATTGTTTTAAACGGCTGAAATACTGAATATTTAAATCAATGTCAATTTATAAATCTCTTTTTAAATCTCTTTTTTACATACTCTTTTATTTTATTTCTGTATTAAAATATATTCGATTTTTTAAATCCTACTGTGCTCGATTTTCATTTATTTCAAAGTAATTATTTTTTACGAAATAAAATCATAATTTGATATTACAGGCGTATATAAAATAATCAATAGAATTATCAATCCGTATTTATAAATAACGCCGATGTCTCTCGAAGATAGGGATTTATATAGATAAATGCACTAAATATAATTTACATATTTGTCCGTTAACATAACTCTTACAAAAATATTCGCCTGACAAAAATGCGCCCGGCGAGCGTGAATATTTCTTTTTTACCGCCGGATTTTTCAAAGTGATAATATGGATTTAACAGCAATTCAAAAAGACATTTTAACCGCTTTAGTCAATCTTCAGCGGCAAAAAGAATCGGCCGTCAAAGGTGAAGAAATCGCGGACCTCATTCACAGGAATCCGGGAACAATCCGAAACCAGATGCAGCTTTTAAAAGCGCTCGGCCTCGTCGAGGGCGTCCCCGGCCCGAAAGGCGGCTACCGCCCGACCGGCGAAGCATATCAAGCGCTTGACATTGAAGTAATGGATGAAGAAATGATCGTTCCGGTCTACCGCAACGGCATCGCCGTCAACAACACAACGGCCGCCGAAATTTCATTCACGACCGTCCGCAATCCCGAAAAGTGCCGCGGAATTGTCAAAATCATCGGCAACATCAAAGATTTCAACGCCGGCGACCAGATTCAAGTCGGCCCGACGCCCGTAAACCGCCTGACCGTTCGCGGCGAAGTCTATGGACGCGATGACAGCAACAACCTCATCTTAATCAACATCACGGAAATGGTTTCTCTCCCGAAAAAGAATGTCAAATTCTACATGAAGCCCTTGACGCTCGCCGTCAGCAGCGGCCTTGACCTTCAGGAAGTTTCCCGCCATTTCATCGCCAAAAACCTTCACGGCGCCGCCGTTGAAGACAGCGGCAAAATCATCGGCGTGATCACCACAACCGACGTGACAAAAGCGGTTGCCATGAACAAGCTGGAAGTCAAAGCCAAAGACGTCATGACAAAAGAACTCATCACGGTCGACGGCGAAATGCAGCTTTATGACGTTGTTCGCCTGTTCCATAAATACAACATCGGTCAGCTTGTCGTGACAGTTGACGGGATTCCGAAAGGGATTTTGTCAAAGACGGATGTAATGAATGAGTTGGCTGTATATTGAAAAAATTGCGGCCTACGCTTCGCTCCGGTCGCAATTTTTCCTTCCATATTGGGGGGAGAGTGCGATTGGAGGGGTGCCTGCGGCACCCCGTCTACTTTTTTCTATTCTTTTTATTAATTGTTTAATCTTTTTTTCATTTTTTTCCTATTCCGGTTTTCTGTTTTTCCATTTTTTCCTATTCAGTTTTTCTTTTTTTCTTTTTTTCATCCATTTCCAAAGCGGTTGGCGCAGCCGAAAGCGAAGGATTCGGTTTAATGAGAAAGGTTTTTAACGAATATAGTATATGTAGGGGCTATGATTGGTATTTCAAAATTATATTGCGGGACTGTTGAGCCTTCGGACGCTCTTCGGTATAACCGCGATTCAAAAAAGCTGCCTTCGCACTTGTTGCAGTTTTCGGCAGATAAAAAACCCGTTGTTGTATGGAATATGACAAAAAGATGCAACTTGGGATGCGTTCACTGCTACGCGCAGGCGGTCAATCCCGGCGTTGTGGATAAAACGGAGCTGACGACGGATGAAGGGAAAGCGTTGATTGATGATTTGGCGGCATTCGGGTCGCCCGTCATTTTGTTTTCGGGCGGCGAGCCGCTTCTTCGCAGTGATTTGATTGAGCTTGCTCAATACGCGAAGGATAAGGGGATGCGCGCCGTTATTTCGACGAACGGGACGCTGATTACGAAGGAGAAGGCGCGCGAGCTGAAGGATGTGGGCCTTTCTTATGTCGGTATTTCTTTAGACGGCATGGCCGATGTGAATGACCGGTTCCGGCGCCATCAGGGCGCTTTTGATGAAGCGGTCCAAGGCCTTAAGAATTGTCAGGACGAAGGGATTAAAGTCGGCCTTCGCTTTACGATTAATACTTTTAACGTGAATGAAATCCCCGCGATTTTTGAATTCCTTGAGCGCGAGAAGATTCCGCGCATTTGTTTCTACCATTTGGTTTATTCCGGCCGCGGCGGCCGTATGGTTGAAGAGGATTTGACGCATGAAGAGACGCGCCGGGTTGTTGATTTGATTATGGACAAGACGGCAGAACTTCACGCAAAGGGCTTCCCGGCAGAGGTTTTAACCGTTGATAATCACTGTGACGCCGTGTACATTTATCTTCGCCTCCTGAAAGAGAATCCGCAGCGCGCCGCTGACGTTTACGAACTTTTGTCGATGAATCAGGGCAATTCCACCGGCATCGGCATCGGCTGTGTTTCGTGGAACGGCGATGTTCATGCCGACCAGTTTTGGCGCCACGACTCGTTTGGTAACGTTCGTGAAAGAAAGTTTTCTGAGATTTGGACAGACATGAGCAACCCGCTTGTTGCCGGCTTGAAAGACCGTAAAGACCTCCTTCGCGCCAACGCGCCGAAATGCGCGCGCTGCGCGTGGCTTGATGTCTGCAACGGCAATTTCCGCGTTCGCGCCGAAGCCTTGACCGGCAACGTTTGGGGAGACGACCCTGCTTGTTATTTGACAGAAGAAGAGATTGCGAAAAAGCCGGAATAATTTCGTCTTTTTCCATCCTTTTCAATTTTTTTTCTAAATCTTTTTCTTAACCTTTTTATTCATCCTTTTCTTAATCTATTCATATCTGTTCATATCTGTTCAGAATCGTTTCATTCATTCATACATTCATTCATACATCCATTCATACATCCATTCATACATTCATTCATACATCCATTCATTCATTTGCAGGGGTTGCCAAGCTTGGTCAAAGGCGCAGGGCTTAGGACCCTGTTCAGTAGTGATTCGCGGGTTCGAATCCCGTCCCCTGCATTATCATATCAAAACAAAATCGGAAAACCGGAGGGTGTCTATGATAAATGATTTGGAATCATTTCTTTTACACAAAGAAAAAACGGATCGCCACAGCGCGACCATTCGGGCTGAAATTGTCGGCGGCAGTTTGAGAATATCGGGGCAAGCTTTGGGCACGGCGGTGCTTGAGGTTTTCGGTGAAGACGAATACGAACATTTCTACACCTTTGATGAGCGCAACACCGAAAAATTATTCGGGCTTTTAATGAAGAACAGAAAGGATGACAAAGAACCTTTGACCGAAGAACCTTTGACCGAAGAACCTTTGACCGAAGAACTTCTGACAAAAAAACTTCTGACCGGCGAATTCGGCGGCACGGATGGAGACAAAAAGTTGAGAGAATTTTGTGAAAAAAACGAGATCAAATATGAGTTTTTCTCATATTATTGATCGTGATTTTGATAGTATTATTTAATTTGCCGGCAAAAAGATATTCGCCGGCTTTTTTGTTTCGTTTTTTTGTTGTTTCGTTTTTTGTTGTTTCGTTTTTTTTCACCGCGGCGGCGCGAAGGCGGTTTGCCCTCGCGCGCTTCTCGCTGCGGTTTATTCGTTGTATTTTTTGTCGTATTACTTGTCGTATTACTCGTTGTATTACTCGTCGTATTCTTCGTCTTCGCGCAGGATGAACATCGCGAACACTGCCAACAACATCAGGATTGCCAACCACATCCAAAGATGCGGTATCGGGTCGGAACTTTGGGAACTGTCGTCTCCCACCGTCATGACCAAATCGGCGTAGCCGTCTGTGAATTGCGCGCGGAACGTGTATGTTCCCGCATCGAAGGTTTGGTCAAAGCTTTCTTTTAAAGTGATGACAATGTTTCCTTCGTTTTGGCTGCCGCCGCTTCTTTCGACTTCAGAGACAACATAGTTGGCGGGGTCGATCACTTGGCCTTGGAACGACAGCTGAACGAAATGGTGTAAAGGCCCGTGAATGATTCCCTCAGAGTCGCCGGCGCCGGCATACAGTCCAAAGTGCTGAATGACGGTGTAAACAGCGCTTGCATTGGACGATTGGTTGCTTCCGTTACCGGACGATTGGTTACCGCCGCCGGATGATTGGTTGCCGCCGCCGGATGATTGGTTACTGCCGTTACCGGTCGATTGGTTACCTCCGCTGCCGTTTCCGGGCGGAACGATTGTCGCGTTTCCTGTGCCGGAACCGCCGCCGGTGTTGCCGCCGCTTGTCTGTTCAAAGCGAGCCCACAGCGTTTTGTCGCCGGTTGCCGTGATGTCTGTCACTTGGTTACCGCCGACCGCCGCGTCAAACCATCCGATAAAGCCGGCACCGCCTGCTCTGATGAGGTCATCCAAAGCAAATGGCAGGTCGTAAATATCAAACGTCGCGGGGTTTGTGTTCGTGTCGGTGCCCTCTACACCGTTGTATACGATATTGTACACAGTCGGGGTTGTATCAAAGACCGCCCACAGCGTTTTGTCGCCGGTTGTCGTGATGCTTGTTACCGGGTTACTTTGACCATCCTGCCATTCGATGAAAGCGTACCCGTCTCTGACGGCATCAACCAAAGTCAGCGGCAGGTCAGTCACATCAAACGTATCGGGGTTATCATTCGTGTCGCCTGCTTGCAAACCGTTGTAAATGATATCGTACTCAATCGGATTGGCCGTATCAAAGACCGCCCACAATTCCTTGTCGCCGGTTGTCGTGATGTCTGTCACTAAGGTGCCGCCGGTTGCGGCATCATACCAGCCGTCGAAATTGTAACCGTCTCTTTCGGCATCAATCAAACTAAACGGCAGGTCAGTCACATCAAACGTGTCGGGGTTTGCGTTCGTGTCGGTGGTCTCTAAACCGTTGTAAATAATATCGTACTCAATCGGGGTTGTATCAAAGACCGCCCATAATTCTTTGTCGCCGATTGTTGTGATATCTGTCACTAAGTTACCGCCGGTTGCGGCATCGTACCAGCCGTCGAAATTGTAACCGTCTCTTTCGGCATCTTCCAGTGTAATCGGCAGGTCAGTTATCGTGAATGTCAGCGGGTTTAATGTGTTCACATCGCCTGTCGCTAAACCATTGTAAGTGATATTGTAAACAGCGAGTACAAAAGTCGCATGAATCGTGTGGTCTGCCGTCACTGTAACAAAAATGTACGTGGCAACCGGTCCCACATCAACGTTGTCGACAAGAACGGTGGAAATATTATAACCCTCATCGGGGATAATGAGGAAGCTCTTGTCGGCACCATCGCCCAATTTATAGGGGACGGATACATCGCCGTAGGGCGAAACAATTCCGTTCGGACCCGCGGTGGCTGCAATGATAGGTGCGGGCACAACAGTTACGAAACAGGTCGCATATAATTCACCATATGTATCATCAGCCGCGGTGGCTCTTACTGTGACCGTTCCGGGTGAAAGCCCTGTTATCGTACCATCTATTGATATAGAGGCGATTTGCGAAGGGGGGATCGGATCGCCTTCGTAAAATTGAGCAGGCTCATTAAGTCCCTCAATTTCCCAAATAACGATTTGGTTTACCGCATTGGACGGTGTAATAGTGGCAATAAGCGTCTCATCATCGCCAACGACTAACGTCAGCGTCGTCCGGTTCAAAGAAATGCCGGTGACGGGTTCAGCGGCTGATGTATCCAGTTCGACTTCAATCGGGAAGAAGCCTGTATTTGCGCCGTTTGTGTATATAACGCCGCTTTTTCCGCTGACAATACCCCAAACGGCTGTGCCGGCAGGTTCAACGGTGAGGAAATCAGTGGACCCAATCATAAACGGACCGGGCTTTTTGTGGTCCCATCCGACAACGACGCCCGGGTCGATGACGGTCGGCGCAACGGTGATAATTTGGGCCATGTTTGGTCCGTAAGCGAACACAAAGCCGCCATCCACGGTGGTGGCAGAGCTGTTAATCGCTTTGCCGGTTGAGGCAGTCACCCATGCATTATCCGTCACGGTGACGCTTCCTGTTGAATTAATGGCAATGCCGGTACCTTTCGCTTCGACCTTGGCGTCGTCTTGAATGGTTGCAGAACCGCCGCCCGGCATCCAAATAACATTGTTTGAGCCTTCGTTGTATACGCTTGCGTTATCTTTTATGATAACGGTAGCCGGATTCGTGTCGTTTGTGCGGATTGTTATTCCGCTTGCGGTATGAACCCGAGCGTTATCGCCGATAATAATCGTTGAACTTGCGCCCAGCGCGTTAATGGCTCGGCCGCTACCGGGGTCGGCATAAACATTAGAGTTGCCCAAAATTTCAATATCGCCGTATGTCTGAATGGCATAGTCGCTGAAATCAGAATTGAGCGCGGCGACACTGCCGCTGTCAATAAGAATTCTCGTGTTCGGGTTCGTGCTGTTGGTCATATGAATGACGGGACGAACATTTGTCGTGGCTTCGTTAAACGCCGACCCGCCGCTTATAATGTTAACGGTGGCATTCTGGCCTCTCGCTTCAATGGCGGTGCCGCTGTTGGCTTCGACGGTTCCGTGCTCGCTGACAGTAATTGTGGCATTGCTGCCCTCAGAGATGAGGGTGTTTCCGCTGCCTGTGTTTTCTAACCAAGTGTTGTTCGTCACTTCAAAAAAGCCGTCGCCTGTGGCATTATTAAGATAAATCAAAGGACCGGCGGTTGCTGAACCCCTATAGAGTATCGGTTCCCATTTCACGGTAACGCCGGCAGGTATGTCAATCGTGAGCGTTGTTCCCGCGCCGGAGAAAGTTCCAATCACTGTGACAGTGTCACCGGCGTTGGCGTCAGCGATTGCCGACTGGATTGCGCTTTGAATGGCCGGAACGGACGGCATGCCTGTAATATCAACTGTACTGCTTGCTGCCAAAGTTACGCCCGGCATCAGTGTCAGCATGAGCGCAACTGCCAAGACAATTGGCACTATTCTGCAAATAGATTGATGTTTTGTCATTTATTATGTCCCCACGTATCATTAAGAAAATGCCGGAAAGATGTTACTCGGTCTCGTTTAGCCCCCCAAACGACCGGCAGACTCAGAGATGAAATATAATCATATGTCCGACAGATTTTAATTTCTTAATACACTGTTATGCTATACGTTGTATCTATTTATAAACGTGTCTCTATTATAATATTCAAAAAAAGAAACGATTTCAATAAAAGAGATTTTTTCAATAAAGTTTCAATAAAAACATCGGCAGAGGTTTTTTTGAAATTATTTTTAGAGAATTCCGGTTATTTCCAATCGAAATTTGGTAAATTCCCAATCGAAATTTAGTAAATTCTAATCAAAATTTAGTAAATTCCAATCACAATTTAGTAAATTTTTTAAAAATCTATTAAATTTAGAAAAATTTAGTAAATTCAATATAGTTTTTGTAAAATCGGTATTAGGTAAAAGTTTTGTAATATACATTGTAATATACATTTAAACACGGTGTAATCATGTCAATCATTAACGAAATCCTCGAATTCAATCAAAATTTTGTTGACAACAAAAAGTATGAAGCCTTTGACACAACGCGTTTCCCAAACAAGAAGGTCGCTGTCTTGTCATGCATGGACACAAGGCTGACCGAATTATTGCCGGCGGCGTTGAATTTTAAAAACGGCGACATCAAGATTATTAAAAATGCCGGCGCCATGGTTACACACCCATACGGCAGTGTCATGAGAAGCTTGCTCGTTGCGATTTACGAACTCGGCGTGAATGAAATCATGGTGATTGGCCATTACGGCTGCGGCATGCAGGGGCTCAACGCTGACAATTTGCTCAAAAAAATGGAAGACAGGGGCATCTCCGGCGACCAAATCAATGCGGTTAAGTCGGACATCGATGTTTACAAATGGCTTGCCGGTTTTGAAAGTCTGGCCGTCTCCGTCACCGAAACGGCTTCCGCGATTAAAAACCATCCCCTCATCCCCGCTGATGTCGGCGTTCACGGATTTTTGATTGATCCTCAAACCGGAAAATTAGACAGAGTCGAGGACGCGGCAAAGTGTCAAGCGTGTACTTGCAGCAAATGAGATTTTTTTAAATCTCATCTCTCTCTCTTTTTTCTTTATCTCTTTTTTTTTATTCCATTGTATTCGTTTTTCTGCATTTTGTTATTTATTTTGCAGTATTGTATTTCCGTTATTCATTTTGCAGTATTGTGTTTCCGTTATTCATTTTGCAGTATTGTGTTTCCGTTATTCATTTTTCAATATTCATATTACAGTGTTCAATTTGCGGTTCATTGACAAAGTATTGTCTCAGTTCATTGATTTTTGAAAAAAATAGTGTCCTATATTACTGTAGTTATCGTTTTTCCGTTTTCGTTATTGCTTTTCTTCATTTCCGGTTTTCTGCGAGCTCTTTTTCAATAATTTCGGAAACGGTTTTTAAGATTTTAATACGAGCGTAATACTTATCATTCGCCTCTACGATGACCCATGGCGCCTTTTCTGTGCTTGTTTTGTCAATCATTTCATTGACCGCTTCGTAATATTGGTCCCATTTACCGCGGTTGCGCCAGTCTTCGTCGGTCAGCTTCCACTGTTTTAAGGGGTCGGCGGCGCGGGCGTTAAAGCGCTCCTCCTGTTTTTCTTTGCTGATGTGAAGCCAGAATTTTATGACGACCATTCCGGCGTTTGTCAGCGATTTTTCAAAGTCGTTGATTTCACGATAAGCCCGTTTCCATTCCTCTTCCGTACAGAACCCTTCAACACGTTCCACCATCACGCGCCCGTACCAGCTTCTGTCATAAACAGAGGTATTGCCGCAGTCGGGTATTCCGTTTAAAAAACGCCAGAGGTAATGGTATTTTTTATCGGTGTCCGTCGGCGCCCCGATCGGGATGACGCGATAATTGCGTGGGTTGATCGATTGGACGATACGTTTGATGGCGCCGCCTTTGCCGGCAGCGTCCCATCCTTCAAAAATCAAAACCAACGGTTTCTTGTTATGGTGTAATGAATAATTCGCCAGCGACATCCTTTTTTGATACTTCTTGATTTTTTTCTCGTATTCCTTTTTTGAATACGATTTCGTCAAATCGACCGCGCCTAAATGATCTTTAGCGGGGGCGGGGGTGAACGCGGCCGTAATATTCGTTTTATCTTTTCGTTCATCCTCTCGTTTTTCCGTAACCGTCGCCGTTTCCGCTTCGATTTGTTCGGCTTTAGCTGTAAAAACGGCAGACTTCAGCCGCTCAGTAATTATTTTCATTGTCCTCAGCACGGCGACATCAATGTCGCGGTCTGCGAAATAAAGGTCCCACGGCGCGTTTTCTTTGTTTGTCTGCTCCAGCATTTCTTTAAGGACATCAATGTCTTTTTTGTAAATTTTTTCGGCTGACCGCGTATCCATGTCATACGGAAGAATGCTGTTCCACATTTTCCGGCTCTCCATGCGCTTTTCCTTTTTCGCGCCGAAATAGATTTTTATGATAAACGTGCCGTTGTCCGTCAGCGTTTTTTCAAAGTCGTTGATCGTATTAATTAAAATTTTGAATTTATCCGTATGGATAACATCTTTTTTGGCGGGCTCCGTCAATATGGTTTCCAAACTCGATTTGATGAGCGGGCAAAAGCATCCGAAAAATTCGGATTCGTTTAAAAGATGTTCGATCAGGCCGCGCATATACCAGCTGCGGTCAAAAATCGCTATTTTTCCTTTCGGCGGAATTCTTTGGTTGAACCGGATGATAAACGGCTTTTTGCTTTCCTCAGCGGTCGGCATATCCGTATAATAAAAATCAAAGCCGCGCGAATCAAGCGGCAGAAGAAGGCGATTAATAAGTTCGCCGATAAAAACGTCATACCAGCCTTCAAAAACAATAATGACCGGCAAATCCAACAGACGCGCTTCTCTTTGAAGAATCCCCAATTCATTGCAGGATTCTTTGATTAAGTCATTAATATTCCGGCCCGCCGGAATTTCCGGTTTTCTTTCCAAAAGCATATTATGATCAACGTTTTATATTCATATTTACTATAAGGGGTTTTTGTAAAATTATGGAAATATTTTCGTAGGAATCAATTGTGTCATTTGAATTATAATTGAATGTGTAATTAAACTCTGAATTATTTTCGGAATTTAAGTGAATTCAAAAGAATTCAAAGAATTCAAAAGAATTCAATCGAAATAAAATTACAATTATGGTAAAATTTAATACATTCTTTAAAGCATTTATCTTAAAATGTATTTTAGAAAATCGATTATATTTCGAAACTGCCCAAGGTCGCTTTGAATGTCTATTTTTTATTAGATATGTTTATCTTACTATTTTCTATCTAAATACTGTAGCACTTGTGAATAGAACTATTTGTAATTAATATAGTCTTTTTAACATATTCTTTGTCATCAATTTTCAGACATATATTTTTAATGATAAATTTTTTAAACTTTATTTTTGTTGGAAACCTTTATTGAAAAATATATTTTAAACAATTATAGTGATTTTTTTGCCGGTTGGAAACAATAAGTTATTTTTTTGACCGGTCTGATTTTTTTCAACATTGATTTTTGCGGGTTCGATAAAAAACTCAACGGTTTTTTGAAGACTTGTTAACAAAATCTCTTTTTTTCCATTTTTTTCCATTTTTTTTCGTTTTTTGATCCGGTTTGGGACTTTTTTTGTGTATTTCATGTTCCGGTTTTAAAAATTTCGTCTCTGCTTCAAAACCGTTCTAAAGTCTATAGTTATGGCAACAATATGGGGGGCTTTTGGACCTTCGTATGTGTAACTTTAATGTTTTTTGCAGTAAATCACGAGTAAATCGTTCAGAATGCGCGTATTACTAATGTCTTTAGAATGATTCATTTTATAAAAACATACATTTTAAAATTTTTTTGAAAACGTCAACAATTATTTCATAGTCTTTAGAATATCTGCAAAATTAGTTGAACAAGTCTGTATTCAAACCAAAATATATCACAAAAAATGCATAAAATAGATACTTTAGAATCTATGTTTATTTCAGTATATTTTGTTGATTTAGTGTAGGGTTACTCTGCTAAATTGATATAAATAAAAATATTTAGATTTATTTGGGATTTATTACGGATAAGCTATTTTTCGACATCATTCTAAATACACATATTCAAATAATAATTAGTTATCAAATCAAAATTATATCATTAATATGATGTTATCGACCAAAACGTAACAAAAATTTTCAGAGATTTTCGTCAAAATTATCTGCAAAGATTATATAATTTCTAATTCTTAAATACACGCCGATAATAATCTCGCCGATTATAATCTTTCTGATTACAATATATTTGTTTATTATAACATCTATGTTTGTCGCATTTCAATCATATTTTTAAATTTATGACGATATATGACTGTCACAAAATTTCGTGACATCAGTCTGCCGCCACAGTTTTCAAATATTAATTTTAATCCCGAAAACATTTTCGAATTTTTCGTATTTCATTCGTGCCCGATGATAATATTGCCTGATATTTTTTTCATTTTTTGCCTTGCGAAAGATAGCTTCGATTTCGGTTGATGAAAAAACGGCTTCCAATTGTTCTTTTGGAATTGTTTCCAACTCTTCAAACGTATTGATAATATCATTATAGACCGGTATTTTAAAAAGAATAGGGGCAGAGCTTGTTGCTTTTTTCCTTTTTTTCTTCTCATCCGTTTGCGCCGTTTCGTATGCCGGTTCGTTCGCCTGCATGTATGCCGGCTCATTCGCCTGTACGTATGCCGGCTCATTCGCCTGTATGCGTTTCGATTCAGATACAAAGACTTCGGGTTCGGCATCATCAAGCCATGACCAGTTTTGATCGTAGATGTTAACATAAATCGCCGGGCATTTTTTGCAAGCGGACGCGATTAAATGTTTGTTTTGGCCCGGGTTTTTTTCATTTTCTTTCAAAATATGTGCGCTGAGGGATTTTAAATGGCCGCCGCATTTGAAACATGTGCCGATTTCGACCATGTCACAGTCTGCCGGAGGTAAAAAAACATTATCGGAATAAAGATAATTATTTTCTGAATAATATTGATAACCCATCTTAAACCACGCAAATTATTAAATAGCTATAATAATTAATAAACTTCTGCATTTATCTTTATGAAATAGATTTATTTATCTGATTTATATTTGTCATCTGATGACATTTGACTTCATTTTATGTCATTTGACTTTATTTTATGTCATTTGACTTTATTTTATGTCATTTGACTTTATTTTATGTCATTTGATTTCATTTTATTTCATTTGATATTGATTTATCATCTGATTTTTCTGTTATTATTTATCACTCGATTGTGTTTTTATGACTTTTATTTTATTTTTGTAACTGATTTTTTTTTATAAACAATTTCGCTATTAATATCCGTGTCCGATGATAACTATTTATATAATGGGGTCAAATTCTGTTTTAGTAGTTTATTCACGATTGTCATGATTGTCATCTATGAATAACTATCAAATTCTATTATCTTCCAATCAAATTAAAAATAAATTGTATTTCAGAGGTAATTCAATGTCTTTGAAAGAAAGCATCATGTCAAGGCTTGAGCAATTTATTGCAGCGGATACAACCGGCTACCGAAAAAAATGTCTTGATCTTTTCATTAGAGTCAAAGAGTTTACGGTCGGCCAAATCCACGACTTGTTGTCCAGGGACTACGAAGTCACGCGCAATGAAGTTGCCTCCATGATCGGGTACATTCAGTCCAAGGTAGGGATTTTAAAATCTCATAAAGAATCCTATAAATCGCCGACGGTGTACACGGTCAAAGATGAATACGTCAACCTAATCGACAATTGTTTGAAGCAATCGCCCGTTCTTGCTGTATATTAATCGCGCCACATCGATTATTTGAAATTGCGGCTATAAACCGTAATTTTCATGACGGGAGTTCGTATGCGTTCATAGTGTAACGTATCTAATTTCGTCTTCTCCTGTCGATTTTTCACATTCTTGTTTTTAAAAATCATATTTTTGGCATTCTTGTTTTTTACATCCGTTTTTGACATTCATTTTGTCCTGCCCATTTTTGTCATTTTGTCACGGATAGATGAGCTTAAAAACAAAGGGCGCTAATAAACTGTTATGTCTATTGTGAAAAATGCGCCGAAAACGGCAACAACGATTGTTATCCGCTCGGAATCAAGCGCGCGCATCAGCAGTTCCCGTGACCCCTATTACAGTTTAATGCGCCGCCTCTTTCAGGAAGAGGCAACAGCCATTCGCGGCCAAAAGTTTTTGAATTTGGTCGAATCGCGGCAAAAAGAGGGGAATCCGCTTCGAACGAATGAATGGAGAATGGTTTTGGAATACTTGGATACCGGCAGCGCTTCTTTTTATTCGATGAAGAATAAGCTGACCGGCGCCGGTTTGATTTCGGTCAAAAACCAAAAGTACCATTTGTCGGGACAGTTTTCAAAAGATTTGATGGACATGGCCCGCTGGTGGTGGACGGCGATTTTGGGAAACAGCGACGAATCTATGGAATCATGAATCGGGTGACATAAAACAGATTGGCGGTTTCGTCATATAATCCGTCATATTTTCCGTCCTTTTTTATGCACATTTGCAGAAAATAGGAATCGGGCGGAAAGTATTTATATGATTCTACATAAGTACAGTTGCTTTTTGGATAACAACGAAGCCCGGTAGTGTAGTGGTCAATCATACGGGACTCTGGATCCTGTAACCTCGGTTCGAATCCGTGCCGGGCTACTCATTTCTTTTTTATGGCGTCGGTTTTTCCGATTCCCGATTATTGTATTTTGTATTTCGTTTTAGAATTTGTTTTAGAATTTGTTTTGAATTTGTTTTAGAATTAATTTTTGAGAATATTTTAAGAATTTTTTGAGGGTCACGAGTAGAACAGCTAAATAATTTGGTGTTCAAATCATGATCATGCAACTGAAAAATAAATATGCAAATCGTTCAAAAATTTCTGAGCCTAAATTTAGGCAAATTGTAAAGCTTTT
>Ga0123353_10002923_pt1 | contig 21396 bp, 18 predicted proteins | sample TergutLab28metaG_3_FD_92763 | JGI IMG/M metagenome (GOLD analysis project Ga0123353, IMG submission 92763) | Labiotermes labralis P3 segment gut microbial communities from Petit-Saut dam, French Guiana - Lab288 P3 | ecosystem: Host-associated > Arthropoda: Insects > Digestive system > Gut ... | reverse complement strand
TTGACCGTGGACACGGAGTGGACACAGCTAATTCCCCTTCGAGACGAAGGGGTGGACGCGTAGCGGACGGGGTAGTTGACTTATGAAAGCATCGTCCGTTTTCCATGTTCTACAAAGATAGATAGGTAGTAATTTTTCCTTCATACAGCAAGTCATGTATTCCGAGATCAATAAACCAATGTTTATTCGTTAATTCTTAAAAAAAGATAATAACATATCTGTATAATTGGCTCTATAAGCGGAATTATAAGTGATGAAAGTGTAGTTTCTTAGAAAAAACATATTACAATCCTAATATTATCGAAAGTGATAATAATTAAAAAAAAATGATTCTTTATCTAAAGCAACATATCTAATTAAATAATAATAAGATACAGAGTTTTTTACAAAAAGTAAAAAAAAAGTATTGACAAAAATATCGATAAAAAATTTCATACACCCACGGCGTAATAAACGAAAATTCGCTGAAGAAAAATAAGATAAAATAAAGAGTACGGAGGAAAAATGTTTAACACATTAAAAACTCAAAAGGGTTTTACCCTTATCGAAATTCTAGTGGTTGTGATCATCGTCGCAATCCTCGCTGCGATTGCAGTGCCAGTATATATGCAGTATGTAGAGAAAGCTAAGTCAACAGAAGCACAATCAGCTATTTCTTCGATTCGTAATGCATATAATATCCACTTTCAACAATATGGAAGCACACAAGACTACACAGTAGATGATGCATTGAAAGATGCAAGACTTGGAAAATCAACCGAGAAAAACTGGCGTTTTGAAGTGATTGGTAATCCACCTCAAAGATATGTTGCTACATCTACGAGTGAATTTAGTAGTGGAGAAGGTAAAACAGTTTTATATGATGTAGAAACTGCAAGATTTCATGGATTTGGTATCGACAATTTCACAGAAGATATGGATTTTTAATAATCCTTGAGGTATAGAAATTGAATACAATCCAAGAACTGCTAAAGTTTACTTCAGATGCAGGTGCTTCAGACTTACATGTCAGCACAGGTTCGATACCAATGGTGCGTGTCCATGGATTGATGAAGCCATTGAGACTACCAAAGTCTACGCATGAAGACATAATACAATTACTAAAAGGTGTGCTCAATGATTCTCAATGGGTGATGCTTAAAGAAAAGTTAGAAATTGACTTTTCTACAAAATTAGAAGATGATGTGCGTTTTCGTGTTAATGCTTTTCATCAAATCAATGGACTTGCAGCATCATTTCGTGTGATACCAAACGAAATTAAAACATATGACGAATTATACCTACCAGATACCTTAGCAAAATTAGCACTAAAACAAAAAGGTTTAATTCTAGTGACAGGACCTACGGGTTCTGGAAAATCTACAACCCTTGCTACAATGATCGACACAATAAATGATAAGTCACGTAAGCATATAATCACAGTTGAAGACCCTATAGAATTCGTTCATGTCTCAAAAAACTCACTTGTGAACCAAAGAGAGCTAGGTCAGTCAACTTGGTCATTTACAGCTGCACTTCGTTCCGCACTGCGTGAAGACCCTGACGTGATTTTAGTTGGTGAAATGCGTGATCTTGAAACAGTTTCTCTTGCATTAACTGCAGCAGAAACAGGTCACTTAGTTTTAGCAACTTTACACACAAGTAGTGCTACAAAAACTATTGATCGTATCATTGACATGTATCCAAAAGAACAGCAAGCACAAACACGGTCGATGCTTTCAGAATCGTTAGAAGCAGTGGTTGCACAAACCTTGATGCAAAAGAAAGACGGTAACGGACGAGTTCCCGTGTTGGAAATCTTAATTGCAAATACTGCTGTTAGAAATTTGATAAGAGAAGAAAAAACTTATCAAATTCCTTCTGTGATCCAATCAGGATCAAAAGAAGGAATGCAATCAAAAGACCAATCATTATATAATCACGTAATGAATGGACTTCTTGATAGAGTAGCCGCAGAAGAAATTGCAGACAACCCGAAAATGTTTGCAACAGGAGCAGGGTTTTAAGATAAAAAATCGAAATTAGTGAAGAGGAGTTTGGAAGTGAGAAATGTAGCATCCAAATTCCTCTACAATAGAGATTATGATTACAAGATTGGAGGTCAGATGACTAACAATTTACAGCATTTTAATAAATGTCTGAATCGTGTAAAAAATGATGTTTCACATCGTTTTCAATTACTAAATAAGAAAGGTTTCGCATTAGCAGAAACAATAATAGCATTGTTGATACTATCATTTGCTTTAGTAGGATTATTAACGATGGTCCAATATGGTAGAGTACGTGCTATCGCAAATTATAATGACAGGTATGTATTATTACGAGTAGATGGTGAATTACAAAGGATTAGATTTCGTCATCAACAACAGAGTTCTTTCGGTCAACTAAATCCAATAAGCTTTAATATACCCCAGTTAGGAAGATATCAAGCAAGACCACAAACAGTAACAGTAAATTTTACGAATACAGTAGAGCCAGATTTTGATGTTGGTCTTGATATTTATTATCACTGCATAACAGCTAATGCTGAATGGGTAGAACATATGCCAAGAATCGGTGGACGAAGGATTAGACCCGAAAGAAGATTTATTACACTTCGAGAAGACTATCATTTTCAAAGGGTTTTCATGAATGACTAGATTTAAAAAACTTCTTTTGTATATAATTAGTATCCCAAAAATCAAGTCGTTGGATGAGAGAGGATTTACACTAGCCGAGCTTGTTGTTGCGACAATGTTAGTTACTTTGCTCGCATATGGTTTTGCTATGGGTATGCTCCAGTTCGTTATTGGTTATCAAGAAACACGCGATTTTATACAACTACAAAGAGATATGCTAGCTGTAGTTAATACAGCAAGGCGAGGATTTGCTATTAGAGGAGTCCACGATTCACCTTACTTGGATGCTCCATTAGTTGGCCTTTTAACAGCTCAAAAAGTATCGGTTAACCACAATAGAGATACTATTACAATATCTCCTGTTGGAGGAGATGATCCTATAAATAGAATATGGGCAAGATTACGACACAATATAAATACAGGTGAAGTGTTATACGATTATCAATTTGGATCTGTATCAAGATTTGGTCTAGTTCTTTTCCCTACTGTTAAAGATAGAATTGGTAGAGTTAATAGATATCGTATCACACGCCTTGAGTTTAATAACCCTTACCCTGAATATGAACAGCCACAATTGATTAGCATCATAATAGAAGGAAGTGTTAGATATAGACAAAGAGGTAGAATTGATAGACGTAGATTATTGACAGAAGAGCAAGATCAAAAATTGAATGTACGATCCGTAAGGTTCGACAGCATTATCTATGTAGGTAATGCTGATAAATTTGACAACAATTAAAATAAAGAGGTAATTATGAAAGAACAATTACTAAACGAAAAGGGTTTAGCTGTTAACATTGCTTTAGCAATGGTGTTTGTTTCAATAGTCATAGCTGCTTTAGTTTCGCTAATAAATTTAGATATTGACGATAGAAACTCAGTTGTTTTAATGCAAGACAAAATACAGCAAGAAGAATTAATGCGATCTGAATCAGATCGTATAATAATAATGCAAGGGAAAGGAAATTTTAGGAATAGAAGAGTCGAAATAATCGGAAGAGATAGAATAGCTACTCATATAATTAACTATAGAACTCCTGCAGCTTCTATCATTACAAATCCGAATTATATTGACCAATTAGGAACAGCTCATATGATTAGTACTATGTGTGTTACTCATCATAAACGAAAAAACGCAATCACATTCAACTCACGTAGATCACCAGTTGAAACATATTTTGACAAACTAACAAGAAGATCATCACTTGCCCAATTCCAGTATTTTACAGATAGAGAAATATCTGATTTGACAAACGACCCCGGGCATTTAGCTGCTAGAGTAAGATTTAACGGCGATGATGAATTATTCGGTAGAGTTCATAGTAACGAGGATATTGTTATACAAAATGTCAATGGTTGGCCAAGATTTCATGCTTTAACAACTACATCAGGTATCTTTCTGAGACAAGATAGTGGCACTCAACAAGCAACACCTCTTTCAAATGATCTAAAGCCGATGATATTTTTAGGAGGTTGGAAAGAAAATGTCCCGCCTATTGATTATAACCCCGATGCTTTTTTAATAAAGAAAAATGGAACTTTATTAGACGGAAGCACAACACCTGATATAACATACATTGAACTAAACAAAAACACTTTTACAAAGAAATTTGCTACAATAACAATTCCTCCACCAGAGCGAATTGTTGTATATAGTAGTTACCCCGACGGTATGGCACACCAATTTATACCAAGTTATTATAATGCGAATCCGCAAACTATGTTGAATAATCTAATTCCAAACAACCGTTATGCTATATCTGATTTATCGCCTACAGCTACAAGCCCATTCCATACTCATAAAGTTGTTGGAGATTCTTTATGGACAAATTTTGTAGCATTCGCAGAAACAACATGGGCAGCAGGAAGTGACCATACAATTTCCAACAGATCATTTTGGACAAAAGGGCATATATGGCTAAAAAATAGTAATAGAGATGACGGAATATCGGGTAAATTAACTCTAGCTTCTATGAAAAATTCTTATATTTTGAACGATATTACTTATTTAGAAACAGAAACTGGTAGAGCACCTGATGGTTGGAGATCCGGGACTGATTATTCCGGACCGGTCAATCCCTCTGATATGTTTGGTTTAGTATCTGAAAATAGTATTATCATTAAGTACAAGTATTGGACTCCCGAAGAAAACCCTGAATATCGAGTAGTTGAGCGTGGTCCAAGTGGGCAATGGCATTTATATGGTGCATACTCGGCACAAGGAGGCCAAGACGACGCGATGGGTCTAGCAGCATGGCGATCCGAGGGAGTATTTACTTTTGAGTATCATCATCCAAAAGGATCTCCAATGGGGGGAATGTCGTATAGATTCAAAAGAAATCCCTCCAACCCAAATCAAGCAATACCTATGGATTTTGAAGATATATATGACCCAGATACGGGTGAACTAATTGTTAGATGGCCAATTCCCGTTGAAGTATCTAGAATTGACATGCACCGTTTTAAATATCCACCTGATCCAGGCAATCAAAGCAATTATAACACTTATTCCTGGCGAAGATGGCCTGGGAACACTAGCGGACGTACGAATTTAGGTTTTCCTATGCAAACAACTGCTCCTGGAAATCAAGGATGGTGGTTAGCATATGATTATCCTTGGTATAATCCTGTGTATCCCGAACCACTTGATCCTTGGGCGAATAGTATAAGAGGAACTCTCAATATATGGGGATCAATAGCTCAAAGAAGAAGAGGTTTTATAAGGAGATCTGGAAATGAAACTGAAGATAATCCCGATACAAAGCCATGGTGGGATTTAGATAGATTTGACGCATATGGTCCACCATTTTATCCCGAAGGAAACTACATTTATGGTGGTGGCCATCAAGCAACAGGTTACGCTCGAAATTATCATTTTGATAGAAGATTCTATTGGGAAGCACCACCTGATTATCCCGAAGTTTATTATGGATCTGGAGCGAATAAATATGCGGCTTTTGAAGCTCAGACATATAATTATAAGGTTCCTCCAAAAAACTGGATATATAGTAATTATTAAAATTTTAAAAATATAAAACAAATAAAATAAAGAGGCAATATGGCAAAGAAGAAACAATTGAAGTTTAAAGAGTCAGTCGGAATCGATATAGGTACACATAGCGTAAAGCTAGTTCATCTGAAACGATTAAACGAAGGATTCAAACTTCTCAATTATGAAATAAGGCCTACGGTACCTGATGGTATAGAGTATATTCCATCGGATTTACGGAGGGATCGATATGCTCCAATTATTACCGAAATGATGCGATCTCTCAAAATCAATCCAAAAAAGGTGAACCATCTTGTCACAGCTGTGGGAGGAGAGCAGGTTTCTATCAAACAGATAAAAACTATATTTCTTCCTGATGATGAATTAGAATCAGCTCTTTTCTTTGAAGCAAAGAAACATCTAGCAATTAGCGGTGGAGATATGGTTCTTGATTTTCAAGTACTATCTGTGGAAGAAAAAACAAATAACATGAATGTGTTGCTTTGTGCTACAACAAAAGATCACCTTCGTGCACACACTGAGATACTACAACAATGTAATCTTACACCCCATTTTGTAGATGCAGAAGCTTTAGGAGTAGCAAACTCTTTTGCTTTGAACACTTATCTAGAAGATGGTGTATTCGTTTTATTAAACATTGGTGCCCATAGGACAAATATGGTCGTGTATGGACCCAAGTCTAAGTTCTTTTCGCGAGACATCGAATTAGGCGGCTATAATATTACGAAAGATTTCATGAAAGCAAGAGATTTAAGTTTTGAAGACGCGGAGAAATTCAAATTAGAACATGGCCTTCGGGGTCCTGCGATAGACAAATCGGGGTTGTCAATTAGCAATCTCGATATAGCAGATAAGCCTACAGAAGAAGTGATTTCACTTGAAGTAAAAAGATCTCTTCGTTACTATGTAAAAGAAGCAGGAAATAGTGATTTTAAGAAAGTTCTAATAACTGGTGGTTCAGCAAAATTAGCTGGTCTTGTAGAATACTTAGAAGAAGCTTTAAATATTCCTTGCGAAATATTTGATCCTTTCTATAATTTAGAAATGCCAGATAAATTTAGAAACAAAAGAGACCCACAACTATCTTTAGCACTTGGTTTGGCAATGAGGAAAGACTAATGAAAATAAGCAACAGAAGTGATAGGAAGGAGTAAATATGGAAATATTACATTTCACTATTAATTTAAATAAGTATGGTGAGTTAAAACAACAAGAAGAAGCAGAAAGAAAGGTCTTTCGTAATTTTACAATCTTTTTTTGCATAGGCACCATTATTTTGTACAGTGTAATCCTTTATTTCAATTATAACTTAAATAAAAAATTTGAAAATAGAAGAAATTTTTTAGCTGAAGTTAGAAAAGAAATAAATAAATATCAAACAAGTGGTGATTACTTATCGGCTCGAGATTTAGAGAGACTTGCTTCTACCGTAACAGACAGAGTGTTTTGGACAAGAAAATTAGTTGCTCTATCTGAGAGTATAGATGACAAGATCGCAGTCACACATTTCGGATATAAGAATAATGTCTTAAGTCTTTATGGAATAACTGAAGTGAGTCAGAGCGATAACGAGTTTGATTTGATAGATGCTTTTATAAAAAAATTGAAAGATAATAAAGATATAAGCGTCGATTTTCCTGAAATAAAATTCGTCCGTTCAACTCGTGATAGGGAAAAGGAAACTGATATACTTAGGTTTCAAGTAGACGCAATGGGAGAAAAAAGTACACGCGGTAGAAGAGGAGGCAGATAATGAGGAATAAATATATACTACTTACACTCGTAATGATCCTTGTAGCAGTTCTTTTTTTCTTGACTAGTGCGTCTTTGATTACTACAAATCTGAAAAAAATTGAACAAATTGATAGGGTTATTCGAAGAGAGCAAGAAAGACTGAATAGTGCCAAAGTATTGAACGATGAATTGAAAGAAGTATCTATTGTAATAGAAAATTCTCTCACTGATAATCGGGAACTTAAGACAGAAGAAGCGAACGAATTTGCTCGCGAACTTGCCGAATTAGCGAACAATTATTCGATAGCTGTGCATTCACTTTATCCAAAAGTATCTTTCGCTCAAGGAAGGACACTAGAACAGCAATTCTCAATGGAACTTGAAGCTACGTATGTCCAGATGGGTCAATTATTAGCAAGTCTGGAACGCTATGATTATATATTGAAAATTAACAACCTAGAAGTTCGACCACAATCAGAAAAATTTAGGCAGACAGAAAGTGGAGAAAGAGAAGTACTTTACAAGGTCCTTCTTGAATTGTCCATTTTTAAAATAGTGAAGGAGGCATAATGCAAGATAGATACATTAAAGACCTAGCACTTGCTCTCGGAGTCATCCTCTTGATAGTTTTCGCTATTAGAGATTATTATATTTATAATCTCACAATGAAGGTACCCACTGAATCTCGTTATAAACACTTATCACTTAGTCAAGAACTACTTGACCAAATAGCTCAAATTGAAGATTCGATAAAAGAGAGAAAAGAATTTAGGTTCACTGTCAAAAGAGATCCACTAAAGCAGGATCTGATAGTGCAAACTAGACTCGATCTATTGAAAGAATGGGAAGAAATGGTTCGCCGAATGATGCGACTTACAGCAACTATTGATGATGGAGAATCACAGAGAGCTATTATCGAATGGAATGCTAAGAGCAATGTAGTTGTTGTCGGTGATATACTAAACAACAAAAGAATCACTCATATTTCCGCAGACTTTGTAGAGTACACTGAAGGTGGTATGCGAGGAACTCTAGTGCCTCAATCTATTCCACCTAAACCCGAACAGTTACAAGGTCGAAAACTAGACCCTAGAGGGAATAGACGATGAACAAGATGAAAAAAAAATTAAATAATATTAATAATACACAAGGAGAATATATGATTCAAATTACGAATCAAACCAAATCGAAAATAGTATTTATAACATTACTATTTCTATTAATAAATGTTTTATTGGTTGCACAACCAGCAGACCTTAGACAGAAAAAGATTTCTATTACTGCGAAAGAATCATCCTTATCTAGTGTTGTGACAGAGCTCGCAGATATCAGCGGTGTGAATATCGTGATTGCTTCTGACCCTAACATTACTGGACCAGAAAATGAACCGAAAATTAATGTTAGCCTAAAAGATGTTTCATTAGAACTAGCAATAAGCAATATAGTAAGATCGGCGGGCTTATCTTATAGATTTGTCGGTGAGAATACATTTCTCGTTGGTCCTCGTGACCGAATAAAAGAAGAAGTAGGCGAAAGATCCTACATTATAGAATTAAACCATATTCAAGCAGACAAGATAGTAAAATCTTTCGAATCATTCGGAGGTAAAGTAACAGCTATCGAAGGGCAAAATGCACTAATGGTTTATGCAAACCCTGAAACTTATTCCGAAATCATGCAAAGAATCTCACAACTTGATGTCCCTCAACAATTGATTGAAATTAGAGCCAGACTTATCGAAATTTCAATAAATGATTCTAAAAAAGTAGGTGTTGATTGGTCAAGATTGAATAGACTTACTACAATACTCGCAGAAAATCCGAAGAATGGAGATGGTGTTGGTCTTCCATGGAATTACTCTGATGAAACTGGATTATTACCCCACGGAGACTTATACGACTTAGGTAAATTACCTGAAACTCAATACTTTCAAAAACTCGATAAATTTTCAGATGTCGGTCGTTTTAGTCGCCAACTAACTGCTTTTGACATTACTATTGATTGGTTACTCGAAAATAATGCTGCTCAACTACTCACAGATACTGCAGTTACTGCTTTAAGCGGTGTTCCGGGTCAAATTTTTATTGGGGAAGTTATACCATATGTATCTTTCGATAGAGAAAACGAATATAATGTTGAAAGAGAAGAAGTAGGAATCAGACTAGTCATATTAGCTACTGCTAATAAAGAAGGAACAATTACAGTCACTGTTGCCCCTGAAGCATCAAATGTGATTGGTTTGATAGATGGACGATTACCTAGAACTAGAAAAAGACATACAGAAACAACAGTGTCTGTGCCTAACGGTGAAAAAGTTTTCGCAGGCAAATTACTTAGTTCAGATTTGATCACAACAACAAACAAGTTTCCAATACTTGGAGACCTTCCATTTATTGGACATTTATTTAGACATTCTGTCACTATGGTCCAAAATACTGATTTAGTGATAGAAATCACACCAAGACTTATCAACCTAGCAGAAGAACAGTATGACTTTGATCTTGATAATCGTCTTGGAAGACATTTAATAAAACGAATGACTGATGAAGAATCAGGAGGACAAAATGACGATGTTTAAAAAGCAAACAATTACACGTTTATTTTTATTCGTGCTTATCACTTTAGTTGTCGTTATGGCAACAAGCTGCGATACCAGAAACCCAGATCCTAATAAGTATAAAGTTACGGATCTTTCATTTTTTGGCGAAAATCCGACACTCGTTAACGATGGAGTTACTTCTTTAGAACTCAATGCTTTTGTAAAAGATAAAGAAGATTTCCCTATTGAAAGACAAACTGTTAGATTTAAAGCTAATAACCAATATATTATTTTTAATAAAGCGTTTGCTGAATCAGATAGTTCCGGTATAGCTAGAACAACTATCACATATGCAAATGGAGCTCCCGTAGAGATGTCAGAAGTGATAATAAGTGCTTCAATCGGAACAAGAGTCCAAAGAACAATTCCTATTGCAATTATGCATAGAGATTCTATTCGTGTGGACAATATTGATTTCTTAACGACCATCCCACCTTCTATCGAAATAGTAAAACAACTACAAATTAGAGTCCAACCTCAACCAGAACCTGGATATATAATCCCTGCTGGTATCGGTGTAACATTCACTTCGGAAAACAATGTTGGTTCTTTCTTTTTAATTTCTAATCCTACAGATGAGAGACAGCAAATCACAGTTCAATTAGATGTCAATGGCGTAGCAACTGTAGGTTGGAAATCGGGAACTTTTGCTTCTGAAACTAGGATTCTAGCATCAGTAGCAAACAGAACAGATTCCCGCCCAGTAGTAGTTAGACCAGGTCCAGCACGGAATATCACTATGGATCCACCTATTAATAGTATCCGAGCTAATTTACCAGGCTTTGAAATACCAACATATTTATACGATGCATATGATAATATAATTCCTTTTAGATCGATTAGTTTTGAGGCTTCTCTCGGTAGTATTGATCCCGAATCTATCACGAATAATGAAGGTGTTGCATATCCTGTATTTACACCTGGTTCTCAAACCGGCGTAGCAAATATTACCGCAACATGTGGAGATAGTGCTTCAGCAGTAATTTCTATTACCGTAATGTCAGAAGGAGTAGCATATTTACAATTCAAAGATCTTGGAGGTATAAATCTTAATATACCAGGTCTAGGTGGAGAACCTACTAAACCCGTGACAGTACAAGCAATGGATAGTTCTGGAAACCCATATCTACCGACTGTGTCAATTAGGTTTACTATTGTTAGTCAACCTGGAGGAGTCACAATAGGAGGTAATCCAATCTCTGTAGATGTCATGACCAGTAATGGTGAAGCAAGCCCGATTGTGTCAGCCGGAACAACCTCAGGTCCCGTAATACTAAGAGCTCAACTCCTCAATAATGAAGGAGAACCAGACAATACTGTTAGTCAAATTCAAAGATCAAACATTATTGTTGCCTCTGGTCCACCATTTTTTATGAGTATACTCACCCCTTATTATGGTTCAGCTCAGCCATATGAAGCGGCTATGTGGAAAGTTGCGATAGGTGCACTTATTCAAGATGTTTATCGAAACCCAATCACAAAAGGAACAGCTGTATTTTTCAGTATACATGAAGGTTTAGATGGATGGACAGTAAGTGACACAATGCGTCTAACTGTTGAGCCATTTTCTTATGTCTATAATGTTAGTACAGCCGGTGATTCACTTCCTGGGGTAGCCTATACTACTATGATTTATCATGGATCACTTTCAAATGTACCTGTTCCGATAAGAGTTGACATAGGAGGAGGCTTTACAGCTACAGAATGGACTATTCTACCTATGAACCAAATTTCTATAGAAGTTGTATGGGAACCTGGATATATAATATGGGATACTATTGGAATAGCTAACCCACCAGTTTTAACATCTGCTAATCAGTTGAGACAGGTAAGGATGATAATAATTGTTCGAGATGGTTTACAAAACCCAATAAGAAATGCTATGCTACATTTTATGGAAGATAAAGGTTTCTTTGTTGATCCACATCGTCCAGGTTATTCCCAAGACCTCTTTGGTCCTCATAATGGGCATCCTACACAGAATCCTCCTGTCCCACCTTCCCCAGGTTGGGCTGAAGAACCCACAGACTTTGATTATGACCCGAATGGAGAGGACCCAATAATGGGAACAATAAACTCACCAAATCGAGCACCAACAGATGAACGTGGTATGCAGAAAAAGAAATGGTACTCATATAGGTATATGGTGCAAGGTATGGTTCCTCCAACTATAGATTCGGCTAATATTCGAATAGTTGTTAGTGGAGCAGATCAACAAGTAAATGTTCAGATACCAATGTATTGGTGGTTCTAATATTATAAAATATAAACATGGAAGCCTAGTCAATTAATGGCAGGCTTCCTGTTTTTTAAAATTTTTAAATAAGGAAGGTTTTTAATAAATGTTATATAAAAGAATTGGTGAGATCATAGTCAGCAAAGCTTATGCTTCTCAAGAGCAAGTAAATGAAGCATTATTGAAACAAAACAATTTTGGCTTGAAGCTTGGTGAAACATTGATTAAGCTAGGTTATATTTCTGAAAGTAATTTACTTGAATGTTTACATGAGCAGCTTGATATAGAAGTTGTCTATGAGCAGGATGTTGCTGATTTAGAATCGTCAGTTGTTAGCATTATCCCGGAACCGTTTGCAGTAGAAAATAGATGTTTAGCTATAAAAGCTGATAATGAAAATATTGTAGTGGCAATGACTGATCCTGAAAACATCTTACTCATTGACAATTTACGAAAGATAACACAAAAGCAAGTGCAAACTGTTCTTATCGGCAACCAACTCCTTACAGATGCTTTAGAGAGACATTATAAATCAATAAGAACAACCTCTCAAGTTCAAGATGCTGTAGGAAATTTTGAGTTTGTAGCTGTCGACGAAAACGAGCAAGAGATTAATATAGGATCATCAAAGGATGCAGATGCACCTATAGTAAAATTATTAAATATTATTATCATTGAGGCGATAAAGGCAGATGCAACAGATATTCACATCGAACCGTTGACAAAGCATACAAGAATTCGTTATCGTGTTGACGGTGCTTTACGTGAAGTGATGAATCCGCCTATTCAAATGCATCCTGGTCTTGTTTCTATCATCAAAGTGATGTCGAAATTAAACATTGCAGAAAGAAGATTACCTCAAGACGGGCATATCTCCTTAAAAACAGCAATGAAAGCCGTTGATGTTCGTGTATCTATAACTCCAACAGTTCTTGGTGAGAAGGTTGTTATGCGTCTTCTTGACAAAGGTGATTTTGGGTATACATTACATACATTAGGTTTTGAAGAGTATAATCTTAAGATATTTAAAAAATGGATTCATAGGCCATATGGTATTATCATAGTTTCAGGCCCTACAGGTTCTGGTAAGTCTACGACATTACATGCAGCTATCAAGACTATTCAAGATATTGAGACTAATATTATAACTGTGGAAGATCCTGTAGAGTATAGATTGGATGGTATTACTCAAATTGAGACATATGAAAAGATAGGTCTTACTTTTGGTTCAGCACTTCGATCTGTGCTTCGTCAAGACCCTGATGTTATTTTGATAGGTGAGATTCGTGACCTTGATACAGCTGATATTGCTATAAAATTCTCATTGACGGGTCACCTTGTCTTCACGACACTACACGCAAATGATGCTCCAGCTACAATCACTCGTCTTATAGATATTGGAATCCCCGCATATCTTGTAGGTTCATCTCTAAATCTTGTGATGGCACAACGTCTTGTAAGAAAGATTTGTAAACATTGTGCAAAAGATTATCATCCGACCAAAGAGGAACTTGATGCAGCAGGGCTTTCAGAAGATTTCGCTAAAGACTTTAAGTTTAAAGTAGGGTTAGGGTGTGTTCATTGTGATAATACAGGGTATTCTGGTCGAACAGCTATCTTTGAAATGTTACAAGTTAATGCAAAAATCAGAAAACTTATCTTCGATAGTGCAAATCAAGATCTTATCCGTGACCAGGCTTTGGAAGATGGTATGAGAACCCTTCACTTGTCTGCAATAGACAAAATGACACAGGGTATCACTACTATTAAAGAAGTTATAAAAATTACAATTGCAGATTAAAAAAATAAAGAAGGACAATATATGGCTGCTTTTCAATATACAATAAAAGACCATAGAGGCTCAAAAGTAGAAGGGGTAATGAAAGCTGATTCTATGGATCAAGCAATGGAAAAACTCCTCAAAGAAGGTGGGACAATCATTTCAATTAAAAGTGCTTCTGAAGGTGCTTTCAAAGGTAAACTCTCCCTCTTCGATAAACTTGTGTTAGCAATTTACAAATTAAAAACAGGTGTCTCATTAAAAACATTAGTCTTTTTCACTCGTCAGCTTTCAACAATGTTTTCTGCGGGATTAACACTTGAAAAAGCAATATCCGACCTTGAAAAAGAAGAAAAAATAACGAAATTTAAGAAAATCTTGAAAAAGATATCTGACGATATCCGTAAAGGGTTTTCATTATCGGAAGCGATGGAAGAGCACCCTGGTGTGTTTGACCCTCTATATGTAGCACTTGTGAAAGCAGGTGAAGTATCAGGAACATTACACACAATACTAGATGAACTATCTGATTATCTCGAAAAAATTGAAGATACTCGTCGTAAAGTGAGTTCGGCAATGGCATATCCAATATTTATTGTAATATTTTTATGTGTTGTTGTCTGGATACTATTCTATTATCTTATCCCGATGTTCCGTGATGTTTATGATCAATTCGGTTCAGATTTACCTCTAGCAACACAAACAGCGGTAGCAATTAGTAATATCATAAAAGATAATGCAATACTCTCAATTACTATGGTTTTACTTTTCCTATTCGGGGTATACTTGATAAACTTGACAGATAAAGGGCGTTACTTTTTCGATACATTGAAAATTAGAATTCCCGTTATCGGCTCCCTTGTATTGCAATCGATAATGTCTAAATTTGCTCGTACCTTTAGCATCCTTATGGCTGCAGGTGTGCCGATCATGGAGACATTAGAATTATCTGAAAATGTTGTCCAGAATGCGGTCATAGAAAATGCAGTAAGAAAATCTCGTGTTATGGTAAAGGAAGGCTATAGTATTGCAGGTGCTTTTCGAAAGACAGGTGTATTCCCTTCCACATTACTCCAATTAACAGCTACTGGCGAAGAAACGGGAGAAATGGATAAACTTTTGGGAAAAGCCGCTGAATTTTATGAAAAACTAGTAGATAGTGTGATCGATAGATTGACATCTCTTATTGAGCCTATGCTAATCATCCTGATGGCTGTCGTAGTAGGGACTATCATTATCGTGATATATCTACCGATATTCAGTCTTGGTATGGCTATCGGAACAAGCTACTAAACAATAAACAAAAAAATTTACTCCCTAATGAAAGTTAATTTTCATAGGGAGTTTTTTATTTTATCTTATAAATCTCCCCTTCGTCTAGCTGAGGAATTCACTGCGTCTGCTTCGCATCCACTTGTCAACTACCCCGTCTGCTCCGCATCCACCCCTTCGTCTCAAAGGGGAATTAGCTGTGTCCGCAAGCGTCTACTCCTTCGTCTCGAAGGGGAATTATAGCCGGCGATACGGAGATCGTCCCTACAAAAAAAACACCCCACCTTTGGCACCCCTCTCAAGAGGGGAATTAGCTGTGTCTGCTTTGCATCCACTTGTCAACTACCCCGTCTGCTACGCATCCACCCCTTCGTCTCGAACGGGATTTAGCTGTTTTTTAAAACTTTTATCGTCTCTTATTTTGCTGATGTGGACAGGTTATTGATTTCTATTGAATTGGGAAAAACATGACACATAAAAAATAAATTAAGGGTAAAGTGAGGGCACTTGCAATAGTTGTCACAAATATGGTTTGAGCTACATATACTGTGTCGGCTTTATACTTTTCGGCTAAAACAGACAGATTTATTTGGGTAGGCATAGCGATTTGTAAACAAATAACAGGCACTATTATTATTAGTGTGTCAGATATATTTGAAGCAAATAATTTAACTGATAATAATACGATAATAGGAAGTAATATCATTTTAATTAAAGCTAAAACCCAAATTGACAGTTGCGTTACAGATGCTAACAAGTTTGTCTTCGCCAATATCGCACCAATAAATAACATAGATAATGGTATAGTTGCTTCACCTAATCTCACTAAAGGATTGTTTATAATATCAGGTAGTTTTATATTTAATATTAACATAGAGATACCTATGATGAAAGATAATGTCATAGCGTTACAAAAACCATTATTCCATAGTTGTGAGCTTTTTACATTATTTGTTAATATTGAGCCTCTCTCTTCGATAATATTTGAAGTTTGTGTTACTTTTTGCTCACAGTTCTTTTTCAACATATACACTCCATATGTCCACACCATGCTATCATTAGCCAATGAAAAAATGATTGCGTATAGTAGTCCAATTTGTCCGTATAAATAAAAGATCACTGGATAACCTAAAAAGATAACATTTCCAAAGGAACCTAAAAAAATATGAATCAATCTCCTTTCATTAGACACTTTTAATGCTTTAGCTACAAATTTGTTAATTATTAATAAAACTAATACTGCTGAAATCCCTGATAAATATACAGTACTTATGTTCAAAAGGGATATATTATTTAAGTTTTGGCTACATAATGAAGTCACTACGAAGACAGGCAAAGTTATATTTACTATGATTCGCGATAAACTCTCTCTTATATTTGTTACATAGCCGTATTTCTCTGAAAAAAAACCTACTAATATCAAAATACCAAGAAAAGATATCGGACTAATAACGGCGAACCATTCATTCATTTTCAAACTTTACCTATTAAAGCAGATAGATTTTAAAAGATCGGTAATACATAAATAACATGACATAATTGGTCAACTTGATTATACTTTACTATTGCTAAAGTACATTTAGTTTTTTAAAACTCCTTCACCATAAAACTTATCCCGCAAGCGCATAATATTTACTAATTAGCTTCAATTTAAAAATAATTGGTCCAAATCACGTAATAATACTCATCATTATTTACAATCATTTAGTTATTTAAGTGTTTAAAAAATTAATCTATATTTAAAATATATTTTAAAATATTCTAAAGAACGAAGCAATCGATAAATAATAATTAGTTATGATTGCTTCGCAAATTTAAAAAATTTTATATGAATGAACTAATCTCACTTCCATTATTAAAAAGAGGTGTATATTGTCCATCTATCATATAAAGTTATTAGGAATTATAATATAAATTCATCTCATATGGATGTGGTCTATTAGCAATAGCATTTACTTCTTTCATTTTTAATTCAATCCAAGTTGCAATAAGTTCGTCGGTAAATACACCGCCTTTCTTCAGATAATCATTATCTTTTTTCAGTGCATTAAGAGCTTCTTCAAGATTCGTAGGAAGTGCTTTAAGTTTGTCTTGCTTTGGCTTTGGCCAATTAAAGACGTTATCGTCAAATGGACCGAATCCGTTCTCTGTTGGATTTATCTTATTTTGTATTCCATCTAGTCCTGCCATTAATATTGCACTCATAGCAAGATAAGGATTTGCTGTTGCATCACCTGGTCGGTATTCTATCCTTTTTACTGCTTCAGTATGTAGATAATTTGGAATTCTTATAGCAGCACAGCGATTTGCAAGGCCGTAGAATAATTTAACGGGTGCATAGAAACCTGGCAATAATCTTTTAAAGGAGTTTGTACTTGGATTGCAAAATGCAGTGAGAGAAGGAGCATGTTTTAATATACCTCCGATAAAATATAATGCCTCATCAGAAAGATCGGCATACTTACCTTTTCCCCAAAAAACATTTTTACCATTTTTCTTGAGCATGATATGGAAATGTAGTCCACTACCAGCTTCATTGTATACGGGTTTTGGCATAAAAGTTGCTGAACATCCATAATCCATTGCAGATTCACGAATTATATCTTTCATTATAAGGACATCATCACATATTTTAGGAAATAGACTAGGTTCTGTTTCTATCTCTTGTTGACCAGCTATACCTACTTCTGGGTGATGATATTTTATTTCAATTCCGCGTCTTTCCATTTCATTGACTGCTTGCTGCCGTATATTGAAATACAAGTCGAATGGAGCATTAATGTGATATACTTCTCTTTCTTGTTGAGCAAGATTCAAAGAGTCTTTGTTATCACTTGCTAAAGCGTCCTTGCTCTGTCCAGAGGTCAATTTGTAACCTGCTTCATACTTTTGATTTTTTATTTCTGCGCCCTCAAAAATATAAAATTCAAGTTCAGGTATCCAGAACGATTCATCAGCAATACCTGTACTTTTCATATACTCTTGAGCTCTATTAGAAACACTTCTTGGATCTTTTGAGAATCCTACACCAGTTACAGAATCGCAGATAGTTCCTAACATTTCGATTACATTACCTGATTCAGTTTCACTCACATAAGCGGTTTTAAGATCAGGTTTTATTATTCTGTCACCCGATTCGATTGAACCCATTCCGGGTAGACTTGAACCCGAAAAAGCTACTCCAGATTTCATGGCATCTTCTAATCTACTCACTGGAAAAGTGATATGGTATCGTTTTCCATCAATACCACAATATTTCAAGTCTACTGCACATACTTGATTATCTTCTACTATTTTTTTAATTTTGGATAAATCCATTACTTCCTCCGTATTTATATCTTTTTATTTATATATCTGTAAAATGCTTGAACTATTATGTAAATAATGACTATTTTTCAACCTTCTTATTATATTCATAATATCTTTCATTTTATTTTTTTTACCTTGAGCTAATTTTGCTTTATTGAGTTCTATTCAAACTAATATTTTTTCTCGTTTAATCTACTATTGCTAAGAATCAAACTAAAACTACTTGTTTATCTGTATAGTTATCTTCTTTGGGCGAATTATAGTATCTCCCATTTTTAATTCTGCACCAGAGATTTCAATTTGAAAATCTTCAAAATCAGAGATATCTTCGATTTTTTTATTACGAAGATTATTTAGTTTATTATATTCTTGTTTTGTGATAGCAATGAAGTATATTAATGCTATTATCAAAATAATGAATAAAATTAAGTATGGCATATTTTGCTCCTTTATGCATATATTTTTATTTATTTTTTAAATACTAAAGTTCATTTTAAAGAAAAATCCATTAAAATACTTGTAAAATATTGTAGTGGAGGCATAATTAAACTACTGATAACAGGTATATTAAATATATAGCTAATGAGTAGTATACCAATTAATAGATATGCTCCTTTCTGTTCAAATTCCATCCATCTAAAATACATATCATCATTCATAAAACCTCCCAATATTTTAGATCCATCAAGAGGAGGTAATGGTAAAAGATTAAATAATCCAAGAGCTATATTTATCATTATAGTTAGCTGAAGAAATGATAATATCCAAAAATCAAAAGTTACTGTCCCCGAGTGCATAATTTTTGTAACATCAATTCCATTTATACTAACTAATAGTTTTAAGAGTAAAGCAGAAAGAATTGCAAATATAAAGTTTGAGATTGGTCCCGCTGCTGCAGTAATAGCCATAGATGTTTTCATATTATTAAAATTATAGGGATTTACTGGAACAGGTTTTGCCCAACCAAAACTGGCTATAAAGAGCATCAATGTACCTATAGGGTCGATGTGTTTAATTGGGTTCAAAGTCAGGCGACCAGCTCTTTTAGCTGTATCATCACCGAGTTTAAAAGCTGTGTATCCATGAAAAAATTCATGAATTGTAATACAAATAAGAACAACAATAGCTCTAAGTATCCAAATAGTCATATTATATCCTTTTTTTTAAATTGTATGTCATATACTTTATTGTCTCACATTTTTTCACATTACTAAGTATCTTTGAATATAGTATGGTGCAATCTAATAGGGTAAGCATTAATTTTGGTAATCTGTCACGATTTTTATAAACTTCCTTTTTCCTACTTTGATGATATGTGCTCCTTCTTTTTCATATAGCATATTTTCGTCTGTTATCTTTTCATTATCAATAGAAACAGCTCCTTGTTGGATGAATCTTCTTGCTTCACTATTTGATGTTGTGAGGGCTGCTTCAGTTAGAAGTTTAACTATCCAAATTTTCTTCTCCTTTAGTACAAAACTACTTATATCAGTGGGGATTTCTTTTTTACTAAATACTCTGTTAAACTCCGATTCTGCTTCTTCACTAATTTTGTCTCCGTGATATAAACTGACTATTTCTTTTGCTAATTTTTGTTTTAAATATTTTGGATTTACTCCGTTATTTAAATCATTTTTAATAGTAAATAGTTCTTCTTGACTGGAGAGAGTTGCGTATTCGAAGTAATTCATTATTAAGTTATCAGGGATAGACATTACTTTTCCATATTTATCATTTGGAGTATCAAAAACAGCTATATAATTTCCAAGACTTTTACTCATTTTATTTAATCCGTCAGTTCCAATTAGTATTGGTGATAAAATAGCTATTTGCTCTTCCATTCCAAAAATTTTTTGCATTTCTCTACCGTTCAAAATATTAAATTTTTGTTCTGTAGCACCTAACTCAATATCTGCCTTGATAGCTACAGAATCGTATCCTTGTAATATCGGATACATTAACTCGTGGAGAAATAGTGGGAGTCCTCCTTCCCATCTTTTTCGGAATGTATCATGAGCCATAAATTGAGCAAGAGTGTATTTTCCAAAAATTTTAATTAAATCATTCATACTCATATTAGAAAACCATTCTGTTTGATAATGTACTTCTGTTTTATTTTTGTCGAGCACAGTATATAATTGCTCCATGTATTTTTCAGCATTTGAATGTACTTTTTCCTCTGTGAGTGGAGGTCTAGATTCGTCTCTACCTGTAGGATCACCAATCTGAGCAGTATAATCACCTATTATAATAACACCTATATGACCTAAATCTTGGAATTCACGCATTTTTCGGATCGGAACTAAATGACCTATATGCACTTCAGAATTTGTTGGATCAATACCGTATTTTATCCGTAGTGGTTTTTTAGTAGTTTCGTATTTCTTTAATTTTTTTATTAGTTCATTTTCAGGAACAATTTCAGATGCTCTTTTTCTTATAATATCTAATTGATTTTCTATTGTCATAATATCTCTTTTTTTATTTTATTAAATATTTTTAATGCAGTTAATCCAAGTATATCTTTTATTGTATCTGTATCTCCATGTGGTAGAAAAATGTCTTTTATAGCGTAAGGTACTGTGATACATTTTGATTTATTGTAAAACAAATTCAACATACTTGCGAAACCACCAATTTCAACATTTTCTTCGATTATAAAATGATAATCACACTCCTGATAAATATTATTATATGTTTTGTTGTCAAAAGGTTTTATAAAAATTGGGTTAATTAAGTATGGTTTAATTTTAGGGAACTTTTTTTTCATCATGTCGAAAACAATTTTTGCTAAATGTAAAGAACTTCCAACACCTGTAATTGCAATTTTATCTCCTT
>Ga0123353_10002922_pt1 | contig 21398 bp, 17 predicted proteins | sample TergutLab28metaG_3_FD_92763 | JGI IMG/M metagenome (GOLD analysis project Ga0123353, IMG submission 92763) | Labiotermes labralis P3 segment gut microbial communities from Petit-Saut dam, French Guiana - Lab288 P3 | ecosystem: Host-associated > Arthropoda: Insects > Digestive system > Gut ... | reverse complement strand
GGCCGACATCAATCCCAGGGCCTTGCGCTGCGCGGAAATCAACTGTGAACAGAACGGCGTAAAGGCGGAGCTCTTGACATCCGACGGCTTCGGGAACATCCCCGGCAGGTTCGATGCCATTGCGCTCAACCCGCCGATACACGCGGGGAAAGAGGTTGTTTTCGCCATGTTTGAGCAGGCTGCGGAGCATCTAAACCCCGGCGGGGCGCTCTATGTCGTCATGCTGGAAAAGCACGGGGCAGGGAGCGCGGCGCGGGACCTCGGCCAATGGTATGCCGGCTGCGCGGTCCTCCACAGGAAAAAAGGCGTATATGTCATTCAATGCCAAAATATTTGAGGGAATGTTGGCAAACCCATTGACAAATCACGCCGCATTTTGTAAAATAAATGAAACGGCCCCGCGGGACAAGCCGGGACGCCGTATTACCAAAATAAGCAAGGAGGAATACCCATGAAGCGCTTTCTCGCGATCCTCTGCGCAGCCCTCATGGCCGCGGTGCTCTTCGCAGGCTGCGGCGTTACTCCCGAACCGGACGAGCCCGATACGACGGCGGGGAATACCGCATCCGCCGAGCTGCAGCTGATCAAACCCGGCATCCTCACCGTGGGCACCGAAATCGGCTATCCGCCCTTCGAAATGTACGCCGACGACGGCATTACGGAGCTGGGCCTGGACATCGACCTGGCCAAGGAGATCGCGTCCATCCTGGGCCTGGAGGTCGTGTTCCAGAACACCGACTTCGAGGGTATCCTGGACGGCCTGGGCATCGACAAGTACGACGTGGTCATGTCCGCCGTAACCATCACCGCCGCACGGGCGCAGAAGGTGGACTTCTCCGACCCCTACATCGAGAACTGGCAGGCCATCGTCGTGCTCAAGGGCACCGATTCCATCGCAAGCCCCGAAGGCCTCAACGGCAAAAAAGTCGCCTACCAGAAGGCCACCACCTCCACCGAATTCCTCGACAAGCTGCGCAAGACCGGCGCGGTGACCTGCGAGGTGAGCGAATACGAAAAGGTGATGGACTGCTTCAGCGACCTGAAGCTCGGCCGCGCCGACGCCGTGCTGTGCGACAGCGTGGTGGCGGAAAAATACGTGGCCACCGAGCCGGACGCGTTCGAGCTTTCCTGGCACGAATCCACCGTGGAGGGCGCGGAGCCCGAGCTGTTCGGCATCGGCGTAAAAAAAGGCAACGCCGAGCTGCTGGATGCGGTCAACGGCGCGCTGGCCCAGCTGGAAGAGAGCGGCTGGCTGGACGCGCTGCGCGAGCAATGGCTGGCATAAACAGGGTTCAGGACTGAGGATACAGGAGGCAGGCATGCAGACCCTGCCTCCTGATTCCTGTATCCTGCACCCTGAATAGGAAGGGCCGGGACGAAATGACTGAAGCTTCTGAAAAGCAAAAAAAGAATCCCCGCGCTGCGCTGCTGGGGTATTTCCTCGCGCACCGGGCGGGCTGCATCCTCGGGGCCACGCTGGTGCTGGCCTGCGCCGTGCTGGGCCTGCTCAAGCCGCCCATGCAGCAGCTGCGCGAACAGGTCCCGCGGGAGTTCATCGAGGACTGCGGCAAAAACTACGCCATGGCCGACGTGAATCTCCTGGTGATCGGCGCGGTGCGCGGGCGCAACGTCCGCAGCGGCGAGGCCTACACCTATCTGGGCTTCGCGGGGCAGGTCCTGCGCGTGGACGTGGACCCCGAATTGAAGGCCGAAATCGGCGCCCTCCAGGCCAAGGTGGATGCCGCCAAGCGCAACATAAAATTCAAGGAGACGAAGTACAAGGAGAGCAAAAACCCGGCGGATAAGCCCGTCCGGGCGGACCATGACGCGTTGGAGCGCGCGAAGGCCGCCCTGAAGACGCCGGAGATGCAGCCGAAGGTCTCGCTGCTGGGCCGCGAAAAGGCCAAGGAGAGCACTGCCAACATCGTGCTGTGGGTCCCCGCCCTGATCGACGGCTCCAAGATCACCGTCTCCCTCACCATCACCTCCGTCATGGTGGGCGTCTTCCTGAGCATTTTCCTCGCATTGGGCAAAATCTCAAAATTTAAGCCCCTGAGCCGGCTGTGCAGCGCCTATATCTTCTTCTTCCGGGGCACGCCGCTGCTCATGCAGCTGTTTTTCGTATATTACGGCCTGCCGCTCATCAGCCCGGGCCTGGCTATCAACGACAAATTCACGGCGGCCTTCGTCGCCTTCACCCTCAACACGGGGGCCTATTGCGCCGAGATCATCCGCGCGGCCATCCAGTCCATCGATAAAGGCCAGTACGAGGCCTCCCACGCCCTGGGGCTGACCTACGGCCAGACCATGAGCCTGGTGATTATCCCCCAGTCCATCCGGCGCCTGGTCCCGCCCATCGCCAACGAGTTTATCATGGTGCTCAAGGACGCCTCCCTGGTGGCGGTCATCGCGCTGATGGACCTGACCCAGGCCATGCGCGCCATCTCCACCTCCAGCGCCTCCGTGCTGGTGTATATCCCGGCCGCGGTGCTGTACCTGATCATCACCGGCTTCTTCACGTTCGTCTTCAACCGCCTGGAGAAGCGCTTCTCCATCCATCTGTAAGGGAGGGACCGCCATGGAGCTCATACGCACCGAAAACCTCAACAAGCATTTCGGCCCCCTGCACGTGCTGCGCGACGTCAACCTGACGGTCCGCCAGGGCGAGGTCGTGTGCATCGTCGGCCCCTCCGGCGCGGGGAAGAGTACACTCCTGCGCGCCCTCAACCAGCTGGAGCTCGTCGGCTCGGGCAAAATCTTCATCGAGGGCCAGCTGTTCCTGCACCGCGAGAAGAATGCCACCGTCGCCCGTGCCGAGCCCGCCACCTATAAAAAGCTGCTGCTGGAGATGGGCATGGTGTTCCAGTCCTTCAACCTGTTCCCCCACAAGACGGTGCTGGAAAACCTGATGCTCGCGCCGGTGCATGTGAAAAAAACTCCAAAAAAGAAGAAAAAAGCCGCCGGGCGGAAGGAGAAGCTCTCCAGGCAGGAGAAAAAACGCGCCGGGCAAGCAGAGAGGGGCTCCGGAAAGGCGAGGAAGGAAGAGGCGCGGCAGGCGGCTCTCGCTTTGCTGGAGAGGGTCGGGCTCGCCGATAAGGCCGGCGCCTACCCCGCCAAGCTTTCCGGCGGGCAGCAGCAGCGGGTGGCCATCGCCCGGGCCCTGGCTATGGAGCCGCGCATCATGCTCTTCGACGAGCCGACCTCCGCCCTGGACCCCGAGCTGGTGGGCGAGGTGCTGGGCGTGATGAAAGACCTGGCCCGCAGCGGCATGACCATGCTGGTGGTCACCCACGAGATGGGCTTCGCCCGGGAGGCTGCCAACCGCGTGATCTTCATGTGCGACGGCATGATCGCCGAGGAGGGCCCCCCCGAAAAGCTCTTCACCGAGCCGGAGAACCCCAGGACGAGGCAGTTCCTCAACAGCGTGCTGTGAAATGAATATGAAACGAATTGCCATAGTTATATTGGCGCTTACGCTTTTGCTCGCTTCCTGCGGGCAGGGTGAACCAATGCCCGCCATGACGGAAGCAACCTCCGAACCCGACCCAGCCGACAGCGAGCCCACCGCCGCTTTGCTGGAACGGCACGCGGAAGAAATCCTGCGCGCGCCGCCGATTCGTTTTAGGGATGAATCGCATATCAGCCTGAGCAAAAACAAAACCGTCATCGCGGCAGCGGTGGGCGACCTCAATGGCGATGGCAAAGACGATTTGGTTGCAACCGTGGAAGTTGCGCCCGACAGAGATCGAGAAACCTATGTGCTAATGGCTGAAGGCAATGGATACAAAGAACGGCACACAAACAGCGGGCTTGTTACACGCTACGACGAGGGCGGCGTGTGGGGCGACCCCTTTGACGGGCTCAGTATCGAAGATGGTGTGCTGACTGTATCGCTTTATGGAGGCAGCGCGTGGCGCTGGGCTTACCAATATCACTTCAAGTACAATGGCGACAAGCTTGCGCTGGTCAAAACCGAGGTGGTCCGCTTCAATATCGTCGTGGGTTACAGCACAATAACGATCTCCGATTACACAAACGGTACCGTTGAATCGCGCAACTGGGATGAAGGTGGCGTGGAAGGGTATAGAGGCGATACTTTGCTATACTCCGGTACGTTCCATCCAACGCCAAGCGATTTTGGCGCACCAGTTATTGACGACTGGACTTATTACATGCATGACACAACAGGAGAATTTAATTGACCGACCATAACAAAACCCTCCTCTCCACCCTGTGCCTGTTCCTCACCTCCATCATCTGGGGCTTCGCCTTCGTGGCGCAGATACAGGGCGTGGAGCACATGGGCTCCCTCACCTATGGCGGGGTGCGCTTCGCCATGGGCGCCCTCGCGCTGCTGCCCGTGTCCCTGCTCCTGGAGGGCCGCCCCAGCCGCGAGGAGCTTAAGCTAACCCTCAAATACGGCGGCCTGACGGGGCTCGTCCTCTTCGCCGCCAGCACCCTGCAGCAGTTCGGCATCGAGCTGACCGGCTCGGCGGGCAAATCGGGCTTCATCACGGGGTTTTACATCGTGCTCACGCCGCTGTTCAGCGTTTTCCTGGGGAAACGCCCCGGCAAGCTGACGGCGCTGGGCGCGGTTTCGGCCTTCGCGGGGCTGTATTTCCTCAGCGTGCCCGAGGGCTTCGGCCGCGTCACCCTGGGGGACGGCCTGCTGGTGGCCTGCGCGGTGATCTGGACCCTGCACATCATGGTGGTGGACGCCTTCGCGCCCCGGGTGAAGCCCATCCGCTTTTCCATCACGCAGTTCGCGGTGTGCTCCGCGCTGAGCCTGATCGCCATGGCCCTCTTCGAGCAGCCAACGCTTTCTGGTATCCGCGCGGGTACTGTTCCGTTGCTCTATGGCGGGCTGCTCTCCGTGGGCGTGGCCTACACCCTGCAGATCGTGGGCCAGCGCCATGTGGAACCCTCCAAGGCGGCGATCATCTTCTCCCTGGAATCCCTCTTCGCGGCCCTGGCGGGCTTCCTGCTGCTCCAGGAGCGCCTTGGCTGGAAGGGCACCCTGGGCGGCGCGCTGATGTTCCTGGGGATTTTGCTGTCGCAGGCCAGGCCGAAGAGAAAAACTCTCCCCGAGTGAAAATGCGAATCCCGGCGATATCCAAAAGCCTGTGCCTGAGTTTTGCGCAGAAAGAACCTGCGGCAACCGTCAGGATCGCCCCCAATGGAGCTAGCGTCTCCTACGGAGCCGCAGGCGGAATGCTTGGGGGAGATGTCGCGGCCCCGCAAGGGGCAGATTCGCGACAGAGGGGGACAAAAAAGGCAGAACGCGAAAACAAAAGCCAGCCGCTGCCGTAAACCACGGGAGCGGCTGTTTTTTTATGCAAGTTAATAAATCTGCACCATCTCCGCCGCCCAGCGCTGTTCAAACACGCCCCCCGGCGCGAGGCGCTGGATCAGCCGCTTTTGGCTGATGTCCGGCGTCACCTCGTTGGCGTCGTTCAGGCCGAACCAGGGCTCAATGCACACATAGGGCGCGCCGGGCTTCGCCCAGATGCCCAGCACGGGCGCGCCACCCATGTCGAACTTGACTGCAGGCTTGCCTTCCCGCACCAGGGAAATGTGCCGGGATTTTATCCCGCTCAAAATCAGCGCGTCCTTGTCAAAGATATGCTCGTGGATCATGATGTCCGTGGCGCCTTCCAGCACGGGATAGGTGCTCCCGGCCAGCAGGGCGTCCTCGCGGATCCACTCGCTGCGCAGGGTTTCGGGCTCGTCGAAGCGCAGGATGTCCCCCATGGCGCAGCTAAAGCCCGGATGCCCGCCGATGGAAAAATACATGTCCTCGCCGCCCCGGTTTTCCACCCGGGCCCGGGCTAGCAGGCTGCGCCCTTCCAGGGTATAGGTCAGCGTCAGCGCGAATTCGAAGGGGTAGCAGGCCCGGGTCGCCTCGCCGCTTTCCAGCACGAAGGAGGCGCTGCTGCCCCCGCATTCCGCCAATTGGAACCGGCTTTCCCGGGCAAAGCCGTGCTTTTGCAAAGTATAGGCCTGGCCCTTGTAATAGAACCGGTCGTCCCGCAGCCGGCCCACGATAGGGAACAGCACCGGGGCCTGGCCGTCCCATATGGCGGAGTCGCCCTGCCAGAGGACCTCCGTCCGGGTGGCGCGGTCCTTGATGGAGTGCAGCTGCGCGCCGAAGTCGTCGATGGCGCAGAAGAGGGCTTCGTTTTGGATGTGGTGGAGCATGAGGGCCTCCTGGTGGATTATTTTCACGCGAATCTAATCTCCAGCGATTGCGGCGTATAAGCTTGCGGCAACCGTCAGAATCGCCCCCAATGGAGCCGAAGGCGGAATGACTGGGGGAGATGTCGCCATAGCGACTGCACACAGTCGCTTTAGCCCCGCAGGGGCAATTACGCGACAGAGGGGGTGAAAAGATCGCATTGGCAACTGTTCTTGTACATCAAGAAAAACAAGGACTAGCCGCCCCTCTCTCGCAAAGTTGTGCGGCTAGTTCCGTATACCGGCGGGAAAGGCTTGCCGTCGGCAACGCAACCCTCCCTGACAATTCCATTATACACCGGCTATAGGGGATTGACAATAGGGAGGGACTTGTTTTTTTACAATACGTTTTTTACAGTATAACAAAAACCCCCGCGCGACGCAAGGGTTTTTGTAAATAATTTACTGTTCAGCCGCGGGGATTTAGAACCAGCCTTCGTTCACGTTTTGCCAGATGAACCGCACGGACTTCTCGTCCGCCAGGAGCACATAGGTTTCCGGGGTATCCAGGCCCATCGTGACGCCATTGCCCAGGGCCTCGAAGCCCTTCTCTTTCATGCAGCCGATGAACAGCAGCGCCATTTCATTGTCCTTGAACTCGATCGTGGCGTCCATCACCACGTTGGTGCGGGGGCTGGACATGAAGTCGGTGCAGATGGAAAGGATCTTGTAGCCGGGCGCCCACCAGTAGGGGCCTTTGTCGCTGATCAGGTACGGGGATGGGCGGGTGTAGAGCTCCTGGCCCCTGTTGTACATGGTGTAGGTCAGGTACAGCCAGTCTTCCCGCGCGGCGGCGCCATAGTGCTCGATTTCGCGGCTTTCCGGCTTGGTATAGATGCCGATCTCGCCGCCCGTGGCGAAGAACGTCCCGTAGCCGCCCTTCCAGAACTGGACCCGCCAGTCCTTGCCGTCGTAGTTGAACTCGCACTTGATCATGTCCGCCCAGACGTTGACCCCCCAGGTGAACGCGTCATAGATGTCGTTGAAGCCGAAGATATACTGGAATACGGGCTTCTGGTTGATGATCGTGAACTGGTAGGGGTCGAGGATGAAGCCGATGAAGCCGATGTTGTAGAAAATAGCGTCGATGAGGACGTCGTACCACTGGGGATCGCTGTTTACCTGCCGGGCGGGGATAGTGGCGACCTGCGCGGAGGCGTTGTCGGCGGCGCTTACGGAAAGGGGCGCCGCGGACGCGCCCAGGAGCATGGCTGCGCACAGAACGGCGCACAGGGTGCGGGTCAGAGCGTTTCGTTTCATGAGCATCTTTCCTTTTCTTCTGAATTTTACCATGTTAATTATACAATATTATTTGCCGTATTGCAAGGGCTAAAACAAAAAAATAAAAGAAAAAAATCAAAAAAGCGAAAGTAAAGCGAAAATTTTCCCGCCCCATGTCCGCGCGTGGGGCGGGCGTGCCTTCGTTCATCCGAAAATACTTGAGAGGAAGCCAAGCAGCATGTCGATGACGGGGGAAAGGTTCATTAAAATTCCGAGGGCTCCGAGCGCGTAGGAGAATAGGGTAATAAGGTATCCCCCCATTGCAATGAGTAAACCGATCATTATCACTGAAAATTCACCTCCTGTTCAAATTTTACAACAAAGATTGTACCAGATTCCGGCGGGGAAGTCAAGCGGGTTTTTTAAAATAAAAATGACAAAAGACCACGCCCGGCCCTCCTGCGCGGACGGCCGGGCGGGTTTTCGCCTCACCTAAAAGAGCCCGTTAAAGAATTCAAACAGAATGTTGATGATGGCGGGCCAGAATGTGACGATTCCGAGCACTCCGAGCAGAAACGAAACCGCAGAGATAAAGAACGAAAACAGTACCACTTGTATTCACCTCCTGTTCATATTTTTGCTACAACGATTGTACCAGATTCCAACAGGGAAGTCAAGCAGGAATTTAGAAAAAACAAAACCGGTCCTTTGATTGACAATTCTTATGGCGTTTTCCCCCGCGTTTCAAGCAGGCAATCAAAAATTTCCCGGTCGATCTCTTTAAGCTGCGCCACGCGGGCTGCGACCTTCTCCCTGAGCCCGCGCCTGCGCATATTCGGGAATTTTCTGAGCCTGCGGTCAACGGCCTTGCCCAGAAGCCAGTCGCTGCGCTCCTTGCCCGACACTATCTCGGCCATGCGGTGAACCGCGGGCACAATAGCAGGGTGCACCAGTGCGGGGCACTGCCCGGAGAGCTTCTCCAGATATAGGCGCAGATGGTCCCGGTAATATTGCAGCAGCAAAACGCCGCAGGGCTTGAGGAAGACTTCGCAGCGGCCCAGCTCCTCCTTCCCTTGCGATTTATCCCATTGGCTGTCGTCCAGCAGCCATGCGGTCATCGCGTCAAAGGCGCTGAAACCCGTGCAGATCATTTTCCCCTGCGAGGATAGGCAGTCCATGCTGTTGAAGATCGCCGCCGTCTCCCGGATATGCGCGTATGCCTTCTCGCCGGCAAGGCGCTCGCCGGTTTTTTCGCCGACCAGAACGATGCCGTGGCACTTGTCGTACCATTCGTCCACGCGGTAATACGTTTCCTCGTCGTAGCCCTCGGGCGAGCCCGATGGCGACCAGAAAGCGCGCATATATAGGCCGTCGCCGCCGTCATAATAGCCGGTGATCAGGCAGGTGAAGACCTCCGCCGTGAACCCAAAGCCGATCACAGGGCGGCCACTGTCGATGGAGCGCCTGATTTTCTCCGCGTAAAACGCTTTGGAATACTGGCGCGCGCCGGAGATATCCGGCTCGTAATAGTATTCGCTCTCGTAGCCCAGGGCGGCGAAGGTGCGCCGGGGGATCTCCGGCATGACGCTGATTTCGTCGCAGCAGGATTTGTATTGCCAGGGGAAGCACAGCCCCGCTCCGCTCAGCGCAAACAATTCGTCATCCTCCACCGGGTCCTTCAGATACTCCATCAGCCGCTTCACGCAGCCGATATAGCACACCGCCGAAGGCTCGCCGTAGCGCAGCCTGGGGATGCCCTGCAATACGTTTTCGGCCAGCCCCTTTGCGTGCATATTTCCCTCCCCCGCTATGCGCAGGATATCCGGCCTTGCCTTGGGGCTGTAGCCTTCCGGTTCCATGTCCATGTGCGCCAGCAGCTGTTCTATCATCTCAAGGCCCTTGGTGTCGGCCTCCCTGAATTTGCGCACGCAATCGGCCATGTGCGCGCGCACCCGCTTTTTCGCAAGCTTTTTCATATTGACCGGGTTGTTCCCGACCTTGCTGAGGTAGCCCTTTTTCATATTCCCCATAATTTCGCTGGCCTTCCAGAACTGGTCCCCCAGGGCGTTCAGCGCCTCCTTCTCCCCGGGGAAATGCTCGACGGCCTGATACAGGAAATGCATGATGTAATACCGCCGCTCCGAGGCCTCGCACCAGGTGGGGTCAGCGATCACGTGTATGGAATCCTCCCGCAGGGACTCCTCGGTCCACATCTGCGCGCCGGGCACATAGCCCAGCCGCTTCGCCTCTGACAGCATCTCCTCCAGGCTGCCCAGGCGCAGGAAGCGCTCCCATTCCCCGTAGTAATGCGCATCCTCCCCCCGGATGCCCGCCCGCAGGGTATCGCGGATCTGCCGCAGCCCCAGCTTATACATATCCACAATGGGGAGCGAGACCCCGCGCTCTCCTACAATCGTCAGCGATGTTTCGTCCCGATACCAGTCCGTGATATCCTCCACCTGCGGCTCCCGGATATCCGGCGCGACGAAGAAGGGCAGGCTGCCGTAGGTGACGAGCACGTCCCCGCCCGCTTTATAGCCAATTACAATAGCGCCGAAAAAGCGGTTTTCGATGGGGCGGAGAATCACCGGCTGCCCAAGCTCGCACAGGGCGTACCTGATCGCTTCCTTCATCTCCGCCTCGCTCAAATACGCAGCCGCAGAGGGGTTTGCGCAGTATGTGCGGTGCCCTGTAAATCCTGCGGCTTCATACAGCCTGTCCAGGCCCTCCGGCGTGACTTCGAGGCAGCAGGGCCGCGCGGCATAGCCGGTGATCACATCAGCCAGTGTATAGCTGATGTCGCAGCGCAGGCCAATGCCCCTGTAGTTGTCAACGAAGCCGTAGCCCTGCCCGGTGTAATCCAGGAAGTAGGCGAATTCGTTGGCGAAGGCCACATAGGCCGGGCAGCTTTGCTTTGTGCCAGGGGTGAGCGGCGTGCCCCGGTCCGGCAGGATATATTCTTCCGGATATGCGTCCTTCTGCCGCGCCTGCTGCGCCAATTTCAATATTTCCGGCTTCCCCTTGGGGCTGTAGCCCTCCGGCCTCTGGTCGGGCCTCTTCGCTGGCTCGTTCATAGCTTTCACTCCTTCAGGATGATTTTGCCCCATTATACCCCCTTTTCCCGCCCCTGTATTGTCAGTTCGTATCATTTTTGACCGCCTGATAGATTTTTACGCGAACATTCTCCTCGTCGAAGCCCGCGCCGGCCTCATATACCGCGAAGGGATCGGCGCAGCCGACACGACCGGAGGGAGCGGCATCGGGGCGCAGGTCCATGCCGTCCATCCAGGCGGCCAGCACCGACTGGTATACCTCGCTGTCGCTGCAGCAGTCCCCCTCCAGGACGGCGTATGTCCCGGCGGCGTGGGTGCGGATCCGCACGCCCGCCGCAGCGGCAGCGCCGCCGGGCGGCAACTCCAGGGGGGCCCGCAGCGCGATGCCGCAGGTATAGGCCGGCGCGTTTGCCCGCACAAGGCGCAGCCCTTCCTCCTCCCGCCCCGAAGGAGCAGGAGGCGATTCTTTGGACACATAAAACTGCCGGGCGCTTTGGGCCAGATAGGGATGATGCGCCGCCAGGTACTCCATGACCGCTTTGGCGGCGGCCTCCTCCGCGTTTTTGCCCGATTTGCGGGCCGCAAGAAAATACATTTCGTCGCATCGGCACAGCCGGATCTTGTGGAAGCCCGGCTTCTTCTGCACCGGCAGGAAGAGCGCCAGCCGCTTGATCTGCCCGCCCGCGTGGATGTATTCCTCAAACCAGGGCTGCGGCCCCCATGGCCGCGCAGCCACTGTGAACATGCTGGTTTTCAGCCAGCCGTCGTACAGGTAGTCCCACGCCGCGTTGATCTCCGGCTCTGTGTTCGGGCAGGAAATCTTGGCGAAGGCGCCGCTGACGCCGGGCTGCCACTCAAGCCGCGCGAAGCCATCCGGCGGGGCATCGCCCGGCGCCTGTTCAATGTATAATTCGTAGCAGAGCTTCGGTCCCTCCTGCGGGCCGCTGCGCCCGAATATCCGGCCCCGATAGCCGGGCCTTTCGGCGAACAGCCGCGCCAGGGCGCGGTTTTCGATACCCCGCAGGCGGCTGTCATAATAGCGCAGGCGCAGCGTAGGCGGAATGGTTTCCGTGGACACCGTGACGGGCGGCGTCTGCCTGCCTGCACCGGCCTGCCTATCGCAGGCGGGGAAGAAATATTCGTCCCCGCCCGCCTTGTATTGCAGCGGGGTCCGCCCCGTGGCTGCCTTCACGCCTTTGCACAGGGCCTGCTGGGAGCTGAAGCCGCATTCCTGCGCGATCAGGGCCAGAGGCGTATCCGTGTGCTTGATCAGCGCCAGGGCGCGGGACAGCCGCCGCTTGCGGACATACTCCTTCACGCAGTGGCCCGTCGCGTCATAAAATTCCCGGTAGAGCTGGGCGCGGGAAAGAAACCCGGCCTCGGCCAGGCCCTCCACGCGGATATCCTCCGCGATGTTTTGCTCAAGCTTGGCAAGAAGGGGATCCAGCGGCATGAGGGCGTCTCCTTTTCCTGGTCCGGGGTTCGCTTTCCATTATAGCACCGCCGCGGCCCATAGGCAAGCGAATTACTAAAATTTCCCTTGACAACGCTTTGTTGAACGATTACACTATGAATATGACGATGAAGGAGGAAAACTGTCGAATGCTGTTTCTATACTTGTCCATGCTTGATACCCCGGAGGACAAGCAGAAGATGACCGAGCTCTACATAACGTACCGCGAATATCTGCTCAAGATTGCCCTTGAGATTTTGCATAATCAGGACGACGCCGAGGACGTTTTGCACCAGGCGTTTTTGCGGTTGACCAACGACTTGACAAAAGTGGAAGATGTTTCCAGTCACCAAACACGCAATTTCCTTGTTATTATAATTAGGGGGCTCGCCATCAATCTTTATAACAAGCACAAAAGAACGATCGACTTTGAGGACATGAATGCAATGAGCGCTCTCACGGCAAACGATCCCATTTTGGACCAGGTCAGTCATGAGGGGCTGCATGAGGCGCTGGGCCAACTGCCGGCGCCGCACCGCGAGGTGCTTTATCTAATGTATTTCCAGGATCTGCCTGTGAGGAAAATTGCCGAGCTGCTGAGGTTGGGAGAATCCGCCGTGAAAAAGCGGCTGGAACGCGCGCGATGGGCGCTGCAAAAAATTTTGATTGAGGAAGGGTTGTATGTAGCATGAGTATGGAAAACATTCTCACCAGCCTGCGGTTCAGGCAGGCGTTGTTCGATGTCCAGAGCGAAGAATGCGAACGGCTTGCCGCTTTGCCGGGGACGGTCACATTCTCGCCGAGGTTTGAACGGAAGATGGAGCGGCTGCTGCGCGTCCGGCGCCGGCCATTCTACCGCTATGCCGATACCGCCGGGAAGAAAGCCGTGCTGGCGCTGGCCGCGGCGCTCATCCTGCTGGTGAGCCTGGTGTTCAGCGTGTCGGCCATCCGCGGGCCCGTGGTGCGCTTTTTCATCGAGGTGTACGAGAAGTTCTCCCAGGTGTTCTTCCAGCAGCAGGGGGAATCCTTTCCGGCAGCCCTTGAGGTTTATTACGCGCCCGCGTGGCTGCCCGAGGGGTATCGTGAGGATACAGGCCAAATGGTTAATATTTTTGTTCAATGCGAGCGGGCGTATATATGTGAAGGTAAAGATGATATTCTGTTTATACAACACGTAATTACCGGTGCCTGGCGTATAGATACCGAAGGTACCCAGGCTAAGCCGGTTTTGGTCAATGGGAACGAAGGGTTCTATTATTCAAATAAAGAAATACAGCGGCTCACCTGGAGCGACGGGCAGTATGGCTTTCTGGTTTCCGGCACTATCGCGGAAGCCGACTTGCTCCGTATCGCGGAGTCGATTCATGCAATAGGAAAAAATAAATAATTTTCGCGAAACGTGTCACCAAATGCCCTCCCGGCCCTGTTATATACTGTAGAGGGGCGAAATCCCTCGTAAATTATATTTGGGAGGTCATTCACATGAAACGCTTGCTCTTAGTTCTGCTCTGCCTGGCGGTGGGCATAGGCGGTGTGACAATTATGTCCGCTGCCGTGCCTGCCGAAGAAGCCAGGGAAGCGCCGGTCCAAACGCGCATGTCCTATGTCAACAGCACCCTAACGAGTATCAGCATCGTCAATGGACAAGCCATTTGCGTCGGCACTCTTATTGGTTATCAGGGCGTCACGACCAAGGTGGAGATCACGCTGACGCTCCAGTTCAAGACTGCCTCAAGCAGCACATGGTCCGATTACTACAAGCACCCCAAGCAGACCTTCAACACCTGGCGCGGTACCGCCTCGTGTTCTCCGGCTGTCGTAAGGGGCTATCAGTATCGCACCAAGGCCCTGTACACCGCCTATTCCGGCGTAAAGTTCGAGTCGTTCATTGAGTACAGCCCCACGCAGAGCTATTGAGCCAATTCGGCGCGAAGCATCAAGGGTGCGCTGTGATAAGTCTGCCAAGCGCATCCTTGATGTTTCGATATTATTTTTCCCATTTATGAAGCAGGAAAGGGAGTGTCATCGGATGAAGCTATCGCACAAGCTGGATATGCTGCAGGAAGTGGCGAGGCAGTGCGCAGGAGAGCTGCACAAGCTTTACCTCATTGAGCTGCTGGCTGACCACGCGGAGGATGCGGAAATGACTGCGGAATTTTTGGAATGTGCAATAGGAATTCTAAAAGCGACATGAGAAAAACATCCATGACTACAAAATACCCCTGATACATGCCGCCCCGTTCAATGCAACGAGGGCGGCTTTATCTTTGAGAGGAGCGGCATACCTCTTGCATTCCTATGCTCGTTGTATTATAATACAAACAGAAGGGGGGCCGCAAATGCACCAAAACGCAAATTATTTCTGCACCTGGCACCTGATGTATTGGCTGCCAAGCCACTGCGATACGCCGGGGCTCCAGTCCCGCGACGTGCTGTGCGACGAGCTGCTGTTCGGCGAAAACGGCATCGCCCGGAAGCATTACCCCGAAGTGCGCAAGGACTTATATTTGCTGCTCGACGATGGCTGGGATGTCCGCGCAAGCCATGCTCTGCCGGAAAGCGAGTGGTTCGAGCCTTACATCGGCTCATGCCAGCTGAGCAAAGAGAAATTCCCTGGGGGAAGTGATTCCCCCTGCTATGGCGGCACGCCGCCCGAACGCCTGAAAACCCTGGTGAATAAAGTGAAATCCATAGGCTGGAAGGGGCTTGGCATATGGATCAGCCCCACAGTTTCCTATGCTCCCGACGTGGAGGGCAGCGGCGGCAGCTTCGCCTCCTTCTGGCGCGCGCGCATGGAATGGAGCAAATACGCGGGCGTCTCCTATTGGAAGGCCGACTGGGGCGATTACGATATGTCCGACAGACACCGCAAACTGCTGTCGGCGCTCAAGGAAGAGATATATCCCGAACTGATCATGGAACACGTGTACAACCGCCGGGCCTACAACAAACATGGCGGGGAAAGCCGCTTTGCCCTGTCAATGCAGCGGCACCGGCTGGCGTACAGCGATGTGCTGCGCCTTTACGACGTAGCCTTTGCGCTGTCGATTCCCACAACGCTTTCCCGCGCGGCGGCGCTGCTGTCCCACCCGGTGAGAATCAAGCCCGGCTGCATGGGGCTCATCAATGCCGAGGATGAAGTCTATCTCGGCGCGGCGCTGGGTCTGGCCTTCGGCGTCATGCGCTTCGATATAGGCGGCTATCCCATCAACAGCGGGCCGAATTGGGCCTTTGGCGGCGAGCGCTGCTTCCCCGCGGCGCGCCCGGCACGGCGGCAGCACGACGAAGTGCTGCGCGCGGTGCGCTGGCAAAGCCAGTTCGCGCCCGCATTCAAAGCTGATTTGGGCAATACGTATGTCTCACAGGGGAGCGCCGAAGACAGCTGGAATTTCACAAAGGACGAAACCTGGGAAAGCGCGCTGTGCCGGGGCAAGGATACGGCGCAAAGCGCCCCCCAGGTGACCGCGCGCAACGTCGGCGCTCCCGAAATCGCGGCATGCGACGAAGCGCCTCCCTATCTCGTCGCCTGCCGGAATCCAAACGGGGCTTTGAGCGCCGCCGCACTGGGCAGGGTCGCGCCGCAGCGCGGCTATTTTGCCCCCAAAGCGGATGTGCAATGGAATATAGGCGCGAACAGCGGGGCCATCGGCATATTCGGGTATTTCCGCTCGCTTACGCTCGTGTTTGATCAGGCAATCGAAAGCAAAAAAATCTATGCCAGGGATTTGCTGCAGGATGATTTCGCTGATGTGACAAACGAAGTAAGGGCCAAGGGCAATTCGGTTATTCTTGACGGCGCATGGATGGAACGCCTATGCAAAAACAGGCCGGGGGATTTCTCCGAGCCGGGGCTTGTGATTCAAATCGGCGGGGAATTTACGCAGGTTGAGACTCCCATGGCAAAGATAAAGCGCCCGGCTTTTAACTGGCTGTATATTGCGCAGCTGAATATCGCGGCGGCATTTAAAATATCCGCGTTGAAAATAAACAAGCGAAAAAAACATAGGGGGTACATATCGTAATGGGCAACACAGCGAAAACCAAATGCACTTCCATCCTCGCGGCAATCGCCTCCGTATTGGCCATCCTGGGGGGAATCGTTCTGGCGGCCGTCCCCGTCCGCTTCAGGGATTACCTGGTGGCCTACCAGCTGCGCCCCACGGTGCGGCCGTACTATCCCGTGTTTTACGGCGCGCTCTTCGCCGCGGGCGTGGCCGCCGCCGCCCTGGGGGTGATCGCCCTGGTGCGCGCCGCGAAAGAACCGCGGGCGGAGAAACCGGCGGGCCCGCTGAAGCTGATTGCGTCCGTCCTCAACCTGCTGACGGGCACGGGGCTGATGACCGCGATTATCATTCTGCTGCGCACAGCGGCGTATATAGCGGCCGACGACATGTGGCTGCTGTTCCTCACCGGGCTGATCATGATTTCGCTGCTGTCCGGCGCGCTGGGGATATCGGGTATCGCGGGCGTTGTCTCTTTCATCAAGAAAAAGGCCGGTTCCCGGCCGCTTTGGACGCTTTGCTGGATCCCGGTTGCGCTTGCGGTTATGGGCGTCACCGTGGTCGGGGTCATCAATGGTCCGCCCGACGCGCAGCGCCTGCCCTTCCCCGAGGATTTGGAATACACCGTGCTGTATGCGCAGGGGGATGCGGGCTACGACACGTTTAAGATCCCCACGATGATCGTGGCCCCGGACGGCGCCATCCTGGCCTTCGCCGAGGCGCGCACGGACAGCCAGGAGGACTGGAGCAAGACCGACGTGGTGGTGCGGCGCAGCTATGACCTGGGCAAGACCTGGTCACCGTTGGAGATCCTTTTCGAGGACGGCGGAAATGTGGTGGGCAATGCCTGCCCCGTGGTGGATCAGCGCACCGGTACCATCCACATGCTGTTTACCACGAACAACGATACGGCTTTTAAGACGCACAGCAAGGACAACGGGGCGACATGGGCCGAGCCCGAGGAGATCACCTCCGGCGTAAAGCTGCCGGGCTGGACATGGTACGCCTTCGGGCCGAGCCACGGGATCCAGTTAATGGACGGTACGCTGATGGTCCCCGCCGACCATGTGGCGAGGCGCAGGATGTACGCCCACGTCGTCTTCAGCAGGGACGGCGGCGAAACCTGGGAGCTGGGCGGCGATATCCCGGGCGGCGAGGAGGCCGCCGTGGCGCAGCTGGACGACGGCTCGCTCTACATCAACGTGCGCCCCGTGCGCGCCGGAACCCGCGTGACGGCCCGCAGCCGCGACGGCGGCCTCACTTGGCCGGACTGGGCCCATGACCCCGCCCTGCCCGATCCCATGTGCCAGGGGAGCCTGCTCAAAGTCCCGCAGCCGGATGGGGAGAGCGTGTACCTGTTCACCAACCCCGCGGATAGGCTGCACCGGGAGAGGATGACCGTGCGCCTGAGCGAGGACGGCTGCCGGACATGGCCGTACTCCAAGGTGCTTTACGAAGGTCTGGCATCCTATTCCGCCCTGACGCTCATCGATGCTGGGACGGGGCTGATCGGCGCGTTTTTTGAGAGCGGGGGGAATTTTTACTCCGAGGAAATGGTGTTTGCGAGTTTCCCGCTGGAGTGGGTGACGGGATAGGAGGGAACACTGCCATGCAATACAGACTCCATTCGGGGTTGCGGTGCGGAAGAAGATGGCGCAGGCGGCGGCGATGTTCGGCGGGTAGAGGTTGAAGGCAAAAAAAGATTGCGGCAGAGCCGGAAATATGCTATACTCTACACACAGTGGGGCAATGCACATAATCTATGGGGCACAGGCAGGCCTCTGTAGTTACAATGGGGAGGAATTATTATGCAGGTTAAGAAAATAGCCAAGATGGTTTCGCGCGTCCTGGCTGGCATGGTTGCGGCGTGCATGGCGCTGGCGGGCGGCGGCCTGGTGGAATTTGCGCAGCCCGTGACACCGGCGGAGGTCGTCAGCTCCGATGACAACCCCGTCGTCAGCTCCATCGAGCTGTTTGAAAACTATACCGCCCCCACCGCCAGCCTGGAAATCAAGGCGGCGGCCATGGACGGCAACAGCTGCATCGCCGCGGACAGCGCGTTTCTTCTGTCGCTTTCCGAGCCCATGGAGGAGAAGGACCTGCGCGGGGGGCTGTTGACCGAGCCGGAATTTGCGTATTCCCTTGAACAAACCGGCGAGCTGGAGTACAAGCTTACGCCCAAAGAAGAATTTGCGCGAAACGCGCTTTACACGCTGCGCTTCGACCCCCTCCAGACGGATAACGGCATGCCCGCGCGCGCCGGCAACAGCTGGGCGTTCCAGACAAGCAGGGGCTTTGCCCTGGAGCGGACCTTCCCCATGGACGAGGGCACCGGCGTGCCTGTGAATTCCGTGATAGAGCTTACCTTCAGCTGCGACGTGAAGCTTGCGGACCTTGCGAAAAACGTGAGCTTCAAGCCGGCGCTGGGGGGCAGCGACTGGCGGAAAACCGGCGTCAACACCTATGCCTTCATGGCCACCGGCGAAAAAATGAAGCACGGCACGGTCTACGAGGTCCGCGTCAAAGGGGCTTTGGCGGCTGCGCTGGGTGGCGAGACCCTGGGGAAGGACCACACGTTCAAGTTCCGGACCGAGGAGGAGGAGAAGGGCTTCTGGTCCAATCTCGGCTATGAGAACAACGCCTTCATGTCCACGGAAAAACCCACGTTTTCCATGCGGTTTTATCCGGAGAATGAGGGGACGCAAATACCGGCGAAAGTCTTTCGCTTCGACAGCGTCGAGGCCTACGCCGAAGCGGTGGAGGGTAGCCTGAACTACGATTTTTGGAGCGGAAGGGCAAAACCGGAGCTGGACACCGCGGCGCTGGAAAACGTCCTTGACGCAAAGCTTGAGATCATGGGCGACGCCGGCGGCGGCATCGTGGTTTTGCCGGAGACCTTGCCGGGGGGTTTTTATGCCGCGCAGTTCGAGGTAAGCGGGCACAAATTGACTTCCCTGTTCCAGGTGACGAATCTCAGCGCCTGGGCGATGAGCGGCGGCGGCGACACGCTGTTCTGGCTGCACGATTTGACGGCCTCCCTGCCGGTGCCGGGCGCGGAAATCAGCAGGGTCGGCGGCGCCTCCCTCGGCAAAACAGACGGCCGGGGTACCTTGGCGTTCAAAAATCGGGAAGAGGGATACACAGCCTATTGCCTGCAAAGCGGCGGGGACCAGCTGCTGGTTGCGCTGCGCTGCACGGCGCGCGAGGAAGGCTTCAGCCGTCTGGACTATTGGAACTATATCTCTTCCGACAGGCAGCTCTACCTCCCGGACGATACGATGAAATTCTTCGGGGTGCTGTCCCCCAAGCTGCAGGGCGCGAAGGCGATCGGCAAAGTGACCGTGGTCATCGAGGAAAACGATTGGGGCAGAGCTTCCGAAAGCGGGATCAGGAAGCAGGTCCCCGTGAAGAACGGCGTGTATGAAGGGGAATTCGCGCTGCCGGAACTGCCGCCGGGTTATTACGCCCTGTCCCTCTACCACGGCGAGGAGCGGCTGAGCTCCGCCTGGTTTGAGGTGAAGCTCTACCGCAAGCCCGCCTACAGGCTCTCGCTTTCGGTGGACCAGCCCATCATCTGGGCGGACGGGCAGGTGGAAGCGACAGCCGCCGCCGCCTATTTTGAAGGCACGCCGGTGGCCGGCCTCGCTCTGACGCTCAACGGGTTGTCCGTTAACATGAAAACGGATGGTTTCGGCAGGGCTTCCACATCGGTGGAAGGGACTATGGACGCCGGCCAATTGATCACTGACAAAGGCGTCAGCGCGGAGGCCGAACTGCCTGAAATCGGGCGGGTGCATGCGTACGCATCGTTCCAGTGCGTCAACAGCGACGTGGAAGTGCGGGCAAGCGCAAAGAGCGGCACTTTAGAACTGCAGGCCTTCGCGGTGGATTTCAGCGGCCTGGACTATATCGAATGGCACGCGCAGGACAAGTGCCTGCAAGATTTTAAGGGCAGCCTGCCGCTGACCGTCAGCTGGACGCGTATTATCTATACAAAAAAGCCCACGGGGAAAGAGAAGCGCTACGATCCCTACACCAAGACCTACAGCGACTATGAAACGTATACGTACGAAAAAAGCGAAAAGCTGGAGGGCACGAAAAGCATCACCCTCAAAGGCGGGGATAAGCAGAGCTTTGCCCTGCCCCTCACGCCCGGCGGGGAATACAGGATCGGCATTGCGGGCAGGGACACGAAGGGCAGAGAGTTCCACCGCGAGACCTGGGTTTACGATGCGCGCAGGGATTACAGCTACGACTACGGCAAAACGGCCTATGTACGCGACAACAACGGCAAGGCTAAGTACGCGGTGGGGGATACCGTATCCCTTTCCATCTACGAGAACTATGACGACGGCACGCCGGTCGATCCCGGCAAAGGCGCGGCCCTTTTCCTGCGGGCCAGCGACAGGCTGCTTGATTACACTGTCTCGAAGAGCAACCTGCTTGAGTTTTTGTTTGATGGAACCGTGCTGCCCAACATCAATATATACGGTGTACTCTTCGACGGCAGGGAATACGTGGAGCACTGGTACCCCTGCCAGGTTGCCGTGGACCGGGAAAGCCGCGCGCTGCAGCTGGAGATCACGCCGGACAAGGAGAGCTACAGGCCCGGCGAAACGGCGAAGCTCAGCCTGCGGCTGACGGGCCCGGACGGCAAGCCGGTCAAGGGCATAGTCAACCTCAACATGGTGGACGAGGCCCTGCTCGCCCTGCGCGAGCAGTATGCCGACATCGCGGACATTTTTGGGGACAGATATTATTTCCACCTGAACACCTCCGCCAGCCACAGGATCGTCAGAGTCGGCTTCGGCGGCGAAAAAGGGGGAGGTGAAGGCGGCGGCGATGGCCGCTCGGATCTGCGGGACACCGCGCTGTTCAAAACGGTCGAGACGGACAGCGGCGGGCGGGCGAGCGCGGAGGTGAAGCTGCCGGACAATATCACCTCCTGGCGGCTGATGTGGCAGGCCTTCCGGCCCGGCGACGTGATGGCCGGGAGCGGGCGGGCCAACATCATCGCCACGCTGCCCTTCTTTATCGATATCCGCCTGGGGCAGGCCTTCCTCACCGGCGATAAGCCAGTCCTCGGCATACGCAGCGCGGGCACGGCCCTCGAGGGCGGCGAGGTGAAGTACACCGTGGAGATTCCCGCGCTGAAATTTACGCAGGAGGCCGGCGCGCCGGCTTCTGGATGGCACGAGGCGCCGCTGCCCGCGCTCACCAAGGAGGGCGAATACAGCATCAGCGTCACCGGCGAATACAAAGGGTACAGCGATAAGCTCACCGCAAAATTTACCGTTGCGCAGGGCATCGCGGATCATATTAAAACAGAAACCGCAGCGCTCACCGACAAAACAAAGTTTGATATATCGGCCAAGGGCACGGCGCGCCTGGTCTTCGCCGATAAGCAAAAGGCGCAGACGATCCGCGGGCTGTGGG
>Ga0123353_10002921_pt1 | contig 21404 bp, 21 predicted proteins | sample TergutLab28metaG_3_FD_92763 | JGI IMG/M metagenome (GOLD analysis project Ga0123353, IMG submission 92763) | Labiotermes labralis P3 segment gut microbial communities from Petit-Saut dam, French Guiana - Lab288 P3 | ecosystem: Host-associated > Arthropoda: Insects > Digestive system > Gut ... | reverse complement strand
GTACTTAACTTATCTAGGTAATAATCGCTTACCATCCTCTCCCGATTTCTAAACAAAAATACAAAATCTGTTAAAAAATCGACTCCTTTTTTTTAAAGAACAAAGATACGAGGTAATAAGGTTGGGGGTTATGGGGTTAATTCATTTCTACTAAGGTTGTTTTGTTAAAAAAATAAGGTGAAAATAAGGTTTTTTTTAATGCGTTGACCCTACATTTATCCACTACTATTCTATCGCTATCTTTTTTATTTTGATTCTTTTGATAATGTCGTCGTGTGTCAGTTCTGTTAATTACGTAACTACAACAATATACTTTTAAATGCTTCAATATCAATAACCTTTACCGGCGGAAAGTCAAGTGTTTTCAGGACATTGAAATGGCGGTCGTTGGTGACGATATAATCAGCGCCGGAATTGAGGGCGCAGTCAACAAACTTGTTATCGTCGGGGTCGGCATGTATTAAGTTCCATTTGTAATATGGCGCTGATTTTTGTGTGTTTACGGCATTTAACAATTCATCAATAATGCTTTTTGCTACAACTTCAGAATAATACTCACACATTTTTCTTCATACTCATTCAATATTTCAGTAGTATAACACAACGTAAAATCAAAATCACGAAATGCCTGCCAAAGCCAATAATATGGAGAAGACTTAAATATCGAAGGCAACAAACAATCGGTATCTAAAACTATTTTCATTTTTTTGAAACTCTATCATGTCCATACATAATTTTTTCCATATCTGCCGCAGTTAAGTTGTTTCTATTCCAAAACTCTTCTGTTATTTTATCTGCCTTTTTACGATAGAAATCCATTAAAATATTATCTACTTCATTCATTTCTTCTTCGCTTTTTATGCGAGAAAACAATTTCAATAAACGTAATTGTGCTGGATTTAACGGTATATTTGCAACTGTAGCTTCCATATCTTCCTAATTTTAATTACACTGCAAAAATACATAAAAAACGATTTTTTCCAAATGCTTTAACAGTCTTGACATTATCGGCTAATTTTGAAGTGTCTTTTTTGCCTTGTGTGTACAGATTACAAAGTCGCATGAACGGTGTCTTTGCCGAACTGAAAACAATTAAATTTTTGATACACTATGATGAGCCACGTTTGAATAGTTTCAAAAAAACACTTATTCTTCTTTTATTTTGAAATCAGACAAAGGGTTTTTTGCTTTCTGTTTTTTAAATCTTGCGCTTAGCACTGCTAACATTAATACTAACATTAGTACGTCATAAGCGAGAAATATTATGAATTCAGGTAGTTTTCTGTAAATATTTATACCTAAAGAATAAATAAGAAGCAAAAAGGAAATAACTAATACAATAGAAAGCTCTCCTATACTTTTAAACCCATATTTATTATACTTTGACGAATAGCTTTCATCTGCAATACCGTCATAGATAAGTAATAATAACATTAAAAAAATAAATAATAACATAACACATATTGCAGCATTTGAATTGTTTATCGCAGAATAATAAACAAGAGATGATATAGATACTACAAGAAAGATGACAATTATTATTGCAATATACAAAAATTCTTTGCTTGTCTTAAAATTGTACAAGCTTTTATTAAGAACATTATACCAACATTCTTTCCAAAAAGAAAGGGTTTTTTCTTTTCTCTTTTTTAAAGTTTCATATAATTCTTCTCCCTCATCCATTTGAGAAAATATCAAATGCTTTTCTTTTTTAGGAAAATATTTCTCAATAGCTAATGGAATTGCTAACCTTGAATCTATTTTATGATTTGCAGGCATATCTGTATTTTTTGAAACCAAATATGCTATTCTGCACATTACATAATACAAATAAGTGTTTTTGCTTTTATCAAAGGGTTCCCATACTTCCTCTAAAATGGGAACATCTTTACAGTCAACTTTTTCTTTTTTTATATCTTTTAATATTTCCATTAATTTTTTTCTGCTGTCTTTTGTAGAGAGCAATTTCGCCGCATAACTTGAAATAGAATTATCATCCCAAATTAAAGTTAATAATCCATCTTTATATGCTTCATTATCTCCAATTTTATATAAGCAATTTACTGCTTCTTCATTGTTATTTTCTTTTGCAATATTTGTTAAGTGAAACTCTCTTACCTCTTTTATTCCTTTCAAGGCATTAAAAAAAATGTCCTTTTCTGAATGCTCTACAAGTATTTCCACAGCTTCTCGAATATGAGAATTTGCCAAAACTTCAGCTATTTCCTCCATGTCATCTTGCCCAAAATCTTTAACTAAAAGAGATTGAATATATTCAAACACTTTTTTTGCCCGTTGTTGAATTACTCCCTTATCATGATAACCGGAGATAATTAGTCCGAGAGCTTTTATGACATAATCTTTTCCATTGGCATCGTTTTTCCAATTTGATTTAGAATCTGTCGATATGAATTTACTCAGTATATCATTTTCATTTGCAATATCTGTTTTTATTTCCGCTAAACACTCTAAGGCTATGTCGCCTTTAATTTTATTTATTTTTTCAAGAGTGTTTGATATATCGCCTTTATATATGTTGCAGTACAGTCTTATTGTTTTTTTCCAACGGGAAGGTTTTTCGTCTTCTTCAAACTTTTTCAACAATAAGTCTTCTACATTGTTTTCCCGAGCATAATGAGCTGTAAAATACTCTTTAATAGTTTTATGAGAAAACTTATATATTGCATCTCCAACCGATTCTTTACCTTTAATCCTTAGTATTAAACTTGAATTACGCAAATCTTCTATTATTAAATTTTTTTCTCTTTCCTCCGAATTTAATTTTTTTATAAGCTCTTTTATCTTATCCTGATTTATTGTTACTCCAACTCCATCATCATCCATATTCCAAGCAATATGAGACAGTAAATTTATCAAATTTTTATAATCCCATTTATACTTAATGTCCGCGTATTTTTTCGTTGCTTCGGGACACAATAATACTTCTGTCAACAATGTGTAAAATTCTCCTCTCGAACGAGGTAATGGTCTATTATTGTCCACATGCAAATAGAGAATCATAGCCAACATTAGTGGATTGTGTGCCAACTCCATCAAATGCGACTTTTCCTGCAAAGTTTTATAAATCTCTTTGGAGTTTTTATTTGTTTCATTTGTAAGTTCCGTCCATACTTTAATATATTTTTTTATTTGATTTTCATTAAAATCATTAATTTTATATTCGGTTTTTATTTTCTCCTTAAATTCTTCGTCATATACTTCATCTCTGCAAGTAATGATATAACGGCATCGAGGGTATTGGGTCATGAGTATTAATATTTCATTCTTTATTTTTCTACATTGCTCTTTATTTGATATTTCATCAAAACCATCTAATAAAAATAAAACCTTTCCTTTTACAAATTGTTCTTCTAATAAATTATCGCAGCCATTGGGTGGTTTTGGGATATAATTTTTTATGGAACTTTTAGTAGAACTATCATAGGAGCCTAATTCTATTAACACGGGAATTGTATCCTTTAAATGCTCATCCCTTTTATTGCCAACTAAATGCATTATTTTTTTACACATCAATGATTTTCCGGCTCCGGGAGCTCCCGTAATAATTAGTCTTTCATTTTTAATGATAATTTTAAGTAAATCTTCCGAGTCTTTACTGTTTTCTTTTCTTTCTTTTGCCATTAATTTGATAAATGCACTCTCCATAGGAAATTTTTTACTCTTACAAAAGGGCAAGTTAAAAGTGCTATTATCCGATGCCATCTGTGATTTGCATTCTTCCAAATATTCGTTAAATCGTTTTTCTTCGGCACGTCTTTTTTTTAAATCATTGCGTTTTTTTCTCCAATTATCCAGTCGTGGTTTAATGATAAAATGATATATGAAGAAAAGAATAATTGGAGTAAGGATAGACAGTATGGTGTCATTTTCACGTATCCATTCCCATAAATTATCTATCCATGTATTTGCATCGGGGATAATTTCACCTGTTTCGTTTGTTTCACCTGTTTCGCCTATTTCGTTTGTTTTGCCTGCTCCATCTGCTCCGCCTATTCCTATTCGTCTGAAAAATTCGTTTACATCAATGAGAAAAAAACAAATATGGAATACAATACAGCCTGCAAAAAGATATACAAAAATGTATCGCCATGAGAATATAAATGCTTTTTTTGTTTTCATGGGTATTAGGAATTATTTCAGTTTTATTTCTTGTTTAATATTTTGCTTTACCTCAATGTTTTCTGTCATTGCCTACTGTGTTGTTGTTTGTTGGCACTCCGTAAGGCATAGCGTCTCGCACTTCATTTTTTACACGTTACGGCAAACGGAGTTTGAAAATGTGCGAAAGATAGAAAGAGGCTGCCTCAAAATGACTTTTGAAGCAGCCTCAATCTAATGAAGAAAATCTACGCTTCTTGCGCTTTTTCCTTCAGTCTGCGTTTAGTCAATTCAGAGGTTATTTCATCCATTTTTTCCTGGTTCAACGGATAAAGCAGCATAAATCCGGCAGTAATAGCCGCTACTATTGCAGGAACCCAACTCATCAACATAATGATACCCTCTTGCGCTCCTTGTATGGTAGAAGGATCGCTTCCCTTATAACCGTAATAGGCAAGGATAGCGCCAATAATCGCGCCGCCAATACCGCCACCAAATTTTGTAGAGAAAGAGCCGGCAGCATAAATAAGCCCTGTTGCCCGACGACCATTTACATATTCGGAATAGTCGGCAGCATCTGCAAGCATGACAAAGAAAAGAGTTATGATTATGGCTGACGCCCATTCGGAGAGAACCCCTAATGCGAAAATTGCATATATGTCTTGCTGACCGCAAAAATAGATCAACGCACTAAAAAAACCTGAGAAGAGAAGCGCTCCGATAAAGAGATTCTTTTTCCCGAAACGCCGGCTAAGATACGCCGTAGCCGCAGCGCCTACAATAGAAGCCAACATCAGGCATACCATAAACGAGGCTGCCAATAGCGGTTTCCCGATGTAATGGGTAAAGTAAATTACCGTAATTCCCCCTTTAATAGCGGTGTACGTGCAGTAAAGCAAGCCGCCAAAAAGAACAACAACCCATGGTTTGTTGCGGACAAGGTTAATGAGGTCTTTTTTCAAATCTCCCTCCTGATCTTTAGGAGGCAGAACTCTTTCTCTCGTATAATAGAAAGTGACGAAAAGAAGAAGTATCATAACTATGGATAAAGCATAAATGGATTTACTGTACCCTTTCTTTTGGTCTATAACCGTAATATGAGATACATCTAACCCGCTCTGTCCTGTGACGATAAAAGAGTAAGGCTCGCCTTCCGTCATCGAAAAACTTTTACGATTAGCCTCAGTCATGTCCGAAACCGAGGCATCATTCCAACGGAAAAGGGCAATACCATCTTTCGTGCTGATATCTACATTTTCAACACTTTTGGGAGCAGTGACCGTTACTTCATATTTATCGCCGGCAATAGGATGAACATCTATTTTAGGGTCAATATTCCCAAACCACAATACGAGGTAAAGTAAAGATCCCTGCACAATCAAACCACCGGCAAAAGCGCCGGCTAAGCGGTAAGAACCGATACTTGCCTTTTCTTTATCATCGCCGGACATAACACCCAACAGTGCGCCATAAGGAATATTATTTGCCGTATAAACAAATGTAAAAATAATGTAGGTGACATAGGCATAAATTATTTTTCCGGTCATCGACAAGTCGGGAGCGGTAAACACCAACGAAAGGATCACGCCCATCGGCAAAGCCGTCCAAAGAATCCAAGGACGGAAACTGCCCCACCTCGTTTTGGTACGGTCGGCTACCATTCCCATGAAAATGTCGGTTGCACCGTCGGTAAAACGAACAATAAGCAATAATAATCCTACGGTTGCCGGGCTAAGTCCGAATACATCCGTGTAGAAAATGAACAAGAATATGGAAATGCCTCTCCACGCTATATTTGCCGAAGCGTCGCCCAATGCGTACGCAAACTTTTCTTTTACTGAAACTTTGTTTTCCATGAATTAAATGTATAAAGTTATAAATTCGCTCAATTAAATATTCATCTGTGCAAAATTAAAAAACTTTTTGATTGAAAAAAGGCTGTTCAAAAAATTTATTCGACCTTATGTTTGGTCTGCAAATTTTTGGTGTTTACAAAGTCTATTAAGTGTTTTTGCTATTCTGTCCACTTTCGTTTGGTCTGTCTTCGCAGAATATATCCACTTGACGTAATTGTGTTGTTCGCTTTCGTTAAGCAAATTAAAAAACTGCCATGCTTCGGCGTCGTCTTGCAGGCACAACAACAGTTCTTCGGGAACTTCCAACGGTTCATTATCAAGATATAAAATGACGTGAACATAATCGCCCGCCTGTTTCTTTATCTTCTTTCTGATTTCAGCCTTTACCGACAGGAACAATGTGCCTTTCCCCGACGGCATTAAATGGTATTTGTCGATCTCAACGCCGTCAATACTGCCTTTTACTTTTACCCAACTAAACGGGGCTTTTTTGTCAGGCAGAATTTCGGGGATAACCGCATACGTCCAACCGCCTTTGCCGGGGGATTTTTCAAGCAAATATTCTTTATTTACCAATGGCTTTTCCATTCACATTACTGTTAATACGCATCACTCATACTCACGCTCTGCAACTGCCTGTCAAACTCCTCTTTACTCAACGAACTTGTCACATGAATAGTCACCGGTTCGCCCGGTAACAAGTCAAAATAATTATCCGAAAAGAAATTATCAATGCCATCAATACTAAAGAAAACGCCCCGCGCAAAAACATCGCTTTCAACCGTTACGTCAAATCCGTCTTTGGCTACCGCTGAACGTTTGGAAATAACCGCTTTCGGAAAATCAATGTTTTTATACTGTGTCAGGAAATAATTGCCGTTGACCGCTTCCGTCTTTCCCTCTTCAATAAAACGGGCGTTGACAACGACTTCGTTCTTTTGCTTTCCGTTCAATAAATTGACAATAGCGGCAGAGAATTGCGATTGACTGGTATTGGCAGGCACAGTCACTGTTTGCTCTTCCGTAAAGAGGATGTTCCCTTTCAAATCCATGAGCCGTACCAGTAATTTGCCTTTAGCCGGCTGCAGGCGGTCGGATACGATGTAAACGTCTAAGTTCTCGCCGTTGGCAATAGGTGAAACCAACAGGTCGTTGTACGCTTTTTTAGTAAAATAATGCAACGCTTTCCAACGGTCGTAATAGTCACGGCTCGACCACGAGGCAACGGGCCAACAATCGTTGTGCTGCCAGAAAAGCGTTCCCATGCAGTAAGGCATAAACCTGCGGTGCGCTTCCATCGCTGTGCGAATGGCGTCGCCCTGCAACAAATGTCCCATATAGAGGAAAGATTGAAAATCTTTTGGCTTCCGGTATTCGCTCAGCAGATACCATTCGATTAATCCGTTGGCATGATCGCCACCGCGTTGGTGTGACAGCATCACCTCCGAATAAATGTCATGGTCAACTTCTTCGGGAGCGTATTTTAACACCGATTGATATTCGGGAAACGACTGAAATCCGTATTCGGAGAAGAACCGCGACCGCATAAGATTGAATTGGGTAGTCGGTTCTTTCCCATGCCAAACGCCCCAGTAATGGGAGTCTCCATCAGGGTTAAATTCCATTGGTTTTGAATAGTCTTCACAATTGCCGTCAGGGTCTCCTCCGTAAGGTGAGGAGGGCCAATAAAAGCGGACAGGGTCATATGTTGACACCGCTTCGGGCAACAGCGCGTGAAAAAGGTCTTTGTAGTCTTTCCGTATTTCATCCTGAACGCCCCTTTTTTCGTAGCGTTGTCTCCAGCCCCAATTGAACCAGGCGGCATGATTTTCGTTGTTTCCGCACCAAATAGCAATACATGGGTGATTGCGTAACCGTATGATATTTTCAGCAGCTTCCTGCCGTATATTTTCAAGCATTTCGGCATTCATCGGATAGATGGCGCATGCAAACATAAAATCCTGCCAGACAAGAATACCGTATTCATCGCACAGGTCGTAGAACAAATCATTTTCGTAAATACCGCCGCCCCAGATGCGGAGCATGTTCATATTGACATCAACAGCGTCCAAAATTGTCTTTTTATATCTTTCGGGAGTAACGCGAGGCAGGAAATTGTCTTGCGGTATGTAGTTTGCTCCTTTGGCAAATACATTCACGCCGTTTAAGCGGAAATATAAGGAGTTGCCAAATTCGTCTTTTTCCCGTATAACTTCGAGTTTGCGTAATCCCAGCTTATCTGTGCGGCTGTCCGACTGATTGTTCATGCTCACCGTAGCCGTAAACGGATAGCGGTAGGCTTCTCCCAGACCGTTGCTCCACCACAAGCGCGGATTATTGACCACCACCGGTATTTCAATGGTATTGTATCCTTTCTGTACAGGGACGGTTTTTGTCCATTTCTCCTTAACTCCTTCGGCTTGGATAGTTAATGTCGCTGTTCCGTCTTTATCGGCTATTACTCCGGCAATGGCTTTAATTTGCGCCTGCTCTGCATTGACCTCTTCCTGTTGGTAATAAATATTATCCAAACGCAGGTCATTCCATCCGGTTAAATAGACCGGTCGCCAAATACCGCTGGTTACCAAGCGTGGTCCCCAGTCCCATCCGTAATGATAACCGGCTTTACGGGCGAAAACGCTGATTTTTTTATCTCCTATTCCGCCATTTTCCGATTGATCATTGTTCGCCTCGATATGATAACGAGTAGTCAACGCGTCGAATTTCGGAATATCCACTTTGACCGGCGAATGAAAATAGACGCGCAACTCATTCGCTCCTTCTTTCAGAAGCGCCTTGACCGGCACCCGCCATTCGCGAAACATATTGTTTGCCGTCAAAATTAGGTTGTCATTCAAATAGACATCGGCGTATGTATCCAATCCTTTGAAATTGAGTTCAATATTCTCTTTTTCAAAAACTTCAGGGTTTACATTCAGGGTTGTTTTGTATTCCCAGTCTTCCTTATCCACCCACTGTACATCCCGTTCATTCAACCTGAAAAAAGGATCTTCAATAATCCCGTTATCCATCAGGTCGGTATGTACCACTCCCGGAACTGTTGCCGGATACCAGTTATTTTCCTTGGCTTGTCTGAACTGCCAGCCGGTGGCGATTTCCTGTTCTACCAAACCTGTCTGTTTTTTTGCGCACGAAAAAAATATGAATAATACACAAAATAGTAAATAATGCTTTCTCATGATATTTATAAATTTTAAATTGTTTCGATCGTGTTTTTCCGAATGATGCAAAGATAATTAAATTATTTTAGAAATTATAATCACAGACCTGCGTCAACCACGGGGGTAACATAAACCGCGAATCCATTGCTGGCTTTTTTTACATAAGCCTGACCGTTTCCAATCCATTTACCATTATTCCCATCACCGTTATCAATCATTATAACCGCCCATTGATAGTTCTTTATTCCTCTCGCTGTAATTTCGCCCGAAAATGTCTCTACGGTCTTTGCTCTAGAGTTACCTTCAGTTCTGATTGATTCGGCGAATATCGTAAATTTATTTCCTTTTCCTACAATAAACGAACCTAACCCTTTTACGTCCATAGTGCTAGTACCTAACTCTCCGTGGTCGCCCCACACGTTATAATTTACTTTAACGGTTAAATCTTCATTGTTTTGTTCGTAGAAAGTTAAATACATATTTTTTTGAAACGCAACACCCGCACTAAAATTCTTATCAACTAATTCTAAAACGCCGGCAAGATAACAACTTTCAACATTCGGAGGAGTATTGCCTCCATTGACTTGAAAACCGAAATCTTTCAATATTTCAATGTAGTCATCGGGAATGATATCGAGTATATCTTCCGTAAGACCTTTTTCGTTAACTGGGGGAAGGTTATTCACAACTTTTGTAAGACCTTCTTCATTAACAGGAGGATGGTTATTCACAACTTTTGTAAAACCTTTTTCATCAACAAAAGGACGGTTATTCACAACTTCTGTAAAATCTTCTTCTTCAACAGGAGGAAGGCTATTCACAACTTCTGTAAGACCTTCTTCGTCAACAGGAGGACGGTTATTCTCAGGGTTGTTGCAACCCGAAAACAGAATACTTATTACTGTAAGGCAGGCTATCGTAGCCCCTTTCCTCAAATTAAATCTGACTTTTAACATAAAAAATTATTACGTTTATATTGTGTCGGGTTACTTATTTCAAACGGCGGTTAGCATAATTTTATTGCACGCTACGACGAGCCGGGATTGGAAAGTTGCTCTTTCCAATCCGGATTATCCTTTATAAATTTCAAAAGTTTTAGCATAATCTATTGTATTTCATGATTTTTATTCACTGAGCAGGCACAAGGTACCGCTATCGCTCAGACTTGCGTCAAAAGAGGGAATATGATTAAGCGAGAATCGAAATCATGGTAATCACATAAATCATAGTTCATAGATTTTTCTTCTGCTTAACGGTATGTTTAAATTTCATCAGGGCAAAGTTGATTTCTATACTTGTTTCGGTATCGGTAACCTGTAAATCATCTTCTAAAATACCTGCTATTATCTCTCCGCCTCGTTGCATTAATGATTTTTGTGCCGATTCTTCTTTTATTTCCGATAATTGAGAAACGGTACGTGAAAGTTCCCGTATCTTGGCAAAGACTTCTACGATGTCAATGGTTGTTTGCGTCGCTTTTGGGCTTTTCAAAATGGTTGCTAACATGTATAAGCCTTTTTCGGTGAAAGATACCGGCAATACTGTTGAATGTTTCAACCGATTGAACCGGTCAAAATTTTTGACCAGTTCGGATTTTTCCTCTTTGGTTGTCCCTATAATGTATCCGTCGGGAAACTTATCCGGGTTATTTTTTACCGCTTGATTGATTTCTTTCGTTTCCACGCCATAAAGTTCCGCAACGTCGCTATCCAAAATAACGGGAATGCCTCTCATTGTAATGATTTTCTCTTCTACTGAGCTGAATTTTAGTACATCCATAGATTGTCTTTTTATTTGTTTACAAACAAGTTGTGTTAGTGATTAATAAATTTGTAGAAATTTAACAGCGGCAAATGTAAGAAGAATTTTTTTTAAGAAAAGAAAATATCCTGTTTAATTTATCAACTTTTTTACACCTCTTGGCGCAAGTTTGTGAATTAAAACCCAATTCTTCTACGTTCTTTCTGTTCAATTTCCTGTTTGTCTTTTTGCAAAAGATAATTTATTGCTTCATAAACGTCATTAAATTGCTTGTCGTATTTTTCTTCCAATTCTTTGAGTTTTTCAGTTAAATCTCGGTGACTCAAAGCATATTTTCGGATCAAAACAAAAGCCCGCATAATGGCAATATTTACTTCGATAGCTTTTTTGCTTCGCAAAATACTCGAAAGCATCGCAACGCCCTGTTCAGTAAAAGCAAACGGCGTAGCAGGACTGAACTTCAATCCCTCGGGAAGCTTATCACAAATTGTGATAACCTCATACCATTCCTTCTTAGAGAGTTGAAACATAAAATCAGACGGGAAGCGCTCGATATTACGTTTTACTGCCTGTTTCAAGACACGGTTTTCGACTTCGTAAAGTTGTGCGAGGTCGAAATCAAACATCACTTTTTGCTCCCTGATTTCGTAAATTTTATTTTCGATTATTTGTAAATCCATTGAGATAACAAGTTGATTTTAATTTTAGTAAAAAATTTCCAATTTTAACACTACAAAGTTATCAATTTTTTCGAAATCTCACTGTCGCCAGTCGAGAAAAAGTTTTTGTTATTTTTTTTAAAATACAAAAAACCTTAAACGCTGTCGTCCAAACTTTGCGCCAAAAGAGGGGTATTATAGTATATTTTCATTCTTATCAATATTTTCAACACTATCTTTATAAATTTCTAACCATTTCTCTAATCCAACAGTTTTTCCCATTTTAACTTCTTTTTTTAGGCGACTCCATTCAGTACCAATGTAAGCATTAAGTAATTTGTTTGCACTTTTAATATTTTGGTAATATTCTTCTTTGTATTTTTTTTCTGACTCATCAGATTTACAAATAAAATAATAGTCTATGGCTTTTTCTACCAATGCTTTTATAGGTGCAACTGTTTGGACATCCATTGGAAACCTATGGTCAAAAAGCATATTAATATTACTATAACTTTCAATTAATTTTTCAAAAAAAGAGATGTCTTTATTACAAGCATAAGCTTTGACAGTATCAGGATATACAAATGCAGATATTTTTGAATAATAAATTATAAAATTATCCATACGCTCTTTTCTTCTTGTCGAAGCAATTTTAGTATGTCTTTCCTTTTTAGATATAGAAAGAAGTATTAAAAAATTTAAAACTCCGATTATAAATGTAACAAGTACTGTTACAAACATGATAATGTTTTTTTCCTCCATACTTCTAACATTAATATAAAATAAAAAACTATTTAAAATTGTGCTTTCGTGTCTTTGTCTACCTTGTTCTCACACACTTGTAGCCAACGAAACATACGAAAGTATACAATATTTTTTTAAATCCCACAAATTTTATCGAAAATATCTACATTCAGACAAATTTTTGTTATATTCATTACGCATAATTTACATATATTTTCCCCGAAAAATCCGTACCTTTGCCCCACTTATGCCAGACCACGGAGAAATAACCATAAAAAGAGCGCATGTCCACAATTTAAAGGACATTGACGTTACTATCCCACGAAATAAACTGGTCGTGATAACCGGACTTTCGGGTTCGGGAAAATCATCGCTCGCTTTCGACACGCTTTATGCCGAAGGGCAACGGCGATATGTAGAGAGTCTCTCGGCTTACGCCCGCCAGTTTCTCGGACGGATGAGCAAGCCGGAGGTCGATTATATCAAAGGTATTCCCCCTGCTATCGCCATAGAACAAAAGGTAAATACCCGCAATCCCCGTTCAACGGTCGGCACTTCGACCGAAATTTACGAATACCTGAAACTTCTTTTTGCCCGTGTCGGAAAAACCTACTCCCCTGTTTCGGGTAAACTCGTCAAAAAGCATCAGGTAAGCGATGTTACGGATTACATCTTTTCTCTTCCCGACAATACGCGGGGAGTTGTCCTGGCGCAAATAACCATTCCCGAAGGAAGGACATTTCGCCAGCAATTGGAAGTACTTAAGATGCAGGGATTCAGCCGCGTGGAGATAAACGATCAATTTGCCCGGCTGGAAGATTTACTGGACGATAAGATTTTCCCGGAAAAGCAAAAAGAGAAGGTTATTCTGTTGGTCGTCGACCGTTTTTCCGTTCAGCAGGATGAAGACACGCGAAACCGGCTGGCAGATTCCGTACAAACGGCATTCATAGAGAGTAAAGGTTCGTGCCGGATAAAAATCTTCCACGACGACGGTACAATGAAGCAAACGGATTTTACCAATAAATTCGAAGCGGATGGGATGACTTTTGACGAACCTTCCGACTTGATGTTCAGCTTTAATAACCCTTATGGAGCTTGTCCGCTCTGCGAAGGCTTCGGGAAAGTACTGGGTATTGACGAAGATTTGGTCATTCCGAATAAATCCCTTTCGGTTTACGAAGAAGCCGTAGTTTGCTGGCGTGGCGAAAAGATGTCGGAATGGCTGGATGATCTCGTCCAACATGCCGGCAAGGCGAAATTTCCCATACATAAACCCTATTTCGACCTGACGGAAGCGGAGAAAAAAATGCTGTGGAAAGGTACTCCTTATTTTCACGGGATAGATGATTTTTTCAAGTTTGTAGAAGAAAACCAATACAAGATACAATACCGGGTAATGCTTTCGAGGTATCGCGGCAAAACCGTCTGCCCCGTTTGTCACGGAACACGGTTGAGACCCGAAGCCTCGTATGTCAAAGTTGGAGGAAAAACAATCTCGGAACTGGTGCTGTTGCCGGTAAACGACCTGAAGCTTTTTTTCTCTTCGCTGGAACTCAACGCTCATGAGGGAAAAATAGCCCGCCGGCTGATGATAGAGATCACTAATAGGATACAATTCCTGATAGACGTAGGGTTAAGTTATCTGACTCTCAACCGGTTGTCGAATACCTTGTCGGGAGGCGAAAGCCAGCGAATCAATCTGGCGACCTCGCTGGGAAGCAGTCTGGTCGGGTCGCTCTACATTTTGGATGAGCCAAGTATCGGCTTGCATCCCCGCGACACAAATTTGCTGATTAAAGTATTGAAACAACTACAGGCGCTCGGCAACACGGTGGTGGTGGTGGAACATGACGAAGAGATTATGCGAGCTGCCGACTACATCATAGACATTGGACCGGACGCCGGCAGGTTGGGCGGAAAAGTTGTTTTTCAGGGAGTTTTGACAGAAGAACTGTTACAAGGCAACAACACGCCTGCCGATAGCCATACGTTTGATTATCTTACCGGAAAAGAACAGATAGAAGTCCCTCCGGTTCGACGGAAATGGAATAACTACATAGAAGTATTGGGAGCTCGCCAGAATAATTTGAAAGGAATCAACGTAAAATTTCCGCTCAATGTCATCACGGCAGTAACCGGCGTCAGCGGCTCCGGAAAATCGTCGCTGGTTCGTGACGTATTTTATTCGGCATTGAAAAAGCAACTGGGAGGAATAGCCGAAAAGACAGGATTGCACGAAGCGCTGAAAGGGAGTTTTCACTTGGTAAAAGACGTTGAATTTGTAGACCAGAACCCGATCGGCAAATCTTCGCGCTCCAATCCCGTGACCTACATCAAGGCGTATGATGAAATAAGAAAACTTTTTGCCGACCAGCCTTTATCAAAGCAAATGGGATACACTGCCGCCTATTTTTCGTTCAATGTGGACGGCGGACGTTGTGAAGAGTGTCAGGGAGAAGGAACCACTACCGTAGAGATGCAGTTTATGGCTGATTTGGTCTTAACATGCGAATCTTGTCACGGAAAACGCTTCAAGCAAGATATTCTGGATGTGACTTATCGCGAAGCGAGCATTTTCGATGTATTGGAAATGACCGTCAATCAGGCGATAGAATTTTTTTCGGAAGGAAAAGGTTCTACCGATAAAAAAATAGTCAAACGGCTGAAGCCTCTGCAAGATGTCGGATTAGGTTACATCAAGCTCGGACAGTCTTCGAGCACACTTTCGGGAGGCGAAAGCCAGCGCGTAAAACTGGCTGCTATTTTGAGTACCGAAAAACCGGAGCCTTCCATATTTATTTTTGACGAGCCGACCACCGGACTTCATTTTCACGATATAAAAACATTGATGAAAGCCTTTAATGCGTTGATCGCCTCAGGGCATACGGTGATTATTATCGAACACAATCCGGAGGTGATAAAGTGCGCCGACCATGTGATTGACGTAGGTCCCGAAGGGGGAGAAAAAGGCGGAAATCTTGTTTTTGTCGGGACGCCCGAAGAGTTGGTGAAATGCAAGGAGTCTTATACGGGGAGATTTTTGAAGGAAAAATTAAAATCAGGTAATTAAGTTGATTGACATAATTAATAATTTATGAAGACAATCATTATTTATCTCCTGCTATTCATCCCATTTCTATCCTTTGCCCAGTATGAGCCCAAACATTCCGGGCAATTAATCCGGCATACCCATTACTCATTAGATTACAACGCAACCCACAAACAAGCCAACTGGGTTTATTACCGGTTGACTTATGATATGATAAAAGGAAAAGCCAAGCGTTTCGATAATTTCAGACCCGATCCGAAAGTGTCTGCCGGATCGGCAACCTTGAACGATTACAAAGACAGCGGTTACGACCGGGGGCATTTATGCCCTGCCGCCGATATGAAAATTTCGGAAAAAGCCATGTCCGAAACTTTTTTCCTGAGTAATATGTCACCACAATTTCCCGCCTTTAACCGGGGAAAATGGTCGAACCTTGAAAAATTGGTAAGAAGCTACATCAAAGACATTTCCGATACGTTGTATATTGTAACCGGACCTGTTTTTATTGGCAATAAAGGGAGCATCGGTAAAAACAAAGTCACCGTTCCCGGATTTTATTATAAAGCCATTTATTCCCCGAAAAGAGGCGGCATCGGTTTTCTAATGCCCAACATCAAAATAGAATCGCCTCTGCGGACATGGATGGTATCTATCGACCTGATAGAAGCGCTTACCGGAATTGATTTTTTTTATCAATTGGACGATAAAATAGAAAATAAAATAGAATCGCAAAACGAATGGTGGAAATAGCTTAAGTATTCAGCATATGGAAGAAGATTTAAGAAACGCATTAAAAGTATTGAAAAATGGGGGTGTTATATTGTACCCCACGGATACGATCTGGGGATTGGGATGTGATGCCACCCATGAAGATGCCGTAAAGAGAATTTTTCAAATCAAGCAACGCGAAGACTCAAAGTCAATGCTTGTGTTGACAGATAACGAGGCAAAAATTGAAAGGCTGGTAGAAAAGGTTCCGGATGTTGCGTATGATTTGATTGAGTTCAGCGAAACTCCGCTCACCATCATCTATTCGGGAGCAAAAAATTTGGCAAAAAATTTAATCGCTCAGGACGGAAGTGTCGGAATACGGGTGACAAAGGAAAAGTTCTCCAACAAGTTATGCGAACAGTTTCGCTTACCTGTCGTTTCCACTTCCGCTAACATTAGCGGCGAACCGGCTCCTCAAAATTTTGATGAGATAAGTGACGAAATAAAAAACGCGGTAGATTACATTGTTTCCTATCGTCAAAAAGATACGTCAAAAGCAAAACCTTCCTCCATCATCAAGCTGGAACCCAATGGGGTGGTGACAATCATTCGAAAATAGGGGACATTTAGCTAACGCTACCGTTTGTTGAAGACAAACTCAAGTCCCTGCGAAACATACTCTTTGAACTTATGATCGGAGGAAAGTGCGTATCAAAACAATAGAGACGGGGGATACCCCATCTCTATTGAACAAACAATAATCTCGTAATTACTGTTTGTTCCCTGTCTTTTTTCGATTAACTCTATTTGCATATCGCGACGCTTGCGGTAGGTGTAAATGCCGTAGACGCCCAGCAGAAAAACGAACAGGAATGAAGCGCCGGTCAGGGAAAGAAAAATCTGCATAACTTGCTTGAATGAAAGAAATACTGTATTTTTGCATTCATAAAGAAAAAAGGTAGTTATGTTTGTATTTATTTGATAAAACCGGACAGGAATATGTCCATAAAAAACGAACTGGCATGCAGAGAAAAGATAACTTGTGGAAAGGCATCCTTGAGGATATTCTTGATGATTTCCTACGCTTTATGCACCCTGACGCCGACGAAATATTTGATTTCGGGCGAGGTATTACGTTCCTTGACAAGGAGTTGGAACAACTATTTCCGCCGAAAAAAGGTAAATTTTCGACGAAAATAGCAGATAAGCTTGCCAAGCTTTATACTCGCGACGGAGAGGAAAAGTGGATGTTGATTCATTGCGAGGTACAAGAAAAGTACAATATTGATTTCCCGCACCGCATGTTCACTTACTTCTACCGCATTTTCGACAAATACGGCAAACGCATTTCGGCTTACGCCATCCTGACGGAGCCTTTCTTAAAAGAACGTCCGAACAGATACGTTATCGAATTCCTCGGTACAAAGATGGAATACAACTACAACGTTTACAAAATCTCGCAGCAGAGCGAAGATGAACTTTTGAAAAGCAACAATCCCTTTGCGATGGTTGTACTGACAGTCCGCTCGGTATTGAAAAAGAAGAATAAACGCCTTGATGACGATTCCCTGATGGAGATAAAGCTAAAATTATCAAGGCAACTTTTGCAAAAGTCGTTTCCCAAAGCGAAGATACACAAGATAATGACTTTTTTAATGTGTTACATTCATTTTGAAAATACGGAAAATAATATTACTTTTGAAAAGAAATTTGAACAAATAACAGGGAGGACCAGAACCATGGGAATAGAAGAAATGGTATTAGCCCAAAGAGAAGAACGCGGTGAAAAACGCGGTATAAAACTGGGTGAAAAACGCGGCATAAAACTGGGCGAAAAACGTAAAGACCGTGAAACAGTAATCAACATGCTCCGTAATGACTTCACAGACGAAATGATTCTCAAAATTGTCAACGTGACGCCGGATTACATCCAAAAAATCAGAGCTTCGTTGAATTAATAACTGAATAATTGAATAACTGAATGAGGGTGCACTTAGCTAAATGCACCCTCATTCAGTTATTCAATTATTCAGTTATTCAGTTACTGCATATTCATAATTACATAAAAACCAAGCCCCACTACCTCATTTCTACCGAAATGAAATAACGAGGCTCAGGGCTATTATATAAAGCTTAGGTTGCGGTGCATAGTAGAGACGCGGCGCGCCACGTCTCTACCGAACAAACAATAATCTCACAATTACTGTTTGACTCCTATCATTTTTTTGCTAACTCTATGTTTAAAAGAATACAAGTTACGCAAATTGGTTTACTTAAACCCGATTCTTCTACGTTCTTTCTGTCCAATTTCCTGTTTGTCTTTTTGCAAAAGATAATTTATTGCTTCATAAACGTCATTAAATTGCTTGTCGTATTTTTCTTCCAATTCTTTGAGACTTTCAGTTAAATCCCTGTGACTCAAAGCATATTTTCGAATCAAAACAAAAGCTCGCATAATGGCAATATTTACTGCAATGGCTTTGGGGCTCCGCAAAACACTTGAAAGCATTGCAACGCCCTGCTCGGTAAAAGCAAACGGCGTAGCAGGACTGAATTTCAGATTTTCGGGAAGCTTATCACAAATTGTGATAAGCTCATACCATTCTTTCTTGGAGAGTTGAAACATAAAATCGAGAGGAAAGCGCTCAATGTTGCGTTTTACAGCCTGTTTCAAAACACGGTTTTCGACTTCGTAAAGTTGTGCAAGATCGAAATCCAGCATCATTTGCTGCCCTCTGATTTCGTAAATTTTATTCTCAATTATCTGTAAATCCATTGAAATAACAAGTTGATTTTAGTAAAAAACATTCATTTTTAACAGTGCAAAATTAAAAAAAATTTAGATCCCTCACTACCATCCACCGTTTTTTTCATTGACGCATTTAGCTAAGTACACCCTTATTCAGTTACTGCATATTCATAATTATATAAAACCAAGCCCCATTACCCCATTTCTACCGAAATGAAATAACGAGGCTCAGGGCTATTATATAAAGTTTAGGTTGCGGGTGCGTAGTAGAGACGCGGCGCGCCACGTCTCTACCGAACAAACAATAATCTCGCAATTACTGTTTACTTCCTGTCATTTTTCGATTAACTCTGTTTGTATGGCGCGATTCCTGCGGTAGATGTAAATGCCGTAGACGACTATTTCTATTCGCATCAACATGAATATCAGTCGATTAGAATACTTCCGGAAAAATAAAATTTCTACCGTTTATTGAAAACAAACTCAAGCCCCTGCGAAACATATTCTTTGAATTTATGGTCGGAGGAAATCATTGGAATTTTATCTGAAATAGCTTGCGAAATGATGATATGATCGTTAGGGTCTTTATGACCGCAAACTGTGTTCAAATTTGCGTATTGCAACAAATGATGTTTATTCATAGGAACAATTTCAATACCTAAATCCTCAATAGCGTCAAACAAGCTATTTACCGATTTAATCTCACTATCTTTTATATCTTCCGTTTTATAAGCATGAATTAATTCCCGAACAGCAACCGAACTGACATAAAACCGATTAGAATAATCATCTAATATGTGCCGGATATCTCGATTGATACTGTAAATATCTTTCAATATTGCAAATATCAGAATGTTTGTATCCAAATAATATCTCATGATAATTTCCTATTATTTCAGTACTGCCCGCATATTTACGATTGTCCCTGTGTTTGGTTTTTTGTCCCAATACAATGCGATTTTCGATTTTCTTACTTCGGAAACGCTTGCTTCAACTGCGCCGTTGTCTGTTTTCTTTTTCGTCTTTTCCATAATCTTTTTCTTTAAAACTTGTTCCTTATTCGTTTTTGTTTAAAATTTATATCTGCAAAAATAATATTTTCTTTTTGGAAAAAAAACTATACAAATGTACAAACAAATAGCAACAAACTAATGCTATAAATAAAACGTTTACCCTACCCGTAATTCAGGCTCACCCGCAAAAGTTGCGGATTTGACAGCTAACCCCACAACTTTTACGGGTGAGCCGTAATTCGTAATTTATAATTCGTAATTAAAAAAACCAAACCCCATTACCCCATTTCTACCGAAATGAAATAACGAGGCTCAGGGCTATTATATAAAGTTTAGGTGTGGTGTTTATCAAAACAATAGAGACGGGAGATACCCCATCTCTATTGAACAAACAATAATCTCGCAATTACTGTTTGCTTCCTATCATTTTTCGATTAACTCTATTTGCATACCGCGACGCTTGCGGTAGGTGTAAATGCCATAGATGCTTAATAAGGAAATGCAGAAGATGTTTTTTAGATTGCTTTCAAATCAAAAAACATTGCTCGTTCTTTTTTGTTTTTATCTTTGTCGGTCAGGAAATTAAATCCGCTTCGTTCATAAAAGCCAAATGCGTTTTTGTAGGCATCAACGGTTATGAAGCGACAACCCGCTTTTTGCTCTTTTTCAAGATACATACTTATAACTGATTCTATCATAAACTTGCCAAAGCCATTTTTGGCATATTCTTTTGTAACAGCCAAACGCCCGATTTTTACTGCGGGATATGTACCTTTGCGTTTTCTGTTTGGCATTTTACGGTTTAATCTGTTCCAAATTTTGCCTTCTTCTTCGCTAAGGTCTTGTTGAACATTACGTCTCAGATTGTCGTTCAACAGCGAAAAATACGCTATTGTTTTCATCTCTGTTTCAATAAGATAGGTAACGGCAAGCATTTGGGCTAAATAGTTTTTTGCATCTTCAAACAAAAAGTCATTCAATTCATCATCTTCGCTCTGAAAAGGTTTAATATTGGTGTCTAATTCCAACCTTTTGATATTCCATTCAAAATCAATACCTTTTAAACTCATATTGGAAAGGTGGCTCTTTCTTTAAATAGTCGGTAACTTTCTTCAATTTCTTTCCGCTTTTTTGCAGAAATTTTCTTGACATTTTCCATTCGTTCCATAAAACGAAGAGCCTCAATTCCTCGTAATGTAGGGGTATCTGCTATTGGGCGCGCCATAATTTGTGTATTTTTATTAGTTAGTTTTATGATTACAAAGATAATACCTTTTAATAAAACTACAAAAAGAAGTTTTTGCAAAATACTACAAATAAAAACATGGTCTCAATATTTTATTTACCCACCCGTAATTCGTAATTTATAATTCGTAATTAAAAAAACCAAACCCCATTACCCCATCTCTACCGAAATGAAATAACGAGGCTCAGACTATTATATAAAGTTTAGGTGTGGTGTTTATCAAAACAATAGAGACGGGGCGCACCCCATCTCTATTGAACAAACAATAATCTCGCAATTACTGTTTGCTTCCTATCATTTTTCGATTAACTC
>Ga0123353_10002920_pt1 | contig 21404 bp, 9 predicted proteins | sample TergutLab28metaG_3_FD_92763 | JGI IMG/M metagenome (GOLD analysis project Ga0123353, IMG submission 92763) | Labiotermes labralis P3 segment gut microbial communities from Petit-Saut dam, French Guiana - Lab288 P3 | ecosystem: Host-associated > Arthropoda: Insects > Digestive system > Gut ... | reverse complement strand
GTGGGAAGCCGTACAGTTTGGCCTTTTTTTTTTTGTAGAGGACACCCCGTTGTGTTTAAGTATAATATTAAAATGAAATAAAATGTATACTTCGTCAAACACAACTCTCTTATACTTTACTAATTTAAACAACGGCGACCAGTTTCGGCCTATGCAGGCCATCATCAGGCCAAAACACTTATAAAAACTTAAACGTCGCTGTATACAATGTATTGTTCGTCAATGTAATGGGATCCCATTTGCAGTCGTATAGTTCTTTATAATTAATGCTTCTTTCATGTATAAGAATTTAATTTCGTCTTTTATCCTAAGTTTTACTATTTTCTGTTTTGTGAATGTGGAAGCTGGAGTGGTGTTCGGTATTTTTATTTTGAGAAATTTGGAGTTAGATTCTGTGTGAGACATTGACTATTGAAATAGATATTAGCGAAACATTGCTCTAATATCTACTCGCTTTTTAAGCTTGTATACTGACTGACGTAAAGAGCTTGACTAGCTATGATAATCTTTGTAGACGACATCCCGTTGTGTTTAAGTATAATATTAAAATGAAATAATATATATACTTCGCCAAACACAACAATCTTATACTTCATTAATTTAATTATAAAGAACTACACGATTTACATGAAATCCCATGACGTTGACGAATAATGCATTGTAAACACTGGCATTTAAGTTTTTATAAATACTGTGGCGTGATGATGGCCTACACAGGCCGAAACTGGTCGCCATTGTTTAATTAATTGTGTTTGACGAAGTATACATTTTATTTCGTTCTAATATCATACAGTCTGGTCTTGCAGTTACTCAGCATTACATCATCTAAACAGCTAATCTTATGACAGCAGTCACACGGCGTCGAAAAAAATGTAAAAAAGACCAGAATGCAGTGGCTAAAGAATTTTAAAAGAGGAGGGCGTGGCACACTTGTCCATCAACCAGGCATTCGTGTGGAAGACTCACAAATGTCTCTTCTGTCCATCGCGGGACCGACCGCCGTGGAGGTGTAGGTGTTCGGTCCCACGATAAAATGTACACCCTACACAGTCGGAAGGTGAACCACATGGTTGCGAAGGTAACTGATAACTGCGAGTGGTCGCCATGTTAGTGTCAAACAGTACCAACACTCAGTGTTTCATGTGAGGCAAACAAATAAGCCCGAAAACGGAGCTAAGGACAAATTCGCTGATTCTTGAACGGAGACGAGCGTTAAAGAGCGCCGCGTTCGCTGAGATGCCGCCGTTCGACCGTCCCGACACACCTAGTTAACCAGTTAATTGAAAACCCAGCAGTTAGAATCGCATTACAGATCGTCGACGATGGCAGCAAGTCGCGTCACCAAGCACTGACATACAGTGTACAATGCACACAGAATATCGGACAGTTACTGCATCGCTCTAAGTACAAAATGCAACACTTAACCTACTGAACAGCATACAAACAAAAGTACCTAAACATGCAGCAACCAAACTGCTTAACACCTACAAAAACAGCGTAATAATTAACACAGTAAAGTGGCCACAGTGACCGTTGCGCTGAGTTTTCACACCGTTTAATCAATTGAACATTGCATACCGGGACGAACCAGTTATAAAATAAAGTAGTTACACAGGCACAGTCGCTGTACCACTGAACTGTTTGTTTATTCCCAGAAATTTAAAGTTTGCAACAACGAAAAGTAGCCTGGAGTTCTGAAGTAGAGTTACAGATATTTTAAAATACATTTCTGAATATGCCATCGGCAATGGTCTTCATTTATGGCAAAAACACAGGCCTATCTGTTCCTTAGAAACCGGTCACTCGTAGCGGTATAACACAGCCAATCCTTCAGCCCCAATTTGAACCAGGGACCTCCCGCAAACGAAGCAGTGACAACCACTCAACTGCTAAGTTGGTACCCATGTACGGATGTACAGTAATACGGCACACACGTGTAGGCTTACAGGATACGTCATGCATGCGACATTCAGTTTTATTGTGTAGTTAATTTTCAGCCCGGCCATGTCACACCAGCTGCCCGTCTGAATTCTTCTGGCGGCCCGCGGAACTTTTAAAAACAAGCTATGAATAGAGCCATACAACTGACAAAAACGTCCGACGGAACAATATCGTAAAACCGCTGATAAAATTCTGGACCGGTTCTTTGACGGTTCATATTTTTACGTCGCCACAATCTTGTTGCGAAATATTTGATGAGACTTGCTACACTGCGGATGGTGAGGCATACAGGGCTTGAATAGAGCGTCTCACAGACCGTCAACGGATCGCAAGGTGCTGGGGACGGGGCCGACGCGGACCGGACACATCACGAACACGCGTCATTTTGATCATAAAACAAAGCAAGTGGGCCACAAACTGTGGCTGTCTGAACTCCGAATGTAGAGTGATGGAGACAGTGTGTGTGTGTGTGTGTGTGTGTGTGTGTGTGTGTGTGGCACGTTGATCGGGGAACCTGGAGGTGGCTGGGAGGCGGCAAGAGTGCGGGTGACCGGCACACACTGTGATCGGGGAACCTGGAGGTAAAAGAAAGGCGGAAAGAGGCGGGTGACCAGTACAGACTATGATCGGGGAACCTGGAGGTCGCTGGGAGGCGGGAAAAGTGCGGGTAACCGGGGAACCTGGCGGTAAGAGCCCACGTGGAAAACACTGGCAGAAAATATTGATACTGAGGTTAAAAGTAATGGGATATGACAGTGTGGAATATGATTCATCTAGAATAGGTGAGCGACTAAGAGCTTCTCAAGACGAACAATGATATTAGTGAGGTGAAACACGTAACTCTACCGCTACCTGCCATGCTAACGGCACAGCTGAGCTGCTCTCTATCGCGGTCTGTCAAAGCCCAAAACACGACCGCTGGGTAGACATAATCTCGACAACAAAACATTACATGAAGAACTGTACACGAAATACAAATATCGCACTGAGAATCGCCACTGTTCATGTCAAAAACGTGCAATATTGCATGCCGGTCCGCTGTTAGCTTATTTTCCTTATTCGGTATGGAAGATGGGCTTATGGCAACACGCCTTCATGTCTGAACCTACTTTGGCCCACACGGCCGATTTTTGCGGCACTCCACTGGTTTAAGCAACACCGCCGACGCATGTACGGGTCCCGAAATGTTACAACTTAATACGAGACCTAACAAGACGGCCAGCTTTCGTAAATACACTTTTTACACACCAAAGCGATGCCACGGACGCCGAGAAAAATCTACGTCTGCCTTCCTGTTTGACACCGACGAATAAAGCAGCGCTGCAGACCGACGACAGCAAACCGCGAAAATCGTCCTACGTATTTTACGAAACTTCCAGTTGCCAACGCGACCGACGAGGGTTATAAGGCCTACTGACTTTACTGAACGTGGCGTTAGACGTCTTGAAGGCCTTGTCAAGTATATGGCCTACTGGGAAGTGACGTCGTGTACTTTGGATGGGTACTGGCGTTTCAGAGTACCTTGCTGCAGTATGCGCGGTACAATCTTCCTAAGAGTGGGTTTCCATCTACAAAACTACACGGCGTCACAAGCTAGAATACCGTAATCTTAGCAGGAATCTGCAGGTACTGTTGGGAATTATGCTATCACTGTGAATTGTGAAGTGACGCTTCCTTTGAGCCAAATCTCGCAGACCGAACTGCTGACAGCAACAAGGGGACAGGTGATGTTGCTTGGCGTGCAACTCGGACATCAGAATCCGTTACTAAATTTAAAAAGAACTAGTATTTAGCAATGAGTTACAAATCTCTAAGAAGCACAAGACCTAACACAACTAAACGTCATACGACATCAGAAACCACTGATCAGGGTATGACGTCACACAGCAACAAAGTTACAAAGTACTTGCTATAACTACCGACAAGAAACGCAACATAAACCGTCTTTCAAGTGAACTTTGCACGAAAAATAAGCCTACGAACTGAACACAGCAGCAACTTGGGGTACTAACTACAAGTTACAAGTTCACGTGATGTGTAAGTAAGAACATCGCGGTCAAAACAGCCATAACTGTTGGGCGGCTAACTGCAGACTAGCACTGCGGTGCGGCCAGTCACTAAACTTTGATGACTGTCATCACATTGTGCTGTTATCATCACGGAATACGCAGAAGTTCAGCATTAACAAAAATCTTGTTTTACTTTAAGTTACATGTTTCGATGCTGCACACGGATCATCATCAGGCTTGATATAAAACAGCGTGAAAACCCATAATGCCATTTTACAACACAATACGCACTGGTTTTTACACAACAAGCTTGATGATGATGATCAGCGTACTGAATCGAAACATGTAGCTGCCTAATAATTTCAAATAAAATAAGAGTTGTGTTTAGACTGAACCAGTGTTTGTATCGAGGGATAAGTGGAAAGCAAGCTCGTGTTCGGTGTCGCAAGCGTAACAGAAATGCGTTTGCAGAACAGACGGACGGAGAGACAGATAGCGAAACTAGCAGCTGTAGCAGTATCAGTAGTAGTAATGCAACTGACATATTTAAATTCTCACAAATAAAACAAAAGCCCACTATTGGTAGTATTCAAAATCAGCCAAAATGCCAGTAAGGACATAAGTAGCTTACAGTAAACGCTGCAGATAACTAAAATTAGAGACAAATATCTATAGGGTGTAGGTACGAAGCAAGCAACGCCTTACCAGTCTGGACAAAATATTATTTACACAGCAGATAAACATCTAAAAGTTACACAATGAACGGTGCAACGAGCACGCAAAGGCGGCACGAACGACTGCAGACCGGTGGGGCTACATCTTCTGCTCGGCGAGGAACGGCTCATCGGCCGGTCTACAGCGGCACTATGCTCCCGTTTGGCATACAAGCGCAGGCACAGGTTATGACTGCGCGATGCTGACGATTTGAGTCTTCTGTCACTCAACACTGTGTCGCAGGGTGAAACACTGGGCTTTGACGGTATCAGGCGCATTTCCTTTAAATCACGTTGTATTATGCGACCCGAGAGGACGTTTATAAATTACGTGTATTCTATAGAAACTGCAAAATAATTAGGCGGTTGGGTGTACCACTTGTTACTATTCCACGTGCGGCCCAAGAACTGGGCAACAATTAAGGGTGTGGCCCTTTGCGATAACAAGGGTTGACCACCCATGGCTTAGCCTATTTGCCTCGTCAGCGCAGAAGCTGGGTCAATTATCTTTGCTGTTCAAAAGTGTGATTCGGAAGTTAATTGATGCTGTAATAGTACTGGACCACCAGTGCTATTACAGCACACAAGATTGCAATAAAGAGAACAGCACAGACACACTACCCTACCAGCACACTGGCATTAAGCACTACCGTCTGTCAGCTCCTTCCATCCACCAACCAACTTCAACTATCTCCGCATAATCCACGCCAAAAGAACCCCGTGTCTGATCAGAACAGCACGGGTATATAAACATCAGCAAAAATTAATCTAATTCAGTTCTGGTAACAGGAAGACGGGGTAGCGAAATCGGTACAGCGACTACGGTCCGGGGTTCGAATCCCAGTAGGAGCAACAACGCCCAGACCGGCTGTGGGGCCCATCCAGCCCCCTAATCAAACACCAACGGCGCTTTCCCCGGAGGTAAACAGGCCTGGCCGTGAAGATTACCACTTACCTCCACGTAGTGCAAGGTTAAGAATAACTGGAGCTGTACCTCCACTCTTCTACATGCCTTCACGGCTTCACTTTCAGAGAGCACATTATTAGCAACCCAGTATGCGTAAAGCAAACAACATGCACACCTTGCAACACAACTACAAGTTACCACAATCCTATCACCACACCCGCCGCCAGTCCACCAATCAGGACCCCAGTTCCTGCACTTCAGAAGGTCTCGGTACATCTGCACCAGCGACGTTCCTCCGCCACCGGGTCAACCTCCTTCAGCTTCCAACCACAGTTCTTCAGTCGCTTCAAATAAGTACGCGGTGACGATAACATGAGAACGACAAATCTCACAACGACCACTTTTGTAACATTGGTGGTGCTGATTGTGGTAATGAACCCTACAAATACGTAAATAAATACATACAAGAACAGACAAAAGCAAAGAACGTTTTAACCCGAACAACTTCAACAGAGCCAAGACACCAGCTCCACGAACTTCAAAAACTATAGCGGAACTTTAATTTTTTTTCTCCTCCCCGTGACGCTGCGGACCAACACGGAGCATGGCCTCCTGACCTTTACGGATTCTAGAACACACATAATCACGCACCACAGTCCGTAGGGTTCCTCTTGACGAGTGATCAGCTCATCGCAGAGACCTATACCTGACAACACACTACACGCACCACAGACAGACAATGACCCCAGCGGGATTCGAACCAAAAACATCAGCAGGCGAGCGGCTGCAGAACTACGCCACTCCGCCTCCTGGAACTTTAAATAGGTGCACTACTGTACCTCCAGTCGCCACGTTACAGCAACCCTCAATGTCACAGAAACATCTCACCTCCAACTTGTCAGGACTCAATTTTGAGCCCCAAAATTTCCTGCTGCCTTAAAACGTCAGATTGCTTAAAATGCTTGAGCTGTTATAGTCATTTGTCAAGTTGTCCATGCTAGGCCGTGAAGACAAATACGGCAGTGCAGTTACAGCTCTGCTCATTAACTTTGACTCCAGTTGGGGCGATTAGCTTCACGATACAACAGTTTTGCCCCCGGGCAAAGAGTCCCCGTACCCACTGAGTGGGCCTGAGAAACAGGCTGGACTTATTTTGAAGCACATACTAATCTCTGTTCCTCGCCCAAAATCGAACCACGATCCTTCAGGGACCACTACCGTCTTCCTGTTGGACTCTTCCTCCCTCCCATTCATGCACGCGTAACGACGAAAGCTGTGGCTGGAATTAATTCGGACTCTTCATGCGCCCCCTTCACCTGCCGGTACGGAATATTCAACACACCGAGCGGTGGCCAATCGGCCGACCGACTGCTGTTAACAAGCATTGTTACGAATTATCATGCGTGTTCACCCTGCCCACAGTTATGGGCCTGTCATCGGTTTAGGGTGCCGGGTCTCGAGATTGACGCCTTAGGTGTATCAGTGCAAACGGCCCCTCCGCAGCCCAAGCATGAGCCGAAATGGTGATATTGCAATCCTCCAGCCCTTGGCCCTAAGATCAATTTAAGCAACTCACAAATTCTATATTTCTAATGCATTAAATCGGACTGGGCCTAAGCACGCTGAAACTTTGCTTATCGCGGCAAGTGTCATGTGTTATCACTACTTGAGGCACAGCTAGACGTACTGTACCGTAGCGCGTGCTGTACAGTACAGTACCGTATTATACTGTATTGTATTGTACTGTACTACACTATACTGTATTATACTGTACTGTACTATATTATACTATGCTATACTATACTGTACAATACTGTAGTGTAGTGTAGTGCAGTGTACTATACTGTAGTGTAGTGTAATGTACTGTACTGTACAGTACTCTACTGTACTGTACTGTACTGTACTATACTATACTATACTACACCATACCGTACTGTACTATACTGTACTGTACTGTACTGACTGCACTGTACTGTACTGTGGTGTTGCGTAGTGTACTGTACAGTACTATACTATACTGCACTGTACTATACTGTAGTGTAGTGTACTGTACAGTACTGTACTGTACTATACTATACCATACCGTACTGTACTATACTGGACTATAATGTACTGCACTGACTGCACTGTACTGTAGTGTAGCGTAGTGTACTGTACAGTACTGTACTATACTATACTACATTATACCATACCGTACTGTACTGTAGTGTAGCGTTGTGTACTGTACTATACTATACTATACTGGACTATAATGTACTGTGGTGTAGCGTAGTGTACTGTACAGTACTGTACTAAACTATACTATACTATACTACACTATACTATACTACATTACACTATACCATACCGTACTGTACTGTACTATACTATACTGGACCAGAGTACTGTACTGTACTACACTATGCTATATTGTACTATACTGTACTGTACTGTACTATACTATGCTATATTGTACTATACTGTACTGTACTATATGCATTATAACATTAGACTCTGAAGGTTTCCTTCACAAACAAGCAACATCAAGCCACTTACTACACACAGTAACGTTAGATACGGCTGGCTCACATCATAGAAGTAACTACTTACGCTGTTACTGCTTGAGAGTATCTTTCAAAATCAATAAACCCTTCTCTGGAAGCGCGCGCGCGCGCGTGCACACACACACACACACACACACACGTACTGCTGTTCCAGCAATTCTTTACCACACGGCTGCAGGCGCAGTTGCGCTGTTACTGCACAGTCCGGCCGGTACAGTACAACGTTACTGATACACACTACACCATATCGCTACGCACTCTGTTGGTCCAAACTACATACGCACTCCCACTTTTCGTACACGACATTCAGTTCCTCATGGACCTCGACCTCCTGAAGATGAGGACGTCATGTTCCATTGCAAGGTCGAGAACACACACACACACACACACCACGCACACAACCACACAGCACGCACACACACACACACACAAACACACACAACACGCACGCACGCACACACCACACATACACAACACACACCACGCACGCACACACACGCACGCATGCACACGCAGTGTCGTATCTCCGAATAACGGTCTTTGGGTTACAGCGCCGTGTCAACCTGGGAAGTCGAACAGGCATTTTGTATGTACGTTCTGTCGTCTATGTCGTGGCATGCGGTGTGCTGTGTTCGCACTTCTCTATGTATCGATCTCTACACTAAATACACGCAAATACACCAACTGACAATTGAAGGTGCTGGAGGAGCGACGTTGTGAAACAGAATTCGAAGAAGAAACTTTATGGAACAACGCAACATGAGACTTGAGGCGCCAACTGAAGTACACAAAATCACTGGAGGATTTTAAAACGAACTGTTACTGAAAAACACTACTACACTAACACTTATATCTAATAACAGGCCTTATCTATATATTTTAAAAATTCAACTGTTTTGTAATTTTATATTCTATGTTGTAAGGTTATAACAACAGTGACTGTAAACAGGGGCCCTTAGAATATTATTATATCTTCCTTTGCAGGTTTTTGTATTGACATGCCTGTAGGTGGCCTAACTATAGGCCCAAATATGTAGCATACATGTAAAGGCAACAATTTCAATTAAAATAAATCTTTGTTGTTTTCGACTGAATAAGTGTGGTTTATTTAGTAACAAACTCAGTAGGATGGCTTCCACATTACACAAGGAAGTTAGGCTAACTCATTTCGCAGACGCCTGTTTGACGTCACAGACACTGGTGACGTATCGACTGCATCGTGGTCACAGTGACAGAATACAGTCATTGTGCAACTACAGTGACCATCTCGTGTACCAAGTCCGCAACATCTGAAGGTGCAAGTGTTAAGTAATGTATGGCACACTCTAGGGCCATGTATTAACACTGTCAGTGCAAACTCTTTCCTTGTCTTGACAACAGCTGCACAACATTAGCATTATTTATCAATTAAATGTTCGGTTAGAACTGCAGCTTAAGAAATATAGTTCCGAAGCAGCATGTGTCCGTATGTATATATATACGACGACTCATTCATAATTGAGTGTATAAGCGAACTAAGTACAGCACCAGATGCACGCCCACCTTAATTAGACGTCCAAACCTCTACAAACGGCGTACTGAACACAAGTACGAAGATTATGTACAAATACTTTCATCTTCGCAGAAAAATTTCCAAAGCTCCTGTCCACTACATTTATGTGGCAAACAAACAGCAAAGTAAATGGAAATGAAACTGAACGAGACAATGTACGTGTAACATAACATGGAGGCGCGTTCGTGCAACCATTGTTGCAGTGGAAAAGCAATGAGTATCACATATTTTGAGTGTGTGTTTGTAGCCTTAGGTAACCAGCATGCAGTGCGCATGCGCCATATTGTCGTCTGTGGCCTGAACCGCTCTACAACATTCTTTCACATTATGTTATAAATGGCACAATTTTAGGGGGGGAAAAAAGTTATTGAACACAAAATGTGTGTTTTAATTTTCTTTACTTTCACACTTTTGTGTGAAACATTTCTCATTCTAAGAAGAAATGAGCAAGATATGATCAAAAATGTATATCGGTCTGCATGTAAAGTGCCCGTTATTCTTGTCAAACCTCAATTTTGTCGACACTTTTTCGAAAACACTCAAATATCAAATTGCAAGAAAATCCGTCCAGTGGGAGCCGAATTGCTCCATGCGGACCGACGGACGGACATGACGAAGCTAATAATCGATTTCAGCAATTATGCGAACGCGCCTGAAAGCCACAGACTAACAAAGGGAACGCAATGTGTGTGTGTGTGAGAGAGAGAGAGATTGATTATGGGCGAGTGGGTGGGTAGGTGGGGGTAAAGGGATGCTGTGGTGACGTAGGTGCAACCTAATGGTTAAGGGTTCCGGTGTGCTGCCGTGCGAAGCTCAGCCACTCCTACATTACTTCTTCACACAAACTGACCACCAAGCACAGCAGTCCCACTCATCGCGACGCCAGTTACAACTCAAAACAGTCAACGCCTTTTACAGAATCCTACGGTTCATCGCCGCGTTCACAACAGCAGCCCAATAATGATCCCCATCTTGGGCCGAATTAAACCAGTCCACAATTTTTCAAACGTAACTCTTTAGCACTCATTTTTATAATGTCCAACTATACAGCGATTCGCTACGGGCTGGACGGTCTGGGGTTCGAATTCCGGTGGGGGTGAGATTACCCGAACCCGTCCAGACCGGCGCTGGGGCCCAGCCAGCCTCCTGTACAATGGGTACCGGGTCTCTTCCCGAGGGTAAGGCTGCCGGTGCGTGGCGCTAACCACCCAAACCCCATCTAGCGCCGATATTAAAGAAAGAGTAGGGCTATAATTTAATCCCCCTCTGGGCCTTGTGGCCCGTTATAGGATGAAGTTTACCTTTACCTTTAACATTTTATGGCTCAACAGCCTTTGTGTCTAGGGCCTCCTCATTATCGAGGCTTCACGATCACGCTCAGACACACCACAGTCGGTAGGACTCCTGCGGGCAAGTGATCAGCTCGTCACCCAGACCTCTACCTGACAACACACAACATTCACGACAAACATCCATACCCTGGCGGGGTTCGAACCAGCAATCCCAGCAGGCGAACGACAGCAGACGGACGCCCTAGACCACGCGAACACTGGGCTCGGCTACAGTACTGCACACCTGGCTTTCGTCAGGTCTATCAATAGCTGATGTACTGACGCTCTGTATTGCAGCTCTTCTGCGACATTTCACGCGGTTTCGGTCGGAGTATCCCAGGGAAAGAGACCAACTGGAAGACCTAGGCGTAGAATGGAAGTTATTAAAATGGATCTTCAGGAATTGGGAAAGGATGGCATGGATTGGATAGTTCTCGCTCAGGATAGGGACAGGTGGCGGGCTCTTGTGAATGCGGTAATGAACATTTAGGTTCCATTAAATGCGGGGAAGTTCATTACTAGCTTGAGAACCGGTTGGCCAAGGCAATTGACGAGGGCATAATGTATGACCAACAGTGAGTCTGTTATGTCGAAATGCATGCCACTTATCAGTAACAACAACGTCACGAACACAAACATTAAATATACGAAACACAAACATTAAATATACGAAACACAAATACTCCTTCCACTGCTGTAGCAATTCGGAATAAAATTATTAAGCCCGGATATCGAAACGGACAAAAATAACACTCTTTAAAGCAAAATTAGAAAGGGCCAAGCATGCCTACGTGCAATTGAGGTCAATTCGCAGAACTTCCTGCATATTAGTGCCACCCAACACTTACACGCCATTAGTGCACTCGGTACGGCGATGAATGGGGGCCTCCTGCAGACATTACTCACTAAATTTCCTGAGATTCAGTAAATATTTACCTTTCAACGTGCCACCTCCCCCAGTTCGAATGTCTGACAGTGTAACTGACTAGCCTTCGTCACTTCCGTACATTGCAGATGGATCAGCAATCGCACACAAGATGCGACGTGTCCAGTCTAATTCTGGGGAACAAAACCGGTTTCGGAAATCACTGTGATTGGATACTGGGGCGCTGCTTGTTTGCTCCGAAATATTACAATATAGAACACCCGGAGTCTCTTTTGGTCCTAAACACGTCGTTGAAACTGCATCTGAAATTGGATGTTGCAATTTAATTAATTTCTCCTACTTAGAGCAATAACTTACTTAATTACTTACTTACTTACTTACTCCACGGAGCAGTGTCCTTCTAGACAAGCCAACCGGTTCTCAGCTGGTCAAGAAATTCCCCGTATTTTACGGAACCCGAAGGTTCATTACCGCAATCACGAGCGCCCGCCACCTGTCCCTATCCTCAGCCAGATCAATATAGTCTGTGCAACACAACCCACTTTCTTAAGATCCATCTTAATATCATCCTACCATCTACGCCTGGGTCTCCAAGTTGTCTCTTCCCCTCAGGTTTCCCCACCAAAATCATGTACTCACCTCTTCTTTCCCCCACACGTGCTACATATCCCGCCCATCTCACTCTTCTCGATTTTATCACCATAATAATATTACTCAGAACACCACCACAGGATACAAATAGTCAAATACGATTACAAACTGCACTTCTAGCGACCCACTAACTAGCACACTTACAGTCATACAATTAACAATTAACGAGTATTTGTGGCACTGTTTTCTAACAATGGTCCGTATTCAATATGCAAAGATTTATAAAGGAAGTTCCCACAAGCCAAGTTCCACCTGGTTCGTTGGTTGCAACATACTGCTCAGGGTTACTTGCACAGCCAGTTCTAATGCGCAATTAGTGGGTTATAGCTGGGCGCAGTAAGCAGCGGTTGTTAGCTGACAAGGGTGCATCTTGAAGACAAGGGAGAAGCACCCCATCTCCACAACCCTGGCAATGTGACGATGACAGTAGCAACGGGATCTAAGGTGTGTTCTGCCGTCTGTCGCTGCAACACTGGGATCGTGGGTTCAGATCTCTGCAGTACGGACCTGCTGACATGCCCAACACACATCCAACTACGTGTATGTGGGTGCATATGTGTATATTGTATATACAAATATATATGCGACATCATAGGCGTAACTTTGGGGGGACAAATACCCTTCCCCCCCCCCAAAAAAAAAACTTTTTGTACGTAAGAAATATTTCTTGGCTACTGATATATAAACATACAATGAAGTATCAGCCAAATAACAAAACTTTATTATGTTTATTATTGTACAGGGCAACATGTTTCGATTCTTATAGAATCATCTTCAGGCCCTTCTAAGAAACGGATCCTTACTTAAAAACGTTTAAAATGCGCTGTTGGATCCCAAACGCTTACATTCTTCATAAAACTATGTATAAAATGCATGTGTCGCTTTGTTCTTATTGTACAATCAGGATACCTATTTCTACATTGTACAATAAGAACAAAATGACACATGCATTTTATACATAGTTTTATCAAGAATGTAAGCGTTTGGGATCCAACAGCGCATTTTAAACGTTTTTAAGTAAGGATCTGTTTCTTAGAAGGGCCTGAAGATGATTCTATAAGAATCGGAACATGTTGCCCTGTACAATAATAAACATAATAAAGTTGCGTTGTGTTTGACTGACACATCATTGTATATTTATATATGTGTTAAACACTTCAGGACGGCAAACATTAAAAATTGGCTACTAAGCTGAAGGGGGGCGGGAGCGAATAAAAAATATGGTGTTGGAGTGAAGGAAAGGGGTGTGTGTATGTTAAAGAGTGGTTCAAACCGATCTTCACCCTCACCAAAACTTGACCCCTAATATCTGTGGTCGATTTCGTCCCTCCCCACTTCTCAATGTTATCAGCCAGATCAGGCCCACAGCGTATGGCTATGACATTTCAGCACACCGGACGCAACGCATCACGCCAGAACAGCCTTCACCTGTGGACTCTTACGGAGTGCGCGGCCAGTTGCATGCCCTGTCCTGTCCCCGTGTCAGTGTCGATCAGACAGCCAACTGAGACGACGAGCGGTGGCGGCAGCCAGCCGCTGTCACGTATTGGGCACAAAATTAACTTCACTTTTTCGTTTTTAACTTAACCCCCCCACCCCCCCAATACAGCGTACGGCTACGTGAATTCGGTATTCCTGCCCTATCAAAAATTCAGCACTAAAATTTTGCAGCAGGACCAGGTATATTGCAAATCAGACGTAGTAATATTTGGATGAAAAATGGCGTCCTGGTACAGTGTTGTAATATAATGTTCTAATGCTCATTTCAGTAATCGAACGTTACAAACAGAAACACTTACGTACGCACCTCCACGGAAAGCTCCTAGCCGCACTGTGCCCAATGCTATTTTACGCACACAACGCCCAGGACTAGCAGGTGCCAGTCTCCACCCGATGACATCAGTACGGCGGCACAGCACATACACAGAGCCCAGCTGCGCAGAGTCAACAACGACTGTTTTTGTAGAACTGCGCTCTTCTGAGTTGTTATGCAGCAAGTAAGGGAAATTTCTTACCGAAATTTGGGGACAACCAATCGGTCCCATCCTGTGGGTTCAAGAATCGGAGGGTTCAAGAATTCTTCAATATTGAGGATGGGACCGACTGGTTGTCCCAAACACGTGGGTAAGAAATAGCCACTACTCGCTGCGTAGTAACCCAGAAGAGCGCAGTTCTCAGCTCCTTCGCGGCGGAAGCCTGAAATCACGCCAGTTAAGATGCAGCCTACAGACATCGTCACCCCTGCACCGTCAGTTTGTCAGCTACTGATTGTTTGAGAGAGCCAACATCTCTGAAGAGAACAAGAGTGTACTGCAGACGGCGCAGGAGTGTGTTGTTAGAGCCTAATGAAGGCGCAGCGGGGCTGTACATCAAAGGACGCACCGATCGCAGAGAGGAAACAGAACTCAGAAGATAAGTCTGGAGTTTGTATTAAGAACCCCAACCACTTAGGTCCTTAATATTATCGGCTCCTTAAAAGTGTCTTACAAGTGCCTTCCAGCGGCACCTGTGACACGGAGAACGCTACAGTTGTTCGACACAAACCAGCACCCTTCTGTGGCTTGCCTTACGCAAAGCCACAAGTGCAGAGCACCAGCAGTCACATCGACCACTGAACACGGAGTCTTTCGGCGCTTCACAATTATTCAGCTGCTGAAGACATTCTTTGTTATGGAATCCATCTCTTTTCTTACAAACACCGCAAAAGGGCCTGTACTTTGGTAAATTCAATTGGGTCCACACACCCTGAATCTGTAACACTTGAGCCTGCCCAACGGTATATAGGCCCTACTTATGAAAAGTACTTAGCTACTAAAATTCAAAATTCTGCCGGGCCTGCCACATACGAAAACGAACTTTGAACTTCCAACCACTACTAAGTAAGCCACTTCACTGAGCCGTCTTACTTCACTCTTTTCTCGTACAGGTACTCAATGTACCTCACTACACTTGGCCAGGTGCACGTACCGGAAAGGTACCCAATGCACCTCACTGACACTCGGCCAGGTGCACGTATCGGAAAGGTACCCAATGCGACTCACTACAATCGGTCAGGTGCACGTACCGGAAAGGTACCCAATGCAGCTCACTACACTCGGCCAGGTGCACGTACCGGAAAGGTACTCAATGCACTTCACTATACTCGGCCAGGTGCACGTACCGGAAAGGTACTCAATGCACCTCACTACACTCGGCCAGGTGCACGTACCGGAAAGGTACTCATTGCACCTCATTACACCCGGTCAGGTGCACGTACCGGAAATTCCCGGTTCCAGCAATAAATCTGCCGGCTTGCAACTCAACAGTTCTCCGCACCGCTGGCAGCCACTTATTCATCATATCGCCGGACACAATCCAATATCGGAGACATCTGATGCACAACGTCCTGGCTTGGCAATAGATGTTTCTTATCGTACTAGCGGACTAATAAAAGTGTGCGGAATTGGATCCGAACCAGAAACACTACTCTTAAAATTAAGAAACAACTGTCAAACAATCGCTCAGAACAGCAGCAGCCCTTCACAGTAAGAAAAAAGTACAAGGAGGCACCGAAAAGTCGCCTATAAATCACATCTCATTTGGCCAACGGTATAATTTCAGTGTAGAGTAACATATTAAGAGCCAACAATCAATAAAGTCTACTCGCCACTATTTGTGCAGGTCCTCAACTGTCAAACTTTCGTCTTAAAAGTCCAGGTACTGTAGTCGCTAGTAAACCAAAACTAAGTCACCAAGTTTAATGTCGCACTTTTGCGCTGCACCAGCCAAATTGTGTCGTAAAGCTACTGGGTTGGCAATGCACGACAACAGCACTGTCGCCATATCTAGTAATTTAACATGTATTAAGGAAAGAAGACTGCGGAGGGAACGGGGTTTAAGGCCACCCGGGGACCGCGCCTTAGGAACCGTAATGTGTTTCAAGACGCCGCGAGAGTCGCGTTACGACGCACACTAGTGTCGCCTGACTGCAGAATTCCGTAACCGTAACTAGACTTCCCTGCTATATATCTTCGACTTAACCACAGTATCAATACGATGTACAGGTAATGCCGGTACAGCGGTTTACATTTACAGGTCTATTTACATCAACCATTTGGCACCTTGAGTCTAGCTGCGTAATGCTGCATACTCATTACTGCTGTTGTCATCTACTGTTACATCTCGGGAAGTTTTAACCTTTAAGACGAAACGTATCTGTATTATATAAGGATTTAGTGCGTAGCGCGCAGAAAACACTCTCCACCCCGGTCATAAAATCCAGTCTGTTAATGTTGTATACGGAAAAGGTTGCTGTTTGTTTTGGGATCCATACAGAACACACAAACGCAATGTAATCATCATGTAGAATTCTTGGGCGTTATACCTGGCGAAACGTAAAGTAACCGGTAGGCTTCAAAAGGTCAATTGGTTTGTGTACTCCATGAAGATGGAAACACTATTTTCTGCAACAAGTAGTGTACCAGTAACGAGATATGTGTATGTCGTACGTCCATTTCGTGGCTGCATTTAATCAAAACGTACGGCACAAATAATCTCAAAATGCCTGTTCAAGGTGCGACGCTCTCTTGGCTATAAAATTTCAACCTGCGGCCTTCCGAGTTATGACACCTTGTGGTCCAGCAGAAGGGTCCAGTGCTTCGAAGGAACATACTGCTTCCATCTTCAGAGTACCTTCTAACCTGAAGACAAATACAGTAATAGAATCTGAAGATACGGGGCCCACCTGCCAGGTTCCATGGCCCCATAATGCAGAAAGCCACAACAGCAATTCCTGCGTACTTACAGCAACGTTCGTCAAAGGCCCGCTTTTCCCTCTGGGTACTTCCTGCTGCTTCACGTCCCGACTGTCTTAACGATTGCTAAGTGGAGGTACGTCTTTGAAGAAAGAAAGCCAGACCGACCGACCGACCTGTAGAATGAGTGTGTGGGGTAGTTTCGTCGTGTTGAACAGAAAGCCAGTCCGATGAGCCAACCTTCAACCGAACTTCTACAGACGGACATACATGAAGTGACTGAAAATAAATTTGGACTGTGACTACGGTGTGTGAGGCTGCAGCTTACTGAGCCCGGTCAAGACACGCAACGGCCTGTGAAGTAAGTTCATTAATATAAACACGTGTACTGACGGAGGTGTTGCCTGTAGCTTCAGAGAGTTCAGCAGGGGAACTGTTCGTGCCTGTCGCTGTGGTCAGAGGGTGTCAGTCTGCAGCTAGACGTCTCGCAATTGCAGAATCAATTAAATCATCTATTGAGCAGAAACACGCAAAACCGCTATCCTGATGAAGTACATGTTTAAAACATATATCGATATACGAAAATATCAATAAATTAACTGCCGGTAAGCATGTCGACTACGACAGCCAGCAGACCTACATGGGGGGGAAGAAAGGCCATTCATTTTAATGTAGGAACAATATGGTGACCGTGAAGTGAACACAAATGCTAAACGGCTGTACGCCGTAAGTGGTGTTGTATAGGTGATGGATATTGTTGCTGTGTGGTTGATAGACATTGTTTCTTTCCTGCAGGAATGTGGTATGTACTGTATGTACTGTATGTCAGTCATACGCTTATTTCATTGTGCTGAGTCCTCGCCTTTCTGTAAATCATACTATTTGTTTACACTTTTATTTCTTAGTACGCAGAAAAGACATGCGAGAAAGATAGTTTCCTTCCTTGTCTTTTTGTATATATCTGGTGGCGCTAATTATTTATTGCGCAAGCCATGTGTGGGGTCATGAATGCAAGAGTAGCTGGCTTGTGGCTTGGAGTCTGCAGAAGTATCTCGAACGTAGAAGAGCAACTTTGAATGAAACTGGACGATCAGTGAGTGTCAGTGGTAATGAAGAGACCCACATCCGAGAACTGAACTCAGTAATGTTTACTTGTAACAGCATTATTCACTGTTCAAGAACAATAAACTCCAGTACACTTACAAACCACCATTTAGTGTCACACCAGCATTTTTCGCGCGCACACACACACACACACACACACACACATACTGCTGCAACCTCGAACACAGAGACTCAATACTTTGCTTCAAAAACTCAAAAGAGAACCAGCGAAAAAAGAATCTGTACTTTGCTGTTTAATTCATCAGTTGTTCTTTACTTTGACCAGTTGACTTACACTGCCATCACCACTACGAAAACAAATCACAAGGAGTAACAATAATACTTTGGACAGGCCACTTTGTTTCTCCCCGACGCCCAATCCACCAACCTTGAAATTGGTTGACAACGGTGACCGGAAAGTATTAAACTGCTATATCTACTAGACGGCATGCCCTGTTATCTCGATTACTGCATAAAGCGTATACTCTGACATATTATACCAATCTGATATCAGGTATTTACTTTAAAATCATCCTGTAGATAAGAATAAGTGATCAGTGTGCAGCTCTGTCGGCTTTTGCCCCCAGGCAGTCCCTGGAAATGCGACCGGACTCACACAGCAGACGGTTTGCTGCATGGCAACGATCACAATGCGCCTGCGGAAATTGAAGTCCGAGGAATAAATAATAATAATAATAATAATAATAATAATAATAACCTTCATGGCAGAGTGCTTAACTCGTGCTTCGTATTCAGGAGGTCCCAAGTTAAGACCTCTGCCTGCAAACAGATTACACTGACGGAGGTTCGTGACTTTGTTCAGACTCTCCAGGCAAATGCTAAGGTAGTATATGAAGTCAGGCCACGACCGCTTCCACCCACATGCGTTACAATTCGACGCTCTACAATCCGAATTACCGAATTCCATAAAGAAACAGATACGACAAGACCTCGTCACCCGGTGTACAACGACAGAACAGAATTCTTCCCTGCATACATCTGTTAAATGTCAGGAAACACCAACAAAAGGCAGCCAATTGACGGTTTGATAAATGTCTGTACACTTGCCCCATTACATTTTCATACTCCATGAGCTTTTTTTCTTTGTTTCGCTCTCGGAGGGGCCGACTGCGATATCCCAACCTAATTTATTTTTTGTCTAGCGGCAAATATGGCGTTCCGCTGTAGAACCTCCGTCAAATTAAAATAAACGACTCTTTCAAGAAAAGAAGTACAGCAATAACAAAAGTAATCAGTAAATTGCTGTGGGGTACGAAGTGTGGCACGCGGTGCTCCAGTTTTGCTACGAAGTCAGCTAGAAGCGCGCACCGTCACATCTTGCCGGAAAACACTTGAACAACAGCGCGTAGGCAAGGACTTACTGCACACTGCATTGCAGAAACCACCCAGCCTACTGTCTTAAAAAGGTCCTTTCCGTGTATTTTTTGTACAGTATTTATAATCTGCGTATACCAACACAATGCACACACACGATGTATGTATTAACACACTGCTATATGTTTCGGCACTTACTGCGTCATCCCAGACAGAACTTCGTTTGCTTAAAAACTACGTTCGTAGTTAACACAAGACACCAATATAAAATGCATAAAACAGGCACAACTACACTTAAGCATATTTCAGTCCATTTGTGTTTAGCCAGCAAATGGGAACACGAAAGATTCCGGACAGAATGGTAGCAAGTGCCGGTCGAATTCAAACTGCTCCTAATTTCCCCATGCATTCAGTTTCGATAAGTCAGTGCCACTCCTACACAAACCCACCAAACAGAGGATATATTAATGTGCTCTCTTCAACACTATCAACAAGGAACGCTTAATCTTAATTTCAAACTTTCACCGTATTTTGAATGTTGGGTGGTTCCCCGGCGTCTGAGTTTTATGTGCCGACATTTCGGAAAGGAGCTGGTGGAGTGTTCCGAAACGTCGGCACATAAAATTCAGACGCCGGGAAATCACCCAAAAGCTAGAATGCAAGGCACGCTTAATTTTCTGGATGTTTAATTCGCGATCAATCTCATTACTAGCGACTAATGAAGCTTCTCTGCTCTTGCTTATGGCATTAGTGATCCCCCGCAATATAAAAAACACCATCAGAGTAGGCAAGGCAGCTGAAACGTCACAACAGATTTCAGATCCTCCTGGCTTTATTCTACCTTCTCAATTCCACTTACGAACACAGTTTAAAAGCAACGGCGATAAATCACCATGTAAATGCGGACAATTCTGAAGAGAAAGTGTGCCAGACCAATGGCTGCCTATCCGCACTTCACTACATGTTTCATTAGAACCCAATTCAATTAATCCACGTGCGGCGGGCGACACCAAATGCATAAGAATATTGTACGAGAACTCCCGCCTAACCGAATCAGAAGCAATATGAATGCCTACAGACGGCAGCAAACTGTCGCATTATATTTCATTTGTTGTCACGTGTTTGAAGGACGTAGGACATCTGATCAATACTGGATCTTTCGCATCACAACCCACACTTATCATTCACAATAATTTTGCCTACATACAGAGTTCAAGTAGCCGAGTCCTGTGGCCGTGAGGTCTATGGCATAGGTCTGAGGCCGCTTGATTGGTGGGATCGCGGGTTCGAATCCCGCCGAGGTCATGGACGTTTTCCCTTGTGTTTGTTGTGTGACGTGTTGGTAGCGGCCTCTGACAGGCTGATCACTGATGCAGAGGAGTCCTACAGGATGCGTGTGTGTGTCTATAATAGACCTCAACAATGAGGCATCCTAGGCCTCAGTTGGGCTGTTTGTTGCGCCACAGAAATAAAAGCTGAACAAGACAGGCAGTGTAATATAACGTAACATTGAGGCGCGTTCGTACGATCACTGTTGCAGTGGAAAAGCAAGAGTATTACATATTTTGAGTGTGTGTTTGTAGCCTTAGGTATCCAGCATGCAATGCGCATGAATCATACTGTCACATGTGGCCTCATTCCACCATTTTTCCACATTATCTTATAAACGGCACGATTTTCGGGGGGGGGGGGGGGGGGG
>Ga0123353_10002919_pt1 | contig 21406 bp, 19 predicted proteins | sample TergutLab28metaG_3_FD_92763 | JGI IMG/M metagenome (GOLD analysis project Ga0123353, IMG submission 92763) | Labiotermes labralis P3 segment gut microbial communities from Petit-Saut dam, French Guiana - Lab288 P3 | ecosystem: Host-associated > Arthropoda: Insects > Digestive system > Gut ... | reverse complement strand
GCCTTCTCCACTCGGGCTACGATCTCTTCTTGATTATAGGGCAATTCCGTCCAGCCCAGCCAGCCGACGCCCCGGGCGCTCTGCACCGCCGCGTGGGCGGCAGCCGCGGCCTTGGCGTAGTCCTGCACCTGCTCGGGGGCGATCCCGTACCGCATGCCCATGGTATCGGTCATCATATGGTTCACGTCCAGCCGGACGCGCTGCACGCTTGCGCTTGCCGCCTTTTTTGTGCCGCTCATGCTGCACACATCCCTTCCGTTCCCTTTATTCATGTACGTATTGACTTTCGAAGAAATATTATACGGCGCGCGCCCCGCGCTTGCAAGAGAAAATTCTCGCTTTTTATCGGTTTTTTCTATGGTTCTTGATCTGCGCTTTGGCAGGCAAAAGGCCCCCGTGACGTGCAGATAGCCGGGCGCATCGCAGACAAAGGTTTCGCCCTCCGGCTGTGCCCTGACAAACGCAACGATCTTTCCGTTGGTTTGGGCCGCAAAAAAACAGGAGCGGCTCCGGGCCGCCTCCTTCACAAACGCCGCTTCCGAATCGGAGGGGCGCAATATAAACGCGGGGCCCGGCGGCAAAGCGCACGATCTGCACTCAAGCTTCCCCCTTCTCCAACAAAAATAACAGCTCCGAAGGATACTCCTTTTGGAAGGCCAGCCTGTGGCCGGAACGCTGCAAGTACGCGGCAAAAAAGCGGCGATACTGGGCCGCCATGCCCACGTTTTTGCCACCCAAGGAGCGGGTGGGAAAGGTGACCGCCACAAAGGGCGAGCGCGCCTGGGCGATCACCCGCTCGAAGCGCCCCTTTTGCTGCCGCTCCAGCAGGGGCACAATCTTAAAGAGCAGCACCACATCGGCGTCCGCGTCCGGGCATTCGGTGAGCAGATCGCACACCCCGGCGGTTCCTTCGATCGCGAAGTGATCAAAGCAGGCGCGTACCTGCTCCAGCACATCGCGGCGGATGTCGCAGGCGGCGTAAAAACGGGGCAGGGGCAGGCCGGCGCGCAGGCATTCCGCCACGTACAGCACGGGATTCACGCCGCAGGCCAAATCCGCCACCCGCTCCATGCCCCCGGTTCGCTGCCGGATATCGGCGAACAGCTCCCCGGCGAAGGGCAAACGCTCCTTGGTGGAGGCGTGGGCGGCACACAGCGCGGCCATCTCGTCCGGCGCAAAAGAGAGCGCCGCCTGCCCCTGGGAATACGCGCCGGTCATCTGGTGCAGGCGGCGCTTGGCGGCCTTCACGGCCTCCTTGGGCTTGGCGCGCTTTGATGCCTCTTCACGGCATACGCGCTCCACGATGGCCACGCCGATGTGCCGGTAGCCCTTTGCGCCGGATACCTCGGCGATGAGCGCCTGAATGGTTGCTTCGTCTATCAAAATATCAGCTCCTAGCTAGCGGCGGGACGCCGAGGGCGGCGTCCCCTACAATGGGAACGGTCGCGCTCACGGATGCGCATGATCGTAACCTTGTAGGGGCGGATGGCAATCCGCCCGGTGGGACACGGGACGATTGCCATCGTCCCCTACAGGGGTTGCGCGGCACCCACAAACCCCGCCGCAACCCTGTAGGGGACGCCGACCTCGGCGTCCCGCCGTTAATTTCCCGTTCCCCGTATTCGCTCCATCAACATGGCATAAAAGCGCAAGTTATGAATGGTGGCAAGCCGATACGCCTGGGCGTCGTCCAGCCGAAAAAGATGCCGCAGATACGCCCGGGAGTGATGCCGGCAGCAGTGGCAGTCGCAATCCTTCGAAACCGGAGCGGAGTCCGCCGCATGCGTATCATCCATGATGTACAAAAAGCGATAGAAGTCGGGCTCGGTCACGTCCTGCTTGGTGAATACATAGAGCCGGTGGCGGCGCGCCTCCCGGGTGGGGATCACGCAGTCAAACAGATCGTAGCCCATGCGCGCGCAGCGCACGATCTCTTCGGGCCGGCCCAGCCCCATCGCGTATTTCACCAGATGATCGGGCATGAGGGAGGCCGTGTACGCCAAAATGTCGTCCACCAGGTTGCCCTGATCGTCCAGGGGCCAGCCGCCGAAGCCGAAGCCGTCGAAGCCGATCTCGATCAGCGCCCGGGCGCAGCGGGCGCGCAGCTCCCTGTCGTTCCCGCCCTGTATGATGCCAAACAGCAGCGGCCTGTCCTCGGGCGCGAGGTGCAAATTCTTGCACTGCAGCTCATACTCCCGCTTGCACAGCGCGGCCCAGCGGACGGTGGTATCCACGGACTGCCGCTGAATCTCCGGGGGATCGTTGGGGTGGGTGCAGTAGTCCAGGCACATAATGATGTCCGAGCCCAGCGCAAACTGGTTGCGCACGCACTTTTGCGGCGAGTAGATGTACTTTTGATCGCCCATGCCGGGGTAGAACAGCACCTCGCCCGCGCGGACGCGGCCGTAGCGCGGGTTTTCGCGGATGAGCGAGAACACCTGGAACCCGCCGGAATCGGTGAGGATCGGCCGGTCAAAGCCGGTGAACGCGTGCAGGCCGCCCATCCGCTTGACTAGGTTGGCGCCGGGCTTTTGCGATAGGTGCAGCGCGTTCATCACCACGCCGCCGATGCCCGCCTCGCGCAGGTCGGCGGCGTCCACCGCCTTCACCGCGCCGTAGGTGCCGTCCGGAAAAAAGGCCGGCAGCGCCACGCTCCTGCCCCGCCGAAGATCGAGCCGCTTCAATCGCTCACTCCCCTTTTGCATCTGGCAGATGGCGAATGCGCGCCATCATGTATTCGTCCATGTACCGCCCGCCGCGGATGGCCGCCGCTCTTTTTGTGCCCTCGATCACGAAGCCCAGCTTTTCGTACAGGGTGATCGCCCCGGCATTGTCCACAAACACGGTCAGTTCCACGCGCACGAGCATCAGCCAGTTGTCGGCGATGTCCAGCAGCGCCTCCATCAGCCGCGTGCCCACGCCTTGGTGTTGATGGCCGGCATGCACCATGACGCCGACACCGCCCGTATGGCGGGTACGGGGATTGTCGTACACGCTTAGCCCGGCCGTGCCGATGATGCGCTCCCCGCCGGCCTCGTCCTCGGTTACCGCCACAAACTGATGGGAGCTCCGGTTGGTGCTTTGCACGAACTCTTCGCTGAACTGCACGCGTTCCGACGGGATGCCCAGTATGTTCTCGAACACGCCCGGCATCCTGCGCAGCGCGTTGATCCCCTTTCCGTCTCCGGGCTGTACCGGCCTGATGGTGAATTGCATTGCATATCCCTCCGTTTGTGTGCGCCTTTGCCTTGGCTTTCGCTTTCTTGGTACATCATAAATAAAAAATGCACAATGGTCAACAAAAAAAGCCTTGATGAGACATTGCTCACTCAAGGCTTTTTGTTGATCCCGATAGATTTGCCGCAATGCCTCCACAATCGCCCTAATGAACAGATTGATTATAAAAGCGAATTAGCCCATCCAACTGACCTTCAAATGTGCCCACGGGGTCATATTTCCAGTCACTTGTCATCTTCGGCTGGCCGGAAGACAAAGAGCCGGTAAATTCAGGTTCAATTTCTGTCGTACCCGCTTTTATCATAGTAAGAATATCTGTAGTAACCGCTTTTATATCGCTGGCTATTGACATGAATCTTCCGCGGGCAAAGGAACTCGCATCGCCAAAGCCTTCCTTTGCATATTTGTCCGGATTCTCAGTGACGATCAAAATTAATGTTTCCAAATCTTCCGCAAATGCTGTGCAGAGTGGTTCATATTGGGCTAAATCTGCCTTCAGAAAGTCTACTCCTTCAAATTCCAACATTCTAAATAGATCACCGATTTTGGTTGCTGTTTGAATAAGCTTTAAACGATAAGCGCGAATCTCAAGCCCCTCTTTTTCCAACCGAGCCAATTCGGCTTCATCATATTTCGATATGATCGGCTGAAAGGCGATCATAAACTCTACTGTTGCCGTAGATAATTCGGTAAACCTCGCAAGCATCTGCGAATGATATGCACGGCCTTTCGCAAAATCATCCTGTGCAAATTCTTTGTTCCGGTAATAATTGTTTATGTCGTCATAGCATAGCTTGATGACAGCATCTAAAACATCACAAAGCTGAAGCATTTTTGTATCAGCCTCTTCGTAATCCGGTTTGGAACTCAAATGCCCGCGCGCCTGCTGCGTCGTATTCTTGCTTCTGTCGTCGTACAGATTATCACTATCAAAGAAAAACCAGCCGTGTTCCGTAAGCCTCGGCTTAATTTCCATTTCCTCTTCATAACCAAATTGTCCAAAATAGGATTTTTCAATCCTTGACAGCCAAGCGTTGCTGGTGTTGAGAATATCTATGTAAGCATTGTATTTGTTGACCGCTCTCTCTGAAAAGAGGTCATCTGGATTGCTGCAAGCTGTCAGCATCAGCATTGAACCCAATAAAATGCACACGAGTACGCGCACGACGATTCTGTTTTTCACCGTATTTCCCCTCTCAAATTATCTTCATTCATCGTTTCCCCCCTGCCCGCGACGCATCATGGGCAGTTAGCCGTAAAGCCATGGTCAGGCCGGCTTCTTTTCATCCCCCCGATTTCACACGTTGTACATTTTACCTTATCCATACGATCAAGTCAAATCATGGATCGCATTATACACATTCCTCCGCGGCCAACCGCGCCACCAGGCTGCGGATGTGGGCCCGCGCCATGCTCTCCTGCTCCGCCTGCTCGGCAGGGGCGGGGGCCGCGTCGCCCATGATCCCCAAAAACTGGCTCACCTTCAGGCCCAGGGTCTCCTGCATGTCCTGATCCGACCCCCGGGGCGACACCAGATAGTAGCACAGCAGCGAGTCGGGCTGGCCGATGCGGTGGGCGCGGTCTTCGGCCTGGCTGTGCACCGCCGGCGACCAGTCCAGCTCGCCGAACACCACGCAACTGGCCCGCTGCAGGTTGAGCCCGGCGGCGGAGCGCAGCGATATGCAACACAGATCGGTATCCCCGCCCTGGAACGCCAGCACGGACGCGTCCTTCTGGGCGGCGCTCTCCCGCCCGGTCACAAACACCGGCCCCAGGGCGCGCAGCTCCTTGCGATACAGATCCATCACCTGATGGTGGTGGGCAAACAGCAGTACCCGCTCCCCGCTCTCCACCAGAGCCCGCACAAAGGCGGCCACAAAGGGCGCCTTCGCAATGCCGGTGGCCTGCCGCTCGTCTTGGCTGATCTGCTCCTCCAACAGCGCGCGCTGGGAGGCGGTGAGGTTCTCGTCGCGCAGCATGGGCAGCTTTTCCAGGGCGGGCCGCATCAGCCTGCGGTACGCGGCATCATCGAAGTCGATCTCCTGCACCGCGCGGCGCTTGGGCGGCAACTCGGACAGCACCTCGGCCTTGACGCGGCGGAACATCAGCCCCTCCCGCCGCAGGTGATCCCCCAGCAAGTCCGGCTTGGCCACAATGGCGTTGCCGTAGCCGTAGCACCACTCCCTGGTAAAGCTCTCCCAACTGCCCAAAAAGTGAAAGTCCAGTATGTTGATCACATTCCAAATCTCGCCGCCCTTGTTGTAGATCGGCGTGCCGGAAAGGCCGATCACCCGGTCGCAGGCCTCGGCGATCAAGCTGGCCGCCGAGTATTTTTCGGTGCCCGCGTGGCGGAGTTCCTGTATCTCGTCGAATATCACCGAGCGCATGCCCAGCTCGGGCAGCGTCTTTTTCCAGCCGCGCAGCAGCAGGTAGTGCACGATGTAGATGTCGGCCTCGGGCAGGCCGTAGGGCTTCAGGCCGTGCAACACGTGGACGCGCACCCCGTCGTCCAGCGCCAGGAAGCGGCCGATCTCCCGCTGCCAGTTGCGGATCAGGTGCGGGGGCACGATCAGCAGCAGGGGCAGCGCCTGGGTGGTGGCCAGCCAGGCAAGGGCCTGCACCGTTTTGCCCAGGCCCATCTCGTCGGCCAGCAGCCCGCGCGGATTGGCCAGCAGCCACGCCAGCCCCTTTTTTTGAAAGGCGCGCAACTGCCCCCGGAAGGTTGCGGCGGGCGGCTCGGCGATCGCGGGAAGTTTGGCGGTCTCGGCGCGTTGAACGGCATAGGCCCGCGCCTCCTCCAGCGCGTGGGCCCAGCGCTCCCGGTCGCGCTCGCGCACGTCCAGCGGATAGCGCAGCATGAGCCAGTTGAGCTCGCCGATCACGCGCCGATGGGCGGTGAAGCGGGCCTCGCCGCGCCGGTGGCCGTCGCTGCCCGGAAACAGCCGCTTGGCCAGCTCGGTAACGCAGGGCTCGCCCTGGATGGTCCAGCAGCGGGCGCGGCGGTTGTAGCTCAGCGTGCCGTACACATGCCCGGGCGCGCCCCCTTCCGGTGCAGGAGAGGGCCGCAGGTAGGCGGGCAGCGAGTCGCGCCGGGCGTCTTGCAATGGATAGGCCTCCGTTTCATGATTACAAAGGCAGCGCGATCCCCCACAATCGATTCATCGACAGGCAGTAGCAGGGCTTTCCGCCCACGCGCGCGGGCAGGTTGGCGCTGCGCTCCACCACCAGGATCAGCGCGCGCACGCCCTCGCAGGCCGCGTACCGGCCCAATTGCCGCAACAGCGCGCGCCTGGACGGCTTCCCGCACTTTACCTCGATGCCGATGCCCTCCGCCAAAAAGTCGATGCGGCAGCGGGGCGCCAGTTGGGCCTCGTGGGCGCAGGCGATGCCCGCCGCCTCCAGCCCAGCCGCGATGCGCGCGTGCATCTCCGCCTCCGGCGTGCCGGGCGGGATGCGTAGGGCGGACAGCGCGGACAGCACGGTTTCGGCCTCCATGCCCTCCCTCCCCGCTCGTCCAAGATCGCGGGGTCATTATACCATAGGTTGATGTTCCCTTCAACTGAAGCCCAATATGTCGTGAAGCGCAATATATCGCAGCCACAAAAAAGGGCCATGACAATACATGGCCCTTCTGCGTGAATTCTCGCAAATTCAAGAGGGAACATTCTGTATCAGCGACACTTTCATGCTGTTATCCCCCGCACATTGGGTTCAGGCACGACTTGCCCCATTTCTATTGCCGCTTCAACCCACGCGGAAACAGCGTCCTCTGCGTTTGCAATCGCTTCGCTGCGCGTAACGCCATGTGCCATACAACCCGCAAGCTCCGGCACCTCCACAACATAGATACCATCAGCAGCATCCCAATTGATCCGCATTTCGTACTTGCTCATTTTCTAAACCTCCAAACCATACTGATGAATCATCTTTCGCACTTGACGAACCTGATATGCTTTGGCATTCGCCCCATCGGCTTGTAGCGTTATGATCGGCAATCCCGGCTTGGTAAATACATGATGGCTCCCTCTAACTCTTTCGGCAAATCCAAGATCACAAACCAGCTTGCAAAGGTCAACAAATCGGATGTTGCGGTCGCGCTTCCCTGCAATCACGTCGTCGTAAGTGTTCATCAAAGAACCCCCTGTATTCTTCCCGTGTCATCAAAGGTACGTTGTCATTTTACGTTTTACCAATTATCATGTCAAGAAAAGCTTGAAAAACCGCAGGCCCAAACCTGCGGTTCACAAAGCATGTGAGCGAGCGGCTCTCTGCCCCCTGTCCCCTATTCCCTAACCCCTATCCCCTCCCCGGCACGCACACCACCTGCCCAGGCCGGAAGTCGGAAGGCAGCAAGTGCGCATTGGCGCGCAACAGCATGCCCGCCGTCACGCCGTGGCGCGCGGCAAGGGCGGCGATGTCCTCGCCCTCGGCCACCTGGTGAGGCGTACCTTCGCCGCAGCGGCCCCGCGCGCCGCGCGCCGGCATGCGCACCATATCGCCCACCCGTTGCTGGCCGGGGCGCAAACCGGGGTTGGCCGCCTGGAAGGCGGCAAGCGACACATCCCCCGCCAACAATATGTCGGCGATGCTCTCCCCCTCCCGCACACGGTGGGTTCCTTCCCGCGCGGGCGGCGCGGGGGCGGGCGCCGGAGCGGGCGGCTCCGCCAGCGGAATGCACAGCACGTCGCCCACCATCAGCCGGCCCGGCTGCAGTTCCGGGTTGGCGTCCAGCAGCGCCCGCACGCTCACGCCGAACCTTTTGGCGATCAGCTGGAAGCTGTCGCCCCGGCGAACCATGTACGGCTTGCCCGGGCAGGACGCCAAGTCCGGCCGCTCCGGCGCGGCCTCGGGCGCGGGCGGTTCTTCCACAGCCATTTCCTGCATCGGTTCCGGCGCAAATACGGGCGCTTCCTCTCCCTCTTCCGCCTCCGGCGCTTCTGTTTGCACAAAGGGCAACACCGGCGGCGCGCCCAGGATCACCAACCCCGCTTCCGCGGAAGCCTCGTTTTCCTGCACAAAGATGCCCACGGGTTCCGGGGCCTCCTGCGGATCCTCTTCCGGACTTTCTTCAACCGGATTTTCTTCAACCCAACTTTCTTCAACCGGATCTTCTTCGAACGAATTCTCTTCGAACGGATCCTCTTCCAGCGGCAGCTCCCTGAACGCCATCAGGCCCTCGTCGGCCACCGCCTCCTCGACCTGCAAAAACGTCTCGATCCGCTGCCGCTCCTCCTCCAAAGAATCACCTTTCAGAGAATCATCTTTTAGAGAATCACCTTTCAGAGAATCATCCCCCGGCGGATCGTCCTCCATGGCGGGCAAGGCTGCTTCCACTGCCGGCTCCACCGGCGGCGGCGCGGCGGGCTCCGCATCGCGCGGCAAGGCAAAGTCCAAGCTATGTACGGCCGGCAAGGTTTTGCTGATGGTCTTTGTTACGGTCTTTGCGCGGACACGCACGCAAAACACCCCTCTCTCGCTCTATAGAATGGCTACGCTATCCTATGAGCGGGAGAGGGGGTTTAGAGCTAGCATCAAGAAAGTTGCTTTAACACGCGCAGCGTCTCTTCCACGGCGCGCTCGGCGGTGAGCCCAAACTCCTTAAACAGCCTGGAGGCCGGAGCGGACGCGCCGTAGTGGTCGATGCCGATCACCGCGCCGTCCAGGCCCACGTAGCGGTACCAGCAGGCGGATACGCCGGCCTCCATGGCCACGCGGGCGCGCACCGCCGCCGGCATCACGCCCTCGCGGTAGGCGGCGTCCTGGGCTTCAAACAGCTCCAAGCAGGGCAACGAAATCACGCGGGCGTCCACACCCCGCTCCCACAGCATCGCCTGGGCCTGCACCATCTGCTCCACCTCGGAACCCGAGGCCAAGAGCAGCGCCTGGGGCGCGGCCTTGCTGTCCGACACGATGTAGCCCCCCCGCAGCGCCTGCTTGCCGCTGCCCGGGTACAGGGGCAGATCCTGCCGGCTGAGCACCAGGCAGGTGGGCAGGCCGGCGGTCATCGCCGTAACCCAGCCGGCGGTCACCTCGCGGCTGTCGGCGGGCCGGAACACCAGCAGGTCGGGCACCGCCCGCAAGCCGGCGAGATGCTCGACAGGCTGATGGGTGGGGCCGTCCTCGCCCACGCCGATGGAGTCGTGCGTAAGGATGTAGGTGACCGGCAGCTTCATGAGGGCCGACATGCGCATCGCGTTCTTCATGTAATCGCTGAATACGAAGAAGGTGGCCGCGTAGGTGCGCAGGCCGCCGTGGGCCGCGATGCCGTTGGCGATGGCGGCCATCGCATGCTCGCGCACGCCGTAGTGCAGGTTGGAGCCTGCGCGGTTCTCGGCGGAGAAGCTTCCGGCTCCCTTCATGTCGCTCTTGTTGGAGGGCGCCAGGTCGGCGGAGCCGCCGATCAGGTTGGGTATTATTTTGGCGAGCCGGTTGAGCACCTCGCCGGAGCTGTTGCGGGAGGCCGCCTTGCCCTCGAAGGCCCAAAGCGATTCCTCTGAAGCGAGATCGGGCAGCTCGCCGCCGAACCAGCGCTCCCACTCCCGGGCAAGATCGGGGTGGGCGGCGGCGTAGCGGGCAAACATCGCGTGCCACGCGCCCTCGTATTCGCGGCCCCGCGCTTGGAAGGCGCCAAAGTGCGCGCGCACCTCGGGCAGCACCTCAAAGTCTCCCGCAGGCATGCCCAGCGCGGCCTTGGCGGCCGCCAGGTTTTCGGCCCCGAGGGGTTCGCCGTGGGCGCTGGCCTTGCCCTGCTTGGCCGCACAGCCGAAGCCGATCTGGGTGGGCACGACGATCAGCGTGGGCTTCGACGCATCGCCCCTGGCCTCGGCCAACGCCCGGGCCACCTCGCGATAGTCATTTCCGTTTTGAACGCGCAACACCCGCCAGCCGTAGGCCTCAAAGCGCGCGCCCACGTCCTCGCGGAAGGCGATGTCGGTGTCGCCCTCGATGGAAATCTCGTTGTCGTCGTACAGCACCACCAGCTTGCCCAGGGCCAGCGTGCCGGCCAGGGAAGCGGCCTCGCCGGCGATGCCCTCCATCATGCAGCCGTCGCCGCACAGCGCGTACGTCCAGTGATCCACCACCGGGAAGCCCGGGCGGTTGAACTGGGCGGCCAGGCGCGCCTCGGCCAAGGCGAACCCCACCGCGTTGGCGATGCCCTGGCCCAGCGGGCCCGTCGTCACCTCCACGCCCACGGTGTGGCCGTACTCGGGGTGGCCGGGGGTCTTGCTGCCCCACTGGCGGAATTGCTGAAGGTCCTCCATCGACAGCCCGTACTGGAACAGGTGCAGCAGGCTGTACAGCAGCGCCGACGCGTGGCCCGCCGAGAGCACGAAGCGGTCGCGGTTGACCCAATCCGGATTGGCGGGGTTGTGGCGCATCTCGCGCATCCACAGCGCGTAGGCCGCGGGGGCCATGCCCATGGGCGCGCCCGGGTGGCCGGAGTTGGCCTTTTGCACGATATCGGCGGACAGGGTGCGGATGGTGTTGACGGAAAGAACGTCGATTTCGCGGGAAGTGGTAGGCATGTGGTTTTCCTCCTCTTTATGCTACTGTTTTCTGCTGTTTTGCAATATCAAACTCCGATAGCGCGTCATTGCCAGGAGCGAAGCGACGAAGCAATCCAGAAAAGCTTGTATCCATCAAAACGCTGGATTGCTCCGCTCCGCTCGCAATGACGGTCGGATAGGCATTACATCAGCGGCGCCAGATCCACGCCCTCGCAGCCGTCCAGCGCCTCGTGCAGGCGGGCCAGCAGCGCCGGGATCCAGCCGGGCAAGTCGGATTCCACGTTGACCGGCAGCACGGGATCGTGCACCGAAAGGCGCATCATCAGCCAGGCGCTTTCCGCGCCCCCCTCCGGGCCGAACAGCAGGCGGATGCCCTCGCGGTCGTCGGGGGCCCGCCGGCAGTCGGGCCAGCTTGCCGCGGCCTCGGCGAGGCGCTCCAGCGCGCGCCGCCCGGCCTGGGCAAAGCCGGGGGCGGTGATGGACAGGCGCAGTTCCAGCTCCTCCGCGGGCTCCCGCAGGCCGGCGATCAGGTCGCTCAACCTTCCGCCGGACGCCTTGCGGCGCATGGCCTCGGCCACCAGCAGGGTGGAAAGGTACATGCCGTCGTCCAAAAAGTAATTGTTGCGCATGGCGCAGTGGCCGCTGGTCTCCATGGCCAGCGGGCAATCGACGCCCCGGGCGTTGAGCCGCACCGCCTCGTCGATCACGTTGCGGTAGCCGCGCTTAAAGCGATGGTGTACGCCGCCTCGCGCCCGGATGAACCGCGACAGCCCGGCGGAGGTGGTAGAGTCGGTCACCACGGTGGCGCCGGGGTGTTCGGCCAGCAGCATGGCGGCGGTGAGGGCAATGAGCCGGTTGCGGTTGATCGCCTCGCCCCCGGCGTCCACCACGGCGGCCCGGTCGCAGTCGGTATCGAATATCACGCCCAGGTCGGCCCCGCTTTGGCGCACCGCCTCGCAGATGGCCGCCATCGCCCCTTCGTTTTCCGGGTTGGGAATGTGGTTGGGGAACCGGCCGTCCGGCTCCAAGTACCGGCTTCCGGCCGTGTCCGCGCCCAGTTCCTCCAGCATCCGCGCGTAAAAGCCGCCCGCTCCGTTGCCGGCGTCCACCGCCACCCGCAGGCCTTCCAGGGGGCGCTCCCGGGCGGTGTTCAGCCGCACGCGCACCAGGTCCTTGAGCATGGCCGCATACGCGGGCAAAAACGGGGCCGGTTCGGCGGGTTCGCCCGAAACCGGCGGCGCCTGCGCGGCCTCGGCGCGGGCGAGCAGCGCGCCCACGTCCCCGCCGCCCAGGCCGCCTTGGGCGGTAAAAAACTTGAGCCCGTTCCGCGTCCAGGGGTGGTGGCTGGCGGTCACCATCACCGCGCCCTGGCACCCGAGGCCGTTTGGCAGGGTGGTCATAAACATGGCAGGGGTGGTGCACAGCCCGCAATCCAGCGCCCGCGCGCCGGCCGCCGCTATGCCTTGCAGCGCCGCCGCCGCCAGCGCCGGCCCGCTGACCCGCGAGTCCCGGCCCACGGCCACGGCCAGCCCCCGCGCCGGCATGCCCAGTTTTTGCGCCAGCCAGCCGGCAAACGCGTACCCGATGCGGCGGGCGGTCTCCTCGGTAAGGGTGGGCTCCGCGCCGGGCACGGCCACCGCCTCGCCGCGGATGTCGCTGCCGCTCAGCAAGTGCAGGTAACTCACGGGTTCACATCTCCTTGCTCGTCTATTTCCTCGTCCATCTGCCTGCCCCGCATCCAATCGTACAGAGGGGCGACGCGAAGGAAGTCCTTGCGCAGATTCTCGGCGATGGCGCCGGAAAACAGCGCGTCGAAATCCTGGGCGCCCGTCGCGTTCTCAAAATAGAAGCCCTTTTTGACGTACAGGGCGCGCAGCCCTTCCGGCGCCTCGTCGGGCACGGCCAGCCGCTTGTAAGCGTCGCCCTGTAGGGTAAACCGCTCCGGCACGCCGCAGCGCGTCAACAGATCGATGATCTCTTGGGGCTTGGCCACGATGCGGCGGCGCACCCTGTCCATGGTCCGCTTGTTTTCGGCATAGTAGCCAAAGCCCCAGTGCATCGCCTCGGGGGATACGTCCCAATAGAAGCCCATGGCGTCGGCGGTGGCCTCCCCCGCGTACCGCCAGGACAGCCAGATGTGATCCCGGTACGGATCCTTGTTGTGGGAAAAGCGGGTGTCCCGCCGGATCCGCGCCACCACCCGGGCCGGGCGCACGTCGAACTGCGGGTCGATCTCGGTGAGGGTCGGCCCCATCGCCTCCGCAAAGGCGCGGAGCGGTTCTTTGACAAAGCGCTCGTACCGCCCGCGGTTCTGCTCAAAGAACTCCTTGTTGTTGTTGAAGCGCAGCGCCAGAAAGAAATCGATCATTTCCCTCGGGATTCCGCTAAACAAGCGATCACCTCGTTTCCGCAGGATAGTATACCATATCCTGTACAGGCCGGAAAGGACTACACGATAAAAAGCATACGGAAAAAGCGAGAGCGCCCCACAAAGGACACCCTCGCTTTTTGTATGCATCTATTTTAAATTCTTACAACGCGAATCAAGCGTAGGGCGCGGCGACCTCGACGCGCCGCCGTTCTTGTAGGGGCGGATTCAATATCCGCCCGTTATGAGCGGGACGATTGCCATCGTCCCCTACATGAACCGTTACGCGTTGGCGCTGCGCGCGCGGCGGCGGCGGGGGTGTTCCGGCCGCTCTGCGTATTCGCCCAGGCCGGCCTCATCGCTCTGCACCGGCTCCCGCATGCGCGACAGGTAGGCGCTTGCCGCCCCCTCAACAGTGCGGGTGGTGCGGGCCGGCGCTTCCTCGCCGGAGCGCGCGCGCCTGCGGGCCGCGGGCGCCTCTTCCTGCCCCGGGCGGCCGTACTGCGCCGCCAGCTCGCTCATGGACAGGCCGCTGGTGAGGCTCACGCCCGCTGCGGGCGCGGGCTTGGACGGCGGCTTCCCGCGTTCAAACTCCTCGGCCAGATCTACCCTGTAGTCCGCGTCTTCGGCATCGGCGTCCGCGCCCTCTTTCGCGCCGCCGCGGGTGGGCTTCGAAGCCTGTACCGGCTTGTGCTTGCTGGTGCCGCCCATGTAATCGCGGCGGGAGGCGCGCTCGATGGAGTCGATGGCCGCGTCGCTCTTCGCCTCTTCCTGGGCCTGCCGGCGCCGGCCGATCACGATCATCCCCAGCACGGCGAACAGCGCCGCCAGCAGCACCCCGGCCAGCACGAACAGCAGCGTCATGCCGCCGCCCTCCGAATCATCGGTGGTTCCGCCGGATATGGGGATGTCCGTGGCTTCGGTAGTCGGGGCCGCGGTAGGGAGCGGGGGGGACGTCGGCATGGGCGTCGGCTCCGCATAGGCCACAAAAATCATCTCGTCGTCCTTCTGGGTAACGGTTTGCGTCACGCCCTGCCCGTTGAGGCCGGTAACGGAAAAGCCGAACGTGCCGTGCATGCTGGCCAGCAGCCGCTTGGCAAACACCCGCTCCTCCCCCGGCGCGAGGGTGCCGATGTCGGCAATGGTGGTTTTTCCGTGCATCAACACCAGGTCGGTTCCCGTGGCTTCGCCGATGTTCTGCACGGTGATCACAAAGTCGATCTCCGCCGGCTCTTCGTAAATCTGCAGGGTATCGGTGGACGCCTCGATGGCCAGCTGCAACCGTTTGCTCATATCCAGCGCCGTCACCTGGATCATGTTGGAGGTGATGTCCAGCGCTTTGCCGTCGGCACCCGTGCCCGTTATTTGAAACACGTACTCCGCCGATTGCTCCACGGTGATGGTCTTCGTTTCGGTGTGCTTGCCGTTGTTGGCGCTCAGCTCGATGCCGGTGGCGATGTCGCCCAGCAGTTCGCTGGTAATCTTTACGTCTTTAAACGCGGTGCCGCTCGTGTTGGTGATGGTAAGGGTCAGGTCCAGCTTGGTGCCCGGCTCCACATCGGCCCTGCTGCTGCTGCGCAGGTTGGCCGTAACGCCGCCCCGCTCGTACCGGATCGTCTTGCTGCCGATGTTGGATATGGTGCGCACGTCTTTGTTGCCGCCGCCCTCGGGCTTGTACGAAACCCTGGGCTTGGAGGTGACCGAGCGGGTGCCCATGGTGTACTGATAGTTTCTGCTCACCGTTTCACCCGCGGGGATCCGCGCGATGTTGACCCTTTCCTTGGTGAGGTTGGGGTTGGTGATCACCACGTCCACCATGTCGGTGCCGCTGTTGTTGCGGAGCGTGTAGGTCAGCGTTACGGTCTGCCCCCGGCTGGCGGATTCCGGCGAAATGGTGTAGGATGCGGTGAGCCTGGCCGAGGAAGAAGAGGTGCCCGAAGTCCTGGAGATAGAGGCCGAAACGACGCCGGAGTAATCGATTCCGTCCGCCGGCGATCTGTACGTATACCGGAAGTTGATTTTGCCGTTGGCTAGCTCCTCTTCCGTTACCGACCACTTCCCGGTATAGGTGGCCGACTGTCCCTGGCCAAGCTCGGCGGGGAAGGAGAGCTGCGTTCGGTTGGGGTCGTAGAGCCTTACGGGGATGGAACCCGCCGACTCGCCCAGGTTGGTAACGGTGATGGTGATGTCCACCTGTCTCGGCTCAGCAATGGATCTAGGCGAAGCGGAAGCGCTGATGCTAAAGGGATTCCTTTCGCCCCCGTCGGTGGCCGCCGCGGTGCCCGCAACGCCAAACAGGAGCAAGACTACCCCCAGACAGATCGCCAGAAAAGCTATTCTTTTCATGCACAGCAGGTGCACCTGGATAGTGCGCCCTCTCCCCCCTTTTGAATACATGGCGAATCACACATAGAGAACCAAAACAATCTTTGACGAAATACCTAAGTTTCTGCCCCTAAATTGTAGTGCATTGGTCGCAATCTGTCAAGCAAATCATAACGAAAATTGCACCTTCTTGTAAAATATCGTAACATTTTTGGCAAATCAAACCGCTCGCGCGGCGCAGAGAACCTTCTATTTACATAGACGCGATTGCGCCGCCCCCGGTTGCATATCCCATCCTCATTGTGCGCAATGCGTGGGGTTTTATGCAAACCTTGTAGGGGACGATGCCCACATCGTCCCGTCCATCCGGCCATATGGCGGGAACGGCGGGCGGATGAGGGCATCCGCCCCTGCACAACAAAAGGGACTGCCTTGCGGCAGCCCCTCCAATTGCTTGATTTCTTGCTTGATTTCTATTGCTTAGAACTTCAGCGCGTTTACCTTCACCCCCGGGCCCATGGTGGAAGAAAGCACCACCGAGCGCAGGTAGTTGCCCTTGGCCGCCGCCGGCTTTGCTTTGACGATCGCCTCCATGAGGGTCGTGAGGTTTTCCAGCAGCTTGGCGGGTTCAAAGCTCTTTTTGCCGATGGGGCAGTGCACGATGGCCGTCTTGTCCACCCGGTACTCCACCTTGCCGGCCTTGATCTCCTCGATGGCGCGGGTCACGTCCATGGTTACGGTGCCGCTCTTGGGGTTGGGCATGAGGCCCTTGGGGCCCAGCACGCGGCCGATGCGGCCCACCACGCCCATCATGTCCGGGGTGGCCACCACCACGTCGAATCCAAACCAGTTCTCGGCCTGGATGCGGGTCACCAGCTCTTCGGCGCCCACAAAGTCGGCGCCGGCAGCCTCGGCTTCCTTGGCCTTGTCGCCCTTGGCAAACACCAGCACCCGCACGGTGCGGCCGGTGCCATGGGGCAGCACCACCGCGCCGCGCACCTGCTGATCGGCGTGGCGGGGATCGACGCCCAGGCGCACCGAGATCTCGATGGTCTCGTCAAACTTGGCCTTGGCGGTTTGCAGCACCAGGTCGATGGCCTCGGCGGGGTCGTAGGCCTTGAGGGGATCGACGAGCTTTGCGCTCTCTACATACTTCTTGCCATGCTTCATGGGGATTCCTCCTTGTGGTTCTAGCGGTGTTGACCTCCCACTTCGGGTAGGTGATTACTTGTCTGCGATCAAGACGCCCATGGAACGGGCGGTGCCCGCCACCATGCGCATCGCGGCCTCGATGCTTCCGGCGTTCAGGTCAGGCATCTTTTGGGTGGCGATCTCGCGCAGTTGCTCCTGGCTCAGGGTGGCCACCTTGTCCTTTTGCGGAACGGCGGAGCCGCTCTCGATGTTCAGCGTCTTTTTGATGAGCACCGGCACCGGCGGCGTCTTGGTGATAAAGGAGAAGGAGCGGTCGGAATAGACGGTGATCACCACGGGGATCACCAAGCCCGCCTGCTTGGCGGTGCGCTCGTTAAACTCCTTGCAAAAGCCGGGGATGTTGATGCCGTGCTGGCTCAGCGAGGGGCCGATGGGCGGCGCGGGCGTAGCCTTGCCCGCCACAACCTGGAGCTTGCAGTACCCTACGATTTTTTTGGCCATGGTATTCCCTCCTATGGTAAATGTGGTTCTGCGGAACAAGGTTCCTCCCACTTAGGAAACGCTTACTTCATTTTTTCGACCTGGAAAAACTCCACGTCCACCGGCGTGTTCCGGCCGAACATCTCCACGGCTACGCGCAGCTTCTGGGCCTCGGCATCGACCTCTTCGATGGTGCCGATGAAGTCCTCGAGGGGGCCGGAGAGTATCTTCACCTGCTCGCCGACCTCCAGATCCACCTTTACGGACGATCCGCCCGAGAGCATGCGCTCCACCTCCTGCTCGGTGAGCGGGATCGGCTTGGAGCCCGGGCCCACAAAACCGGTGACGCCGCGGGTATTGCGCACCACGTACCAGGTCTCGTCGGTCATGATCATGCGCACCAGCACGTACCCCGGAAATACCTTGCGGGGCACCACGCGCCGCTTGCCGTTCTTGATCTCGACGACGTCCTCCATCGGCACGCGGGCCTCTTGCACGAGGTCCATCATGCCGTTGTTCTCCACCGCCTTCTCCAAGTCGGTTTTCACTTTGTTTTCGTAGCCGGAATAGGTATGCACCACATACCACCGGGCCGCAGCTTCCGCCATAACGCCTCCGATTGTTTACGGGCCCCGCCGTCTGTTAGCCCCTGTTGATGAGCGTCCTGAGCAATGTGCTGGTGCCCAAGTCCAACAAGCCGATCAGCAGCGCCATCAGCAGCATAAAGGAAATGACGACGATGGAATAGTTGGTCAAATCCTTGCGGTTGGGCCAAGAGACCTTTTTGAGCTCGGACACCATGTTCTTAATGGAAAGATAAAACACGCGGTACAACCGAGCCCCCACCTTCGATAGAAACGAGGGTTTTGAGGCCGAAGCTTTTTTTTCGATCTTCTTTTCCGGCATTTGGTTCACATCCTCAACCTTGCTCACAGTACAAACCGCGCCTTTGGGCAAAAGCGATCAGCGGGTCTCCTTGTGGCTGGTGTGCTTCTTGCAGAAGCGGCAGTACTTGCTCATTTCGATGCGGTCCGGGTTGTTCTTTTTGTTCTTCATGGTATCGTAGTTGCGCTGCTTGCAATCCGCGCAGGCCATGGTAATCTTTACGCGCACGCGGGCCACCCCCTATCCATACAGGTATTCGGAAAAAATCACGTAATTCAACGCCTCCTAGAAAGAGACGCTCGTACACTTTAACACAAACCCGGTGCCGTGTCAACATCGCGCAGGCATTTGTTTTCGGGAAAAAGGCGCGGCTATCGACCTGCCGCTTCTTCTTCGATCAGCGACATCGGCAACTTCATCCACAACCGTCCTTCGGGTGCGTCGGCAAAATAGAAGCCCAACTTCACCTCCATCTCCTCACTAATGAACGCCGATGCCGGGTACATCCCCTCCGCAAGCCGGTATCCGGGCAGCGCTTCGGGCCAACTTTCTTGGCTAACAAAAGCGGCTCGCGGAGAATCCTTCCATCGCTCGAAGAGCGCCTCGGTGTCGATCCATTCGCCGGTGTGCAGATCAAATATGTTTTTGCTGAGGAATCCTGTTGCTTGGTTCTCCCGCCCTCCCTTGGCCCAGAAGAAAAAATCCACCAAAACATAGTGTCCGGCCGTTTCGACTTCGACTTCCACCGAACCGCCGTTCGAAGCCCAGGAATCCGCTTGCGCAATATGGCGTTCCGCGATGTCTGCCAGCGCGGCGTTGATCCTTGCCTCGGCTTCGGGCACATGCCCGTCATCCACGGAAAAGGAGGGCACGGGAAAGATTATGCCCTGGGGCAGCAAGCGATCCTGATAACGGATATCCACCGTGCACCCGCCCCATGGGCTGATCCAATGATTGAGCGGTACATATGCATACGCCGGGCCCTCTTCAGTCCAATCGGACCGCCAGAAGGGGGTGCTATCGTCATATAAAAACCCGATGCCGTGTGCGCTATAGAATAAGAAGTAGGGGTAATCGTTGGGCAAGCCGGTAAACACGCCTATATCGTCGCTATCGTAACCGACGCCCTTCTCGTCCCAATGGAGACGGAATTCGGGCGAAAACACGATGTGGCGATTGATATAATCGATGTAATTGACGCCGTCGTAAAACAAATCGGACAGCTTCAAAACCCGCTTCTGTTCGATGTCGATGACGATCGTACGCAGGGGGAAGCTGCCCTCTTCATCCTCATTGCCGGCTATCCACATGCTTAGGAGTGCGGTGCTGGCGGTTATATTTTCGTCCTCATAGTCCTCATAGTCCTCCTCCCCGTACAGTTCCATGGAGGCCTGCGCCCACCACGCATCGGCCATCGCCCATACGTCTGCGGGAATCTCCGGGATGTCCTCCTCCGCGACAGAATGGTCCAAATCGAAATCGAACAGCCAATAAAAAAACGCATATGCTCTCGGTTCCGTCCCCCCTGTTCCGCTGGACATATGTGTGCGCGCCCGCTCCTGTGCATCCGCTTCTGCCTCACCGGGCGCGCCTCCGGCCAGGGGCACGTACCCCGCCTCCGCCGCCACCCGTTGCCCCTCTGCAGAAAGCAGCCAGGCCACCAACTGCCGCGCCGGATCATCGGGGGCTGTGTCCTTGCGCAGCACGGCATAGTAGTTGGTGCACAGGGGATACGTACCGTCGGCGATGGTTTGCGCGCTGGGCAGTATGCCGTCCACGGCCAATACGCGGATGTTCTCGCTCATGTACATCCGCGTGACGTAATAAAACACCGAGTAACCCAGGGCGTTGGGCGCGCTGTTGTACGCCGCAACCTCCTCAATCAGCCCGCCCATGCTGCCCGCCAGCACTTCCTTCGCGGGCTTCATGGGTTCTTCCTCCCCCATCAGGCAGGCCAGGAACAGGGTTTGGCTGCCGGAGCGCGGCTCGCGCTGGAAGGGCAGAATCGCCGCATTCGATCCGCCCACCTCGCGCCAGTTGGTGATTTGCCCGGCGTAGATGGCGCGCAGCTCACCGGTGGTAAGCGATTCCACGGGGTTCTGCACGTTGTTCAAAAACACCAGCGCCTCCCACGTCACCGGGATGATCTCCAGCTCTACCCCGGCTTCCTCGGCAATAGCGAGGTCGTCCGGCGAGGGCGGCGTCACCAAGATCAAATCCACATCAGCGTTGCACAACCGCTCGTAGGCGCGGGGCGTGGTGCTATGCTCTACCTTCCCCACATCCGCGCCTAGGAAGTGCGCGCGCATCGCCTGCACAAGGGGGATGGTGGCCGTAGAGCCGTCGATCCGGCCCCACACATCGGCAAACGGGTCTCCTTCGGCCCATGCAAGGGGGACGATTGGGCACAGCGCGAGGGCGAGGCACATCGCCAGCAGCAGGGCAATCCCTCTTCTTTTGTGCATCGTGTTACGCTCCATTCTCATAGTTTTCCATATAAACGAAAAAGGTTCCCGGTTTGTTCCGAGAACCTTTGTTTCTATGCGATCGAATCAGTCGGCCAGCACCTTGGTCACCACGCCCGAGCCCACCGTGCGGCCGCCCTCGCGGATGGCGAAGCGCAGCTTCTCTTCGATGGCGATGGGGGTGATGAGCGTGCATTCCATCTGCACGTTGTCGCCGGGCATCACCATCTCCACGCCGTCGGGCAGCTTGATGTTGCCGGTTACGTCGGTGGTGCGGAAGTAGAACTGCGGCCTGTAGCCGTTAAAGAACGGCGTGTGGCGCCCGCCCTCTTCCTTGGTGAGCACGTATACCTCGCCCATGTAGTGGACGTGCGGGTGGATCGAACCGGGCTTGGCCAGCACCTGGCCGCGCTCGATCTCGGTGCGCTGCACGCCGCGCAGCAGCAGGCCCACGTTGTCGCCGGCTTCGGCCTGATCCAGCAGCTTGCGGAACATTTCCACGCCGGTCACCACCACGGGGCGGCTCTTGTCCATCAGGCCCACGATCTCCACGGTTTCGGAAACCTTTACGGTACCGCGCTCCACGCGGCCGGTGGCCACGGTGCCGCGGCCGGTGATGGAGAACACGTCTTCAACGGGCATCAGGAAGGGCAGGTCGGTGGCGCGCTCCGGCGAGGGGATGTAGCTGTCCACCGCGTCCATCAGTTCAAAGATGCACTTGCACGCCGGCTCGTTGAGCACGTCGGAGCCGCCGCCCGATACGTAGTCCAGCGCCTTGAGCGCCGATCCCCTTACGATCGGGATGTCGTCGCCGGGGAAGTGATAGGTGGTCAGCAGCTCGCGGATCTCCATCTCCACCAGCTCCAGGAGCTCCTCGTCGTCCATCATGTCGGTCTTGTTCATGAACACCACCATGTAATTGACGCCCACCTGATGCGCCAGCAGGATGTGCTCGCGGGTCTGCGGCATCGGGCCGTCGGGGCTGG
>Ga0123353_10002918_pt1 | contig 21408 bp, 16 predicted proteins | sample TergutLab28metaG_3_FD_92763 | JGI IMG/M metagenome (GOLD analysis project Ga0123353, IMG submission 92763) | Labiotermes labralis P3 segment gut microbial communities from Petit-Saut dam, French Guiana - Lab288 P3 | ecosystem: Host-associated > Arthropoda: Insects > Digestive system > Gut ... | reverse complement strand
TTTCTTCTGCTCTTCCTCGGTTAGATTTACTTCATATTTTTTCTTTGGCATTTGATACACCCCTATATGAGTATATCATACTTTCTGCATTTATACAACTATTAGGCTTAACAATGTGCTAGTATCTAAAATCTAAATCAAGGAGGATTTTTCATCATGAATTTTCAACAGGCCGTAACCCAATACCAGGCGAACCCCACGCGGGAAGCCCTGCGCGAAACCGCCAAAGCCCTGCGCGCTGAACTGACGGAAGCGGAAAAGCTCCGCATGCTCTCCGGCCGGGCCATTGGCCCCACGGTGCGCGGGGTGGCGAAAGCCGGGCGGGTGTACAACGAGACCCCCTATCCGGCGGGCGGCTGTGCGCGGCTGGGCATTCCGGACGTCAACTTCGCGGACGGGCCCCGGGGCATCGTGCCGGGGAACAGCAGCAGCTTCCCGGCCGCCATGGCCCGGGGCGCGAGCTTCGACCCCGAGCTGGAGGCCCGCGTCGGCACGGCGATGGCAAAGGAGGCCGCCGCCCAGGGCGCGAACTACTACGCGGGCATCTGCATCAACCTGCTGCGCAACCCCCGCTGGGGCCGGGCGCAGGAGAGCTACGGCGAGGACCCCTTCCTGCTGGGTAAGATGGGCGAGACGCTGACGAAAGTCATGCAGGAGAACGGCATCATGGCCTGTCCGAAGCACTACGCCTGCAACAGCATCGAAAACATGCGCTTTCGCGTAAACGTGACCCTCTCCGACCGCGCGCTGCACGAGGTCTACCTGCCCCACTTCAAGAAGTGCGTGGACGCGGGCGCCGTCTCCATGATGGGCGCCTACAACCTGCTGCGCGGGGAACAGTGCTGCGAGAGCCATCTCCTGCTCACGGAGATCCTGCGGGACACCTGGGGCTTTGAGGGCTTCACCATCTCCGACTTCCTCTGGGGCGTCCGGGACGCCCGCAGGGCCGTCGGCAGCGGGATGGACATCGAGATGCCCTACACCATGCACTACCGGAAGCTGAAAAAATACTTGGAGAGCGGCGAAATCCAAATGGCGGACATCGACCAAAGTGTGGAGAATATCATCAAAGGACAACTCCAGATCCTGCCGAACTGGAAGCCCCAGGATCGCTCTGTCGTCGCCTGCAAGGAGCACGCGGCCCTCGCCCGCGAGGCGGCCGAAAAGGGCACCGTACTGCTGAAAAACGACGGTATCCTGCCCCTGCACCCCCAGAGCCTTTCCCCCACGGCGCAGCTCGCCGTCATCGGCCGCTACGCGGACGTGGCCAACACCGGCGACCACGGCAGCAGCAACGTCTACAGCCCCTACGTCGTCACGCCCTACCAGGGGCTCTGCGCGCTCTACGGCGCGGCCTGCGTGGCGAAGGACGACGCCTCCGACCTGAACCGCACCGCGGCGCTGGCGAAAAACAGCGCCTATGTGCTCGCCGTGGTCGGCGGCGACTACAAACAGGAGGGCGAATACGTCGTGCCGACCCAGCGCGAGCTGCCCTTCGCGCGGAAGCTCGGCACCGGCGGGGACCGCAGAAGCCTGCGCCTGCAGCAGAAGGACATCCGCCTGCTGGTGAAGCTGGCCGAGGCCAATCCGAATTTGATCGTGATGATTCAGGGCGGCAGCGCCTACCTCATCGACGAGTGGCTCTATTTGGCGAAGGGCGTCCTGATGTCCTTCTACGGCGGCATGGAGGGCGGAACCGCCCTGGCGAATCTGATTTCCGGCGAGGTCAACCCCTCCGGCAAGCTGCCCTTCACGGTGGCGGCCCAGGAGGACGACTACCCGCTCTTCCTGTTCCCGGAGGACGGCACGGAGGAGATCGAATACGGCTACTACCACGGCTACACCCTGCTGGACAAGGCGGGCAAGCAGGCCGCCTACCCCTTCGGCTTCGGCCTGTCCTACACCAGCTTTGCGCTGGATTCCCTCGCGGTCGAGGACGCCGGAGGCACGCTCAACGTGAGCGTAACCGTCAAAAATACCGGTCCCATGGCCGGCGACGAGGTCGTGCAGGTCTATGCAGGTTCCAAGAATATGTCCGAAGACCGGCCGGTCAAGTTGCTCAAGGGTTTTGCGCGTGTGTCCCTCTCCCCCGGGGAGGAGCGGACCGTCAGCGTTGCGGTTGTGAAAGACGACCTGCGCTTCTACTGCCCCCAGAGCAAGAGCTGGGTGCTGGATGAGGCTTACACCATTTACGCGGGCAACAACGCCGAAAATGCGATGGAATTGTCTTGCGGTGTCATACTGGGATAATCAAATTTTTTCTGTAGGGGCGGGCCTTGTGTCCGCCCTTAACTGCGTCCGGCATCTATTGTAGGGGCGATTCACGAATCGCCCTGGTACAGCGAATGGTTTCATTAGGGCGATTCGTGAATCGCCCCTACAATTCCTGCGTCCTGATAGGGCGGACACGAGGTCTGCCCCTACAAAATGATCTTCCGCCCCCGGTAAACATAATACGGCGCGGCATAAAGATAGGCCCCGCGAGCATAGACATCCTCCATGTCCGCAAGCAGTTCCGCGTATTCCGCTTCGCTCAAAAAGCCCTGCGGCCCCAAAAAATATTGCATATCCTGTATGTATTGCCAGCCGCGCATGGATTCCGCGTATTCCGTCTCAATGTGGTCATAAATCGAGATTTCCCCTTGAAACAACCCGCTGCCGTTGCAATACCCCCACAGCCGGCGGCCAATCCAGCCGTCGCAGGAGTCCATCCAACCCGCCTGCAGAAAATTGGCGTAGCCCAAAACGGCCTTGCGGATGAGGGCCTTGCTGCCGCCATTGAGAACAATGCTCTCCCAGTCCTCGTGGACGCAGACAATCTGCCCGCCCGGTTTCAGCAGACGGTGCAGCTCCCGCAGGTGGGCGGCGGTGTCGGGAATGCATTCCAGGACATTGCAGTGAAAAATCAAATCAAAACTTTCGTCCGGGAAATCCAGCGGTTCGGCGGCGTTCCTCTCCAACAGGGAGACGCCCAGGGATTGCTGGATTTCCGGCGTTTCAAAATCTTTGCTCCGCTTGTCGATGCCAATGAGTTTGCCCTCCAGCTGATAGGTCGCCTTGAGCCAGGCCAACGCCGCCGCGTTTTGGCAGCCCAGGTCCAGCACCGCGGCGTCTTTCGGCAGCGTAATGCCGCTGAAAAAGGCTTCGAGGATTTTTGGGGTCAGCATGGTTGTCATCCTTCCTTTCTGGTGTAGGGGATGGCGTCTAATCCGCGACGCGCGGGGACTCGACATCCCTAAAATCGTATAAACCTCGGGTCGTCGAGGACGCCGACCCCTACCCTGGCGTTCCCGGTAAGGACCGTCATGTTCACAACGCAAACCGCTCCTTGATCTTTCGCGCGGCCGCCTCCGGCGGCAAATCGCTGTTGTCGATTTTGATGTAATTCGGGAAGGGGATCTCCCACTCCTCGCTGACGCAGCGGCAGGTCGCGTCGTCCATCAGCAGCCGCAAGTTGGAGAGTTCCAGGTCCCGCTTGGAGGGCTTGTGTTGCAGGCGGTTCTCCGTGGCGTTCCGCTGCAGGCGCAGCTCCTGGGGCGCGAACAGCTCCGCGTAGTAAATCTCCGCGCCCTGCCGCCCGAAAATCTCCCGGACATGGGCGACATAGTCCCACTCGGAAGGCCGGTCAAAGGCCCACATATAGGTGAAAATCAAACCGTAGCCGTCGGAGGCGGCGAAGTCCTCGAAAATCACCTCCCGCAGCCGCTGGATGGTGTCCCTCCGGAACTGCCCGAAGATTTCCAGCACCGGCTCAATCGTCATGTGGTTGTGGAACAGCCGCAAGTCCGTGATTTTCATCAGTTCCTGGCCGACGGTCATCTTGCCGACCGCCGAATTGCCGAACAGAAACAGTAATTTCATATTGTAGGCCCTCCTTTTCGGACAAACGCACAACTTTGTAGGGCGCGACGCCCCCAGCGCGCCATTTTATGGATAATCTTGTGTTTATTTTGGCGCGCCGGGGGCGTCGCGCCCTACAATAAATAAAACAAGCGGTCAAAAGCCCCTTCGCTCTTAACCGCTTTTTGCTGAAATGACAAAACTATCATTCCGAAAAAGAATATAGCGGCAGAGAGCCCGTGCCAATTCGGCCGGACCGCCACATGCGCATATTAATTTTTCGTGCGACTATCGCCATGTGTACCGCTCCTTTTCTGGAATGTCAGATATTATACCATGTGTTTTTGTTGATTGCAACAACAAAAAGAAGCGCATAAAATTATATCATCTAGCATCTAATTCACTTTCCCGCAGCACTTCTTGTATTTCTTCCCGCTGCCGCAGGGGCAGGGGTCGTTGGGGCCGACCTTCTTGTCCCTGTTGCGCACGGGCTGTTTTTTCACCGTACCGTCCGTCGCGCCGCTGGCGCTGGTGGAGGTAATCTTCGCGGCCTGCTGCCGCTTGGTCTCCGCCTCGCTCCTGACCACCAGGGTCAGCATCTGGCGGACGGTGTCCTCCCGGATGGAGGTGGTCATCTCGTCGAACATGTCGAAGCTCTCCATGCGGTAGGCCACCACGGGGTCGGTCTGGCCGTAGGCCCGCAGGCCGATGCCGCGCTTGAGCTCCTCCATGGCGTCGATGTGGTCCATCCACTTGTCGTCCACGTTGCGCAGCAGCACCATACGCTCCAGGGCGCGCATGATTGGCTGGCCCTGGTCGTCTGAGCCCATCTGAGTCTCCCGCTCGTCGTAGCGGGCATGGCCGCGCTCCAGCAGCAGCTCCCGGGTGGCCTCCTTGTGGAAGTCGCCGCTGAAATCGTTGGGCTTGAGTAGCCAGTTCAGGTATTTCTCCCGCAGGCCCGCCACATTCCAGTCCTCGTGGGAGACGGCGTCGGAGCAGTAGAAGTCCACGGCCTCGTCGATGCTCTCGTCCAGCATCTTCAATATGACCGGCTTCAGCGCCCCGCCTTCCAGCACCTGGTTGCGCTGCCCGTAGATCAGCTCCCGCTGGCGGTTCATCACGTCGTCGTACTGCAGCACGCTCTTGCGGATGGCGAAGTTGCGGGACTCCACCTTGCGCTGGGCGCTCTCGATGGAATTGGAGATCATCTTCGCCTCAATGGGCATGTCCTCCGGCGTTTTCAGCATGTCCATCATGTTGGTCATGCGCTCGCCGCCGAAGAGCCGCATCAGGTCATCCTCCAGGGAGAGGTAAAAGCGGCTGGCGCCGGGGTCGCCCTGCCGGCCGGAACGGCCGCGCAGCTGGTTGTCAATCCGGCGGGACTCGTGGCGCTCCGTTCCGATGATGAACAGGCCACCTGCCGCCCGCACGCGGTCGGCCTCCTCCTGGATAGAGGTCTTGTATTTTTTCTCCAGCGCCGCGAATTCCTGCCGCGCCCGGAGGATGTCCTCGTCGCCCGTGTCCGCGAAGCCGGTGGCCTCCACAATCAGCTCCTCCGCGTAGTCCATGCGGCGCATCTCGGACTTCGCCAAATACTCCGCGTTGCCCCCCAACATGATGTCCGTGCCGCGGCCCGCCATGTTGGTGGCGATGGTCACCGCGCCTTCTTTCCCCGCCTGGGCCACGATCTCGGCCTCTTTGTCGTGATATTTCGCGTTCAAAACTTCGTGCTTGATGCCCCGGCGTTTGAGCAGCTTGCTCAGATGCTCGGATTTTTCGATGGAAATCGTGCCCACCAGCACCGGCTGTCCTTTCCCGTGGCACTCCGCCACCTGCTCAATCAGGGCGTGGAACTTCGCCTGCTCCGTCTTGTAGACGATGTCGGGGTTGTCCGTCCGGATCATAGGCCGGTTTGTGGGAACCTCCACCACGTCCAGGCTGTAGATCTGCTGGAACTCCTCGCTCTCTGTCATGGCGGTTCCGGTCATGCCGGAGAGTTTGTCGTACATGCGGAAATAATTCTGGAATGTAATCGTCGCCAACGTCTTGCTCTCGTGTTCGACGCTGACGTCTTCCTTCGCCTCAATCGCCTGATGCAAGCCCTCGTTGTAGCGCCGGCCCAGCATGATGCGGCCCGTGAACTCGTCCACGATGAGCACCTGGCCGTCCTTGACCACGTAGTCCACATCCCGCTTCATCACGCCGATGGCTTTAATTGCCTGGTTGAGGTGGTGCTGGAGGGTCATATTCTCCGCGTCCATCAGGTTGTCCAGCTGGAAGGCCTGCTCCGCCTTGGCCACGCCGCGCTGGGTCAGGGTCGCGGTGCGGGCCTTTTCGTCCACGATGTAGTCCGCGTCCTCCTCCGCGGCGTCCTCCGCGTTGAGTTTGCTGTCGATCTCCTTCACGCGCTGCAGCTTCAACGAGCGGGCGAAGGCGTTGGCCAGCTTGTATAAATCCGTGGATTTGTCCCCCCGGCCGGAAATGATCAGCGGGGTGCGGGCCTCGTCGACTAAGATGGAGTCCACCTCGTCCACGATGGCGAAGCTGTGGCCGCGCTGTACCTTGAGCTCCAGATAGGGCACCATGTTGTCCCGCAGATAGTCGAAGCCCATCTCGTTGTTGGTGCCGTAGGTGATGTCCGCCAGATAGGCCTCCCGGCGCTCCTCGTTGCTCTTCTCGTGGATGATCAGCCCGACATTGAGGCCCATGAAACGGTAAACTTTTCCCATCCACTCGCTGTCGCGCTTGGCGAGATAATCGTTCACCGTGACGATGTGTACGCCCTTGCCGGCCAGGGCGTTGAGGTAGGCCGGCAGGTTGGCGGTGTGGGTCTTGCCCTCGCCGGTTTTCATCTCCGCGATGCGGCCCTGGTGCAGGATGATGCCGCCCACGACCTGCACCGGGTAGTGCTTCTGCCCCAGCACGCGCCAGGTGGCCTCCCGGCAGGCGGCGAAGGCCTCCGGCAGGATGTCGTCCAGGCTCTCGCCGTTTGTCAGGCGCTCCTTGAACTCCGGCGTCTTGGCTTTGAGCTGTTCGTCCGTCAACTGGGCGTAAGACGCCTCCAGCGCCAGGACGGCGTCGGCAATGGGCTGGACGCGCTTGACTTCCTTTTTGGAGTAGTCGCCGAATATTTTTTTTAGAAAACTCATGTTGTTGCCTCCTGTGGGGGCGGATTCCATATCCGCCTGTATGTGCCCTACTTGGCCTCCCCGTCCCCGGAGGGGAATGGTTGGGAGATTCCCCTCCGGGGAGGGGTGCCCGAAGGGCGGGGTGGCCAAACCGTTGTAAATCCCAAAAAATTATGCTATTATCATAAAAAACAACAAAGGAATGATTATTCATGAAACGCCAGGATTACATCAGCTGGGACGAATATTTCATGGGCGTCGCGCTGCTCTCCGCCTACCGCAGCAAGGACCCCAGCACCCAGGTCGGCGCCTGCATCGTCAACGGCCGCAACAAAATCATGTCCGTGGGTTACAACGGCCTGCCCCTGGGCTGCAGCGACGACGAGTTCCCCTGGGAGCGCGAGGGCGAGGACTACGACACCAAATATCCCTACGTCTGCCACGCGGAGCTCAACGCCATCCTCAACAACGACGGCGGGAACCTGGAGGGCTGCCGCATCTATGTGGCGCTGTTCCCCTGCAACGAGTGCGCCAAGGCCATCATCCAGTGCGGGATCAAAGAGATCCGCTATTTGTCCGACAAATACGCGGACACGGTGCCCGTCCGGGCCTCCAAACGCATGCTGGACGCCGCCGGGGTGCGCTATACCCGGGTAGAGATGGAACACGCGGAATTGCTGATTGATTTGCGGGCGGAGGATGTGTGATTGTAGGCCACCCCGCCCTTCGGGCACCCCTCCACGGAGGGGAATTGCCATTATTGAGTCGTCGTTTCCCCCGCCATTTTCGCGGCGGCAATGGCCTCAACAGGCTTGACAAAGCAGGCCATCAGGCCCGTATTGTCGTCCTTCTCCGGGCGGAAGTGCAGCAGAGTGGCGTTGTCCAGCCAGACGAAGCCGGGGGCCTCCTCCGCAAAGAGCAGCGGTTCCTCCCACACGGCGCCCTCCCGGCTGCTGAAGCTGTAGTAGGCGATGCCCTGCACGGGCAGCCGCCCCTCCGCCGCGTTTTCGGCCACAACGCCGTTGCGCAGCAGGGCGATGCTCTGTCCGTCCGGGCTGAGGCAGAAGCCGTCCGGCTTGGTGAATTTCAAGTCTATGGTTTTTTCTTCCCCGGTCAGCAGGTTGGTCAGCGCCAGGCTGCTTTTATTTAAAATATAATCACCGGACTGGATATAGTCCGCGCGGTAATCGCCCGAGAAGCTCTTGACGACGCTCTCTTTTTTGTCCGCGAGGCACAGGCTCGCAAAGCCGCCCGCCTGGCTTTTCAAATAGCACAGGCCCTTGTCCGTCACACGGGCCCAGGTGCCCAGAATGCCCTTCGCCGCGATGGGAGGCGTGTTGGAACTCTTCTGAATCGTCATGATGTCGCAGATTTCCCCGTGCTGGTCGGTGGCGTAGTGGCGGCCGGATAAAAAGTAGGCTGTGTTTTTCACCGTGCGCAGGAATGCGGGGTCGCTCAGCATCCAGTCCTTGCGGAAGGCGCCGCTGCCGTCCACCATGCGGCCGCTGTCTACCATGAGCGCGGCGGCTCTCCCGATTCTCAGGTTGAGCGCAAACATATCGGAATACAGCTTATCAGCGCTATAGAGCTGGCTCTTGTTGAAGTCCACCAGCAGCAGGGCGTCGTCTCTCCCGTAGGCGGAGGGCAGGTTGACCAGCTGACAAAAGACGTAGTCGTAGATGCGGACGTCCGTCCCCTGGGCCGAGGTGAACAGGCCGAAGCCCGTCAGCACACCGTCTTTCTGCAGGTAGGAGAGTCTGACCGGAATGGTCTGGTGGCTGCAGACGACCTTCGCCTCTACCGTCTTCACGTCGCCCATATAGGACTGCACTACGCCGTCCGGGGTAACGCTGTAAAACCAGATTTCCCCGTCCAGATTCGCGGCGTAGAAGAGGGAGTCTATCCCCGTGGGCAGCAGCGGCCGCGAGACGCTTTCCCGGCTCTCCAGCACGGCCGTGTAGGGAGAGTTTTCCAGAGAAAATTCCGCCGTGGGCAGTTTGTCTTCACCTCCGGGCAGGAGCAGATCCATGCCGAAAAAATAGAGGGCGGCGCTTGCGGCGGCGAGTACCGCCAGTGCGATAATAATTGCGGTGTATTTTTTGCTCATACATACCCCTCGTAGGTTAAATTTTTTTGCTTATCCGGTCGGGGATGGAACCCCAACCCTACGGAAAATGTGCGTCCTACAAATCAATTATCAATTCCACCGGGCAGTGGTCGGCGCCGTGGATCTCCGGGTGAATGGCGGCCTGTTGCAGCCTGTCCTCCAACGCTTTCGACACCACGAAATAGTCGATGCGCCAGCCCACGTTCCGCTCCCGCGCGTTGGCGCGGTAGGACCACCAGCTGTAGGCGTCCTTCTGCTCCGGGTAGAAATAGCGGAAGCTGTCCGTAAAGCCGGCCTCCAGCAGCTCCGTGAATTTGCCGCGCTCCTCGTCCGTAAAGCCCGCGTTCCGCCGGTTCGTCCTCGGGTTTTTCAGGTCAATTTCCTTGTGGGCGACATTCAAATCCCCGCAGAACACCAGCGGTTTGTCCTCCGAGAGCTTCAGCGCCCAAGAACGAAATGCGTCCTCCCAATCCATGCGGTAGGGCAGGCGCACCAGGCCGTCCCGGGAATTGGGGGTATAGACCGTCGCGAAATAAAAATCCTCGAATTCCAGGGTGATGACGCGGCCCTCCGTGTCGTGCTCCGGAATGTCCAGGCCGTAGGTGACCGCCAGGGGTTCCCGCTTCGTGAACACCGCCGTGCCGGAGTAGCCCTTGCGCTCCGCATAGTTCCAGTACTGCAAATACCCCGGCAGCTCCAATTCCACCTGCCCCGGCTGGACTTTGGTCTCCTGCAGGCAGAAGAGGTCCGCACCCAGCGCGGAGAATCCGCCGTAAAAATCCTGCTTCAGTGCCGCGCGGATGCCGTTCACGTTCCAGGAAACGCAGCGCATGATGCCACCCCCATAATTTTCGTAGGGGCGATTCAGGAATCGCCCTCGAAACGGCCTGTTTTGGGCGATTCCTGAATCGCCCCTACAATATATCCAGCATATAGTATAGCACAATTTTTGGGATTGCATAGCCTAAATTTGTGATGCTGTTCAGCTTCTCCAAGGATTTATCCGCGTCCGGGCGCTTTGTGTGGGATATGCACGAATTTTTTGGTTGACAAACGCGCTAGAAAAAAGTTATACTTATTTTATGTGGGGAATATTTTTTAGTAATCCCGGATTTATCTCTTGAAACTATCCGATGTTACATATTGATATTTTCGTTCACACTGTTTTCTAAAATATTTCACTTGACAAATTGCCGTTTTTGCGGTTCAATAAACGTGGTTTGATTTAGAAAAATCAAAAAAATCATAACATAAGGAGAAATCGGCTATGAAGAGACTCTTCGCAATCCTGCTCGCCCTGGCATTGGTGTTCGCCTTTGCCGCCTGCACCCCCAAGGAAACAGAAGACCCCACCACCACGGCACCGTCCGAAGAGGTAGACGGCACCACCGTTGCGGACGAAACTACAACCGAAGCGCCTACAGATGAAACCACAACCGAAGCCCCCACCGACGAAACCACAACTGAAGCGCCCAAGGAGGGCGAAACCACAACCGAAGCCCCCAAGGAAGGCGAAACCACCACCAAAGCGCCGGCGCCGGCCATCAACGCGCCTGTCGGCAAGGGTGCCAAGGAAGTCGTTGCTTTCTACAACCAAGTGGCAAACGCCTCCAAGGCATACACGGGCAAATTGACCATTACGAAAAAAGAGGGAACGGAAACCAAAGTTGAAAAATTCAACGCCGCACTAAAGAGCGTCGCGGCAAACCTGCTTCCCAATGACTGGACGGACGCGAAAAACCAGAGCAAAACCTTCACCAACGGAGCCGCCAGCGACGGCACCAAAATCAAGGACTATATGCCGATTTACGGCGATGCGAAAATGAGTAAGCTGGATGTGGCCGGCGTGGCGAGCGCCACCTGCGTCGCGGAGGGCAGCGGCTGGAAAGTTACCATTAAACTGAAGGAAGAAACAGACAAGAATCTGACCGGCTTGGCCTACAGGCCCGTCTACCATGCCCAGTGCATGCCTCCCTTGGAACTGAAGCCGGAAGATCTGGATCCCTTTGCCTTGAAGAACGGAACGCTCAGCTACCGGGGCGGCACGGTCACGGCTGTCGTGAATAAGGATGGCCGGCTGGATTCCCTGAAACTTGACGAGCCGGTGTACGCGGACGGAAAAGTGGGCCACAAGAGTGTTCCCATCGACTTCGCGGCGGAGATTTCCGGCGCGTGGCACCAGCACTCCACCTTCAAGTACGAATAGTCCAAACGGATCTGACAGCGCACAGTTTCCCCTGCGAATATAGTTTATTAAGTAAAAGGAGAAGTTGGCTATGAAGAAACTCTTGGCAATCCTGCTCGCCCTGGCACTGGTGTTCGCCTTTGCCGCCTGCAACGGTAACACCGAGGAGACGACCGACCCCACCGAGGAGACGACGGAGGCAGGCGCCACCGGCGGCGGCGACGAAACCACCGAAGCGCCTACAGATGAAACCATAACCGAAGCCCCCACCGACGAAACCACAACTGAAGCACCCAAGGAGGGCGAAACAACGGTAGCCCCCGCGAAAGCCCCCAGCACCAAGGCTGAAATCCTGGGAGCTTACAACGCCGCCACCGCGAAGGTAGCCGCGGAAAAAGCCGGTTACAAAAAGAACAACGTGACCGAGCTGGACGACAAGAGCATGACGGGTTCCGGCCTTCTCAAGCCCTTGCTGAGCTTAAAGATTGGCGATTTTTCCGTCCGTCAGCTCGTCGGCGCCTTCATGGGTGAGGATAAAATCAACTATCCGAACGGCGTACCGACCGACGTCAAAAAGGGAACGGTCAGCGATGCGCTGGTAAAGTCTACCCTGAAGGAAGCGGATCTGAATTCTGCGAAAGCCCCCACTTGTAAGGAAGAGGGCAACAATTATGTGATTACCATCTACGTAAAGGACGAGCTCGACCCCAAAAAGGACATCAAGAATGGCGGCGCGAGCGCGCTGAACCGTTTTACCAATGATTTCCAAACCAGCGCGGAAGGGCAGAAGATTCTCAGGGACGTCAGAGAAGCCCCGGAAGGCGCGATGGATATCAGCATCGAAAAAATGAGCTTTAAATACAGTAACGCGAAAATTGTCGCGAAAATTGACAAGACCACCGGCAAATTGGTAAATGTGACCCACGATATGGACTTCTACGCGAGATTGGACGGGATTAAAGTTCTTGCCTTCAAGTTTAAGTGGGCGGAAGGCTACGGCCACACCAATGTCACCTATAACAATTTCAGCTGGTAAGCTTGATTTCTGAATTCTGCTTTCTAAAGTAGACCTCCCCCGCCGGAACAGCCCGTTTCGGTGGGGGTTGAATTTGTAGACAGTATGCGCTATACTATAGAAAAATGCACTTTAAATGCCCGACAGGAGAAGGTTTTTATGTTAAAAAAAATCAGCAAACAGCCCTTTTGCGGGACCGCCGCCCAGGAGGCGCAGCTCAAAGAGGTCCTCGAACAGTGCCGGGAGAACAAGAGTCTCCTGATGCACGTCATGCAGCAGGCCCAGGGGATTTACGGCTATCTGCCCTTTGAGGTTCAGGTCAAAATCGCGGACGGCATGGATATCCCGCTGGAAAAGGTCTACGGGGTCTCCACGTTCTATACCCAGTTTGCCCTCTCCCCCAAGGGAAAATACAACGTCTCCGTCTGCCTGGGCACCGCCTGCTACGTGAAGGGCGCCGGCGCGATTCTGGACAAGGTCTGCGAGACGCTGGGCATCGGGCCGGACGAATGCACGGAGGACGGGCTGTTTTCCATTGAGGCCTGCCGCTGCGTCGGCGCCTGCGGCCTCGCGCCCGTGCTGATGGTCAACGACGATGTCTACGGGAACCTGACGCCCGACCAGATTCCCGGAATCCTGGACAACTATAGGGGGAATTAACTCATGAAAACAGTGGCGGAACTCAACGCGCTGAAAAAAAAGGCGCAGAAGGAAATGGCCAAGAGTCCCGACGGCCGCGACCGCATCCGCGTGGTGGTCGGCATGGCCACCTGCGGCATCGCCGCGGGGGCTGGCCCCATTCTGGAGGCCTTCCGGACGGAAACGGCCCGCCGGGGTTTGACTAACGTCGCGGTGGTGCAGACGGGCTGCATCGGCATGTGCCAGTACGAACCCATCGCCGAAGTGACCCAGGCCGGGCAGGAAAAAGTGACCTACGTAAAGCTGACGGCGGACATGGTGCCCCGCATTGTGAGCGAACACCTGGTGAACGACCGTCCGGTGGATGAATTTACGGTCGGCGCCATCGCGAAGTAGGGGCGGCCTGTGGCCGTCCGTATGCGGGCGCCTCTGTCCACCCGTATAAATTCCCCTATCGGAAAGGAATGAACATAATTATGTTTCGATCCCATGTATTGATTTGCGGCGGCACCGGCTGCGTCTCCGCCGGCAGCGACGAAGTGGTCAGGGCTTTCGAGGAACAGCTCGCCAAGCGGAGCCTTTCCAGGGAAATCGCCGTTCTGCGCACGGGCTGCCTCGGCCCCTGCGCGGTGGGGCCGATTGTCATCGTCTACCCGGAGGGCTGCTACTACAAGCAGGTCAGCGCCGCGGACGTCCCGGAGATTGTGGAGCAGCATCTCATGGGCGGCCGCATCCTCAAGCGCCTGCTCTACGACGAGAGCAGCGGCGCGCAGATCACGAAATCGCTGAATTATACGGATTTCTATAAAAAGCAACAGCGGGTCGCGCTGCGCAACTGCGGCATCATCGACCCGGAAAGCATCGCGGAGTACATCGCGGCGGACGGCTACCAGGCGCTGGCGAAGTGCCTGACGGAACTGCAACCGGAAGAAGTCATCCAGACTGTAAAGGATTCCGGCCTGCGCGGCCGGGGCGGCGGCGGCTTCCCCACGGGCCTGAAGTGGGAATTTGCCTCCAAAAACGCCGCGCCGCAAAAACACGTCATCTGCAACGCGGACGAGGGCGACCCCGGCGCCTTCATGGACCGCTCCATTCTGGAGGGCGACCCCCACTGTATCGTGGAGGCCATGACCATCTGCGGTTACGCCACCGGCGCGACGGAGGGTTACGTCTATGTGCGCGCCGAGTACCCCGTGGCCGTCAAACGCCTGGAAATTGCCATTTCCGCCGCGAAAAAAGCGGGGCTTTTGGGGGAAAATATCTTCGATTCCGGTTTCAGCTTCGATTTACAAATCCGCCTGGGCGCGGGAGCCTTCGTCTGCGGGGAGGAAACCGCGCTGATGACCTCCATCGAGGGCAACCGCGGTGAACCGCGCCCCCGGCCGCCCTATCCCGCGGAACGGGGCCTGTTCAATCTGCCGACTACGACAAACAACGTGGAGACCTTCGCCAACATTCCGCAGATTATCCTCAAGGGCGCGGACTACTTCGCCGCCATGGGCACGGAGCGCTCCAAAGGCACCAAGGTGTTTGCCCTGGGCGGCAACATCAAGAATACGGGCCTGGTGGAAATCCCCATGGGTACGACTTTGCGGGAAATCGTGGAGGAGATCGGCGGGGGCATCCCCTACAACAAACAGTTCAAGGCGGCCCAGACCGGAGGCCCCTCCGGCGGCTGCATCCCGGCCTCGCACCTGGACACGGAGATTGACTACGACAACTTGAGAGCAATCGGCTGCATGATGGGCTCCGGCGGGTTGATTGTCATGGACGAGGACAACTGCATGGTGGACATCGCCCGCTATTTCCTGGACTTCACGGTGGACGAGTCCTGCGGAAAGTGCTCCCCCTGCCGCATCGGCACCAAGCGGATGCTGGAGCTGCTGGATAAAATCATCGCGGGCAACGGCACGGCTGCCGACTTGGACAAGCTGGAGGAATTGGCCCACCATGTGAGCGAGAACTCCCTCTGCGGCCTCGGCCAGTCCGCGCCGAACCCGGTGCTGGCGACTTTGAAATTCTTCCGCTCGGAATATGAGGCCCATGTGGAGCAGAAGCGCTGCCCCGCTGGGGTCTGCAAGGCGTTGCTGCGCTACGTGATAGACGCGGAAAAATGCATCGGCTGCACCCTCTGCGCGCGGCAGTGCCCCACGGGGGCTATTATTGGCAAGCCCAAGGAGGCCCACGTCATCGACCAGAGCAAGTGCATCAAGTGCGGCGCCTGCGTGGACGCCTGCAAGCGCGCCAAAGCGGTGCTGAAGGTATAAATTGTAGGGGATGGCGTCTTCGACATCCCAAGCGACAAAGGAGTGGCCATGATCATGGAAACCGTCAACCTCAAAATTAACCATATGCCCATCACCGTCCCCCGGGGCTCCACCATTTTGGAGGCCGCCCGGGAGGCGCACATTGAAATCCCGACCCTGTGTTTTCTCAAGAAGATCAATGAGATCGGCGCCTGCCGCATCTGCATGGTGGAGGTCAAGGGGATGCGCTCCCTGGTCACGGCCTGCGTCTACCCGGTCACGGAGGGCATAGAGGTCTACACCAACACCCCGAAGGTGCGCCAGTCCCGGAAGCTGACGCTGGAGCTGATTCTCTCCACCCACGACCGCCACTGCCTCTCCTGCGCGCGCAGCGGCAACTGTGAGCTGCAGGAGCTCTGCAAGGAATTCGGCGTAGACGACGAGACCCGCTTCGAGGGGGAAAATCCGCAATATAACTTCGACGACTCCTCCGCCCACATGGTGCGGGACAACAGCAAGTGCATCCTCTGCCGCCGCTGCATCGCGGCCTGCGAGGCCCAGCATGTCGCCGTCATCGGCGCCAACGCCAGGGGCTTTGATACCCACGTCGGCTCTGCCTTCGACAGGGATTTGGACCATGTCTCCTGTGTCTCCTGCGGGCAGTGCGTGGTCAACTGCCCCACCGGCGCGCTCTTAGAAAAAGATGAGAGCGACAAAGTCCTGGCCGCCATCCACGACCCGGACAGGTTCGTGATTGTCAACACCGCGCCCTCCATCCGCGTGACGCTGGGCGAGTGCTTCGGTATGCACCTGGGCACCAACGTCCAGGGGAAGATGGTCGCGGCCCTGCGCAGGCTGGGCTTCGACAAAGTGTTCGACACGGAAATCGCGGCAGACTTCACCATCGTGGAGGAGGCCACCGAATTTGTGGAGCGGCTGGAGCACGGCGGCGTTTTGCCGATGATCACCTCCTGCTCCCCCGGCTGGGTCAAATTCTGCGAGCTGTATTACCCGGAATTTATTCCGAATCTGTCCAGCTGCAAGTCCCCGCAGCAGATGTTCGGCGCGATTATTAAAACCTGGTACGCGAAAAAGATGAATCTGGACCCCGCGCAAATCGTTGTCGTGGGTATTATGCCCTGCACGGCGAAGAAGTACGAGGCCCGGCGCGACTACCAGAGCGCCGCCGGCATCCCGGATGTGGACATCGCCCTCACCACGCGGGAGCTGGCCCGGATGATCGACAGCGCGGGCATCTTCTTCCCCAAGCTGCCGGACGAGGCCTTCGACAATCCGCTGGGTGAGGCCAGCGGCGCGGCGATGATTTTCGGCGCGACGGGCGGCGTCATGGAGGCGGCCCTGCGCACGGCGGTGGAAAAGCTGACCGGCGAAGAGCTGGAAACACCGGACTTCACGGAGGTGCGCGGCACAAACGGCATCAAGGAGGCGACCTACAACGTGGGCGGAAAAGAGGTCAAGGTCTGCGTCGCCAGCGGACTCGCCAACGCCCACACGGTGCTGCAGCGGGTCAAAAACGGCGAGGCGGACTACCACTTCATCGAGTTCATGGCCTGCCCCGGCGGCTGCGTCAACGGGGGCGGCCAGCCCATTCAGCACGCCGTGGTGCGCAATTTCATCGACCTGCGGGGCATCCGCGGCCAGGCGCTGTATCAGGCGGACAAGGATTTACCCCTGCGGAAATCCCACGCCAACCCCGCGGTGCAGGCCGTGTATGAGGAGGTCCTGGGCGAGCCCGGCAGCCACAAGGCGCATGAAGTATTGCATACGATGTATGCGGCAAAGCCGAAATATAGGTAAACCTGTAGGGCGCGACGCCCGCCCCTACGAATATGCTCCGTCAATTTCCCCAAAATTCCCCCGCACTTTTTGTGCATTGTGCGCATTGTGCGGGGGCTCTATTTGTTTTATACTACTGATATGCAACAAATGTCCACTGTCTGCCGTCTAAAATCTAATATCTGGAATGAGGGAGCAATTCACATGCGTAAAGAAACTGCCCAAGCCATCCAGGCGCCCCCGGATACCGGCGAAAAAATCGGCCTCCGCGAACAATTCTCTTTTTTCATCGTGAACGTCGGCAACATTCCCATCATGACCCTGGCCAGCTCCTTTTTGCTCATCTTCTACACCGACGTGGTGGGGCTGAAGGCGGCTTCCATCGGCACCCTGTTCCTGATTGCCCGGGTTCTGGACGGCTTCAACGACCCCGTGACGGGTTTTGTTGTGGACCGCTTCTTTCCAAAAACCAAAATGGGGCGCTTCCGTCCCTACCTGATGCTCGGCGCGCTGTTTTGCAGCCTGAACTATCTGGTTCTTTGGCTGGGGCCCCTCTGGTCCCCGGCAGGGAAGATGGTCATCGCCTATATCTCCTATCTGCTCCTCGGCGTCACCTTTGACCTGATGGATATCCCCTTAAACAGCATGATTGCCGTGATGACCGACGTTCCAAAGGAGCGCAACCGCCTCAGCTTGGTCAAGACATTGGGTTACGCGGGGGGAGCGGGTTTGGTGATGCTGCCGGTGCCCATTATATTGGAACGTGTGCGTGACAACCCCGATTTGACCGCTATGGCTTACACCATTCTGATTATCGCGGCCTCGGCCATCACCCTCGTCTTCTCCGTGGTTGGCGCCGCGGGCATCCGGGAACGGATTCAACCCCCCAAGGACGAGGACACCACCTACAGCTTAAGGGAGATGTTTTCGGTCATCACGGAAAAGCCGGTGCGCACGGTCTTTCTGGCCCAGCTGCTCAGCTCCGCGGGCGGCGCCGCGGGCGGCGCGGTGACCATCTATTACGCGAAATACATCCTTGGCTCCGAAAGTATCATGGTGGTTCTTGGCCTTGTGGGCGTTGTGGGCGGTCTTCCCATGCTGCTGCTGCTGCCCAAGCTGGTGGAGCGTTTCGGCAAACGCACCCTCTTCGCGGTCGGTTATATCATTCCGGCGATTGCCAACCTGCTCAAGCTGTTTGCCTACCGCAACATCCCCTGGCTGGTTATCTGCTCCATCCTCAGCGGCTTCGGCGGCGCATTTACCATGCCCATGAGTTATGGCATCCAGGCGGACAACATCGATTATATCGACTACAAACGCGGCCAGCGCGCGGAGGGCATTATCGCCTCCATGAACTCCTTCGTGCTGAAGGCCAGCGGCGGCATCGGCGGCGCCCTGGCCGCCTATGTCCTGGCCTGGACCGGCTATATACCCAACGCGGAGCAGCAGCCGCTCAGCGCGGAGCGCGGCATCCTGCTCAATGCCATTTTATTGCCTGCCATTATGGCCCTGATAGCGGGGCTGCTCTTCCGCTTCCAGTACGACATCACCGAAGAGCGCATGGCGGAAATCACGCAGGAATTGCGGGAGAGAAGGGCCGCGGCGGGGAAAGAAGAGGAAGCTGATGTCTAGCGCGAAGTATTGATTTTGTCTGTAGGGGCGGGCCTCGTGTCCGCCCGTATAGGGGACGCAGAGGACTGCGTCCCTTACAATTTGTCCCTTGTTGTATTTATGGAAATATTGTTAAAATTCTCCCCGCTCTTGACAAATCCCAGTTTTTGCGGTTCAATATATACTAGTATTATGCTCGCAGTTTGTAAAATGGTGGTCAACATGAAAAGAGCTTTCGTAATTTTAATCACAGTGGCCCTGGGCATTGCGCTCGTGGCCTGTAATACCTCCAACCCGCTGGTCTCCCCCGCCCCGGTGATATTGCTGTCGCCGGAGGATTACCCGTCCCGGAGCAGCACTTGGAATCCTCCCCACCCCACGGGCGGGCAGCAGGAGCAGCCCTCCGTCGGCGGCACGAATTCTCAGTACCCCTACCCGTCCGACTACCCCTACCCCACCAATCCCGGGCAGACCTATCCGCCCACACAACCCGGATATACGTATCCGCCCACGCAGCCCGGATACACCTACCAGCCCCCCACACAGCCGACGGGCCCCTATGTTCCGCCCCCCACCACGCGGCCTCCGGATCCAATTCCGGAGCCGAAAACCAAGGCGGAGATGGTCAACCTCTACAACAACCTCACCGCGAAAGTAAAGGCAGAGCTTCCCGCCTTCACCAAGGTGATGGATACCGTCGTGGAAAAAATAGACGGCGGCCCGGAGGGAGAAAGGCTCTTAGGCTTGAGTATCGGCGGACTCGGTGTCAGAAAAGAAATCGGGAAAAAGCTGGGTGAGGGCAAAAAGACCTCCACCGCGAAAAAGGGCCAGAGCAACAATTTCCTGCTGCGCTCCTTGCTGACGGATGCGGACGTCATCCAGGCGAACTGCGATGTTTCCGGCAACACCTACACGCTGACGCTCCAGGTCGCAAATTCGACGAACCCGGAAAAGAACGGCACGGCGCCCCTCAGCCGCTTCACCCACGACTACGTCTCCCGCACGGAGGCCATCTACGAAATCGAGCATATCAGTATCGGGCCCGTAAAGACAAGCGCGACCATATCCTCCCTGACGATGACTACCCGGAACGTCCTGATTGTCGCGCGGCTGGACGCCCTCACGGGCAGACCCATCAGCATCAAACACAGTTTCGGTTTCGATGTGCGCATCACCGATATCTACGGCAAACTGCTGGGCATTGAGGTGGACCTTCCCGTCGTGGACGGCGCCGGCAACACCAAGGTGGATTTTACAAATTTCCAGTTTTAATCGTAGGGGCGGCTTTTGGCCGCCCTTTTTATGATTTATATTAATTTTGTAGGGGCGATTCGTGAGTCGCCCCTATTTTTTTGCGTTCAAGGGTGCGCCGCGCTCGAATGTAGACTGAATCTCCACCTGCCGCGCCTCCTTGGCGCTGGTGTGCAACGCGGACATGATTTCCAGCACATGGTAGGTCAAGGCCACGTCCGCGCGGGGGCGTTCGCCGCTCTGCAGGGCGGCGGCCATGTCCGAAAGGCCCAGCGCGCGGCTGTTTCCCCTGTAGGCAAAGCGCAGCGGCTGTTTCTTGTATCTCCCCTGCCCGGCCTTCAGCAGCAGCACCTCTCCGCCGAAGCCGTTGGGGTCGGGTATTTTCAGCGTGCCCTCCGCGCCGTAGACCTCCAGGCGGGCACTGTCCGTATACCAGACATCGAAGGTGGTGAAGATGGTTCCGATGGCGCCGCTCTCGAACTGCAATAAACCCGTCACGTAGGTGGGCACCTCCACGTCGACGATTTCCCCGGCATGGGGCTTGCTGGTGATCGTCCGCTGGGGGAAAGAGACGCCTGCCATGCCGGAAACAGCCCGAACCGGCCCCAGCAGGTTGACCAGCGCCGTGAGGTAGTAGGGCCCCATATCCAGCATGGGCCCGCCGCCGTGTTTGTAGTAGAATTCCGGGTCCGGGTGCCAGCTCTCGTGGCCGCGGCAGATCAGGAAGGCCGCGGCGCTCACCGGTCGGCCGACGGCGCCCTCGTCTATCAGAGCCCGGCAGGTCTGGATTCCGGAACCCAGGAAGGTATCCGGCGCGCCGCCCAGCAGCAGGCCCTTTTCCGCGGCGAGCTCCCGCAGAATCGTGCCCTCCTCCAGCGTCGCGGCCAGGGGCTTTTCGGAGTAGACGGGCTTCCCCGCCTCCAGCGCCGCCTTTGTGACCGCGAAGTGCTCGTAGGGCCGGGTGATGTTCAACACAATGTCAATTTCCGGGTCCGCGAAGAGCGCGTGCATGTCCTCATACAGTTTTGGAATGCGGTATTTTTTCACCGCGCGCTCCGCCCGTTCCCGGATCAAATCGCACACGCCCAGCACCCGGATGTTGGGAAAGCGCCTGCCGATGTTCGCCAGATAAATCCCGCTGATGGCCCCGACGCCGACAAAACCGATGTTGATTGGCTGCATCATGGTACTCCCTTTCTGTATCTCCGTCGAGGACGCCGTCCCCTACGGCAAATCCATATGTTTGGGCGGGCGCACGGTGTGTAATCCGCAACGTGCAAAAACACCCCTACGGTTGCCGCACGCTATTCTATGATAATGTTTTTCACACCGTAGTTGAGGATAGTATTGATTAACTCATTCCTTGAAAAATTCGTTTCGGCAGCGATTCTGTCCAATTCTGCTAAGATATCTTCCCTGATGCGAACGGAAATCAACCTGTTTCCATCTTCCCCGCGCCGTTTAATTTTTTGGAAGTGTTTATTAAATAGCTATTTCAATGGTTTTGTTGACGTGGTAAGCAGCATATAGCATGGTAGTCAGTTCAATCATCTCCATGGAACGAGAAACAACACAGGTTTTTCTCCTAA
>Ga0123353_10002917_pt1 | contig 21410 bp, 7 predicted proteins | sample TergutLab28metaG_3_FD_92763 | JGI IMG/M metagenome (GOLD analysis project Ga0123353, IMG submission 92763) | Labiotermes labralis P3 segment gut microbial communities from Petit-Saut dam, French Guiana - Lab288 P3 | ecosystem: Host-associated > Arthropoda: Insects > Digestive system > Gut ... | reverse complement strand
CTGTGGGGACATATCAACAGACATTTGTACAAACTCCTCAGGCTCCAGTTGTCCCTTTCACAACCTTCAAAAGACCTGCTGTAATAAAGGTAGAATCTGCTGCAGTCCCAGTGGGGACATATCGACAGACAGTTGTTGAAACTCCGGTAACAGCAGCTGTTCCAATTTATGCTGCTGTTTCTCCATTTCAGCAAGCTGTATCTGTGACACCTCATGTCAGAAGGCCTACAGTGTCACAGACATCAATAGTTGATACAGCCCCAGTTACAACTTACTTAGCAGAAACACCAACTGCTCCAGCTGTTTTGACAAGAACTAGATTGCAACCAGTGTCATATCAGGCACCAAATGTACCTGCAGCCGAACCTATTGTTCCTGTTGTAAATACATATTTGAGCACGCCAGCTCCTACTGTAGCTCCAATTCCAAGTGACTTTGCAGAGACTAGTAGTCCCAGGTTGCATACTGGAGATGAAAATGAAAAACATTCTTTTCACAGAAGACCTTCTATATACGTTGCTACTGATGGAGCTGCTGGTATTTCAGTACCACTTTTAAGATCAAATGTTGACACTTTTGGCGTTGTGGTCAATGACAATACAGCTCAAATAACTCCAGCTCCTGTGATAAAGAATGACATATTTCTTAGCACAACTCCAGCTACCAGCATATTCACCAGTAGATTGGACCCTTTGTTCTCAACACCAATTAATTCTTCTAGTGGATATATTTCTTCAACAACAGTTCCTTCTATCCATATTGGCAGTTCCATTCCAATAGCCCCTGTAGTGAAATCACAAACTGCCACGAGACCTTATTCATATTTTGGCCCAGCACCTGTTATTTTTACTGGAACACCTCCTTCTGTTACACCAGTTCCAATTTTACAATCACATGTATCTTCAGGCAGTTACGGTATACCAGCTGTGCCATCCGTCAGATATTCCTATTCCTCATCTGCACCTACTGTTGTTACTAGTGGTGCTGTCTCCCTTAAGGCAGGCCCACTTCTTAGACCAAATGTTGAATCATACTCATTTCAAAGTTCTGGTACGGTTACAGGTGACCCTATTCCAATTACAAACACAAGAGTGACACCAGCAGGTGGGTATTCATACCCAAAACCATCTACTCCTTTTGTCACTGGCACAGCTGCAACTTTCAGAGGTTTCCCTCTAGACAGTGGACTTGGGTCAGCAGTACATGATGGAGCCACAGAGTTAGTCTCAGGATTGGAAATTCCATCTTCCACAGCAGGAACAAGGACTACAGCATCAGAAGTTATTAGTAGAAAACCTTATAGTAATGGTGTTGGTGCTAGCACATTTGTTTCTACCCCTACTTCCAACATAGAAACTGTCAATTCACATGCAAACACGGATGTACCATCATCTGCTACAGTATCTGACACATTCGTACCCATAAGTCATACATCAAACCAGAAGCCTATTCTTTTAACCACTGTAGAACCAATTCATTCAGTGTCATTTTTTGATGGATATTTTGGAGCACGCACACATAATAAGCATAGCAAGTCTGCAGCCTCTTACCCTGGTGCTGTAGGAAGGGAACAATTCATACCACAAAACGTCACATACAGGGCTCCTCTGGCCATGGTACACGCAGCTGGTTCTGCCTTCATTTATGAAGCTGACCAAGCACGAAGTCAAGGAAGGCCTTTTTCTGGCCATGTTTCAAGTACTCCTTTGCCAGTAACTGCACTACCTGGACCCCGTGCCACTTTTATTTCATCTACCACAAGGCCTGTTACATACGCACCTGTAGTGTCACCTAAATTCTATGGCACATTGTCACCAGTTTTAAAGAATTCATACATATCCTCTGCTCTGCCAGTAGCAAGTGTAACCTCTGCTCCTGTCTTACAGTCAACATCATCAGAGTACAAGAATTTAGAAGAATATGGTTTACGGTTTGGTCAGGTTGCATCACGTAGGAAACCAACATCCACAACGCCTACCAGTTATGACAATGAGAATGTTGATGCTCTTCTTGATAAATATTCAGGAAAGTTTGGCGGTCTTCTGGAAAATAATAAGGAAGGTTTTATTACTGAAGTGATAACTGATGACCTGGCTGATCATAGTAGGAGCAGGGTGTCACAAGGTGGCATAGGAGATACTTTACAAAGGGGACACGCCAAGAGTGTGGTCCTGTCAGACATGAATGGCAGAGATGCAGCAATAGCAGGTTATAAAGACGAAGGCTCTAACAGCATGTTTGGAACCAGAACTGGCTTCTCGACTACACCTGCTACTATTACTGGCTCCAACAATTTGCGCTATACTGCAGATGGAATTTACATTAGCACAACTGCCTCAACAAGTAGAGGAGGATCAAGAGGAAAGATCAGATATGGTTCAAATGTAGACACTGATGCAGATGGAGGGATTGGATATGAAGCAATCACAGTTGAACAAGAAGACACAAAATCACGATCTAAAGAAGCACCTGTTGTAGTTATAACGCATCTCAGTGACGTCAACCCACTGCTGGTAGCTAAACTAGGGGCTCAGTGTACGTGTAAATCAAATACTGTCACACTGAAGAGACCAGATGGTTACCCAAGGGGTGGGAATTCAGGGAGTAAATTGCTGCCCATTTCTATCCCTACTCTTCAAGGTGATATAACTTCAAGAAGTGAAATACACAAAGTTCCCAAACATGTATCTGCATTTCCTCTTCCAGGGTCAAACCTTGTAACAGGAACTTCTCCAGATATTATTCTTGGACTGAACGATGAAATAGCCCCATCAACATTTGCTAACTTTGACTCAGTGTCTTTTTCAATTCCTAAAGCCAATAAATTCCTCAAAGCAATTGGACTGGATGAAACTGGATTCACCCCAACACCTGCAGTGTTGGTAACAACATTCAGGCCACACAGCAAATTGTCAGAAGTCACTCACACAATAGCCAATCCTGTCAAGATCACTACACCTGTTCCTTCCAATACAGACGCGAGATCAAGTGTCAGGCTTGATGTAGTGTCCACCCCTCTTGCACCTCTTCTTGAAGTCAGCCCCAGCATTCCTACCACTGTAAGTGTCACATCCCGTTCAAGAGCTCAGGTACCACTTGTAGACTCCACCACTCCCATCCCAGTACCAGTGACTGGAGTCCCAGGCCTCAGACGCATTGCTTCAGTTTCTGGTGGTCACCCTAAAACAGGATGCCCTGATTCTAGAGTAGAAGTGGCAGGATTTACAAGAGGCTTAGATATTAAAATAGATGGCCGAGCACCTGGAGTGGCAGGAGGACTAGCATTAGGAGCTGGAAGGTCATTTGACAGATACGGACCGGGAGGTTGGCGAGGACTGGACGAGAGCTTGCAAGGGTCTGTAGACTGTCAGAGAGCAGGTCTCTTCCGACATCCGAAATATTGTAATAAGTTTTATGCCTGTCACTGGGATGAATGGAAGGGGCGTTACACACTTCATGTGTTCAACTGTCCAGTTCATCTTGCTTATGACTCCAGTCTAGGAGCATGCAACTGGCCATCCAAGGGCCCAGCATGCACAGATAATACTTTGCTTGTGTAGAAGCCTACTTTGGAAACAAAACGTTGGACGACAAAGACATCTGTCAGATTTTAAACTAAATATATAAAAATCAAGTACCTTCAACAAATTGTGATTTGTTCTAGGATTTTTTTTCCCAGAACAACTGTCTATGAAGAGACTAAGATCAGCTTCCTCCATTACTGTGAGGGTAAAAATTTAATTTCTCATTGACTACTTCAAATGAACATAAGTTAAAATAAACATAAAATTTTGTATGTCTTGAAGCTTTCATGTCAACTAAATTGAATGAAATCGTTTTAGGCTAACAGCCACATCACTGGCAGTTCAATTAAATCATGTTCCTGAGACTTACACAATCTCCATCATCAGAATTATGACATGACTCAACAAATGGCCTAAGAATTTGTACATGTACATATAGTTTCAAAAGGTTGGGTGCAGAGTCATGTCAGAACCCAGATGATGGAGAGGGTGTTGGTGCCTGAAACAGTCGTTTACTGGAAAAATCTGACGTGCATTTTTATCATTCAAACTCTGTATATTTAAGGATGAAATGAGATTTTGGAATTTTACTTTCCTTTCTTTAACAGTTTAGATTTTCATAATTATAAAAGTGTTCAACCATTATGTCTTGAAATCGACAAGTATGAACCTTGAAGTTTGCAGTCATATTCATTACACTTATGTTCTTATCTTCTACACAAATCTATGTTGCACTCTCAAGACGTTATAGTTGAAACAGCAATTCCAGGTAAATGGAATTCCACTGTTGAGTTATTTAAACAACTATAAACATTCACCAAAATGTAAGCATCACTCACACCTACAATGTACATCACATTCCTTTACTAATTGGAATGTAGTTTTGTTATGTTTAAAGTATATTATGTGATATTTTAAATATGTACAGTGATTATACTGGTGTCATAAAGTTAAAGAAAATTACTGTTCATAAATCTTCTAAAAATAGTTCGGAATTTTCCATTTGAATGTCCATTAATTTTATAAATTACTATAGTATTTGAAGCTTAAAATGGCCTAATAAAAGTGCTGAATTTTATCAACACTCAACAATAGGTGACTTTGCCCTTTAAAAAGTAGGACAAATGTGCTAATTTTCTGTAGCTGTGAAGATTATCATTCAGATCTTACAATGGGGCAAAAATCTCAGTGAAACAAAACTTATAATACCACTCCATCAATCCTAATTTTTGTTCCTGTTTTTTATTTCAGTACAAGATTAAGACAGTTCCTTCTTAGTTTTACAAATTTTAGCTGTTGGTCACATTTACTTGTTCAAGGTGACAATATGTAAATTACAGAGATGTTTGTGGCATATTTTTGCTTAAAACAATTTTTTGGTTAACAAGAAGGCATTTCATACTTTTCAAGTGTGCACACTTGTACCTCAGATTTCCCAGCTGTGAATACTGGTAATTGTAAAAATTTAGACTGCTAAGTCTTTGCAAATATAGATTTACATTATACTTGCAATGTTTAAACCTTACTTGTTACTTATTCATTATAAGTAAGTTCTGAATGATCATTTTCAACAGTGACACAGAAAAATAATGAAGTTGTAAAAACTGTGTTTAAATGCACAAGAATAAATATATTTTTTACATCATAGTAGTGCAGTGTGGCATAAAGAAAATAATTTATATGTAACTTATTTATATTGACAGAAATAGTCACTTTTATATTTGTACATGGAACTACAAACACAATAGTTAGAATTAAAAATAAACCATATCAAGTGTCTATGATGTATGTCTGCCTAGGTAAGACTTTTTGTAATTATCTCCATGACAATGTGAATGTAATTTGTAAAAATATATTCTATAATAAAATGTTGTAAAGCAATATTCCACTTCTCTTGTTTCATTCTCTGCAGAAAGACCTAACCTAAGAAACTCATCAGTCAAATGAACAACCAGGGGATACATAACAACTGATTTGATTTTATGATGCAGTGATAGTCATAAAGCATATTTCATCTCCATTAAACTGTTTACTGATCATCAAAATTCCTTTTGCTTCAAAATTCAAAACTTTATTTGGATTTCAATTATCTTCCAAATATAAAACGTTGCCACCACTGCTTTCTGAAGTCTGAAAATCTCTCTCTAATATTATTGATATGTAATATCTAACATGGAGGTTATATACATTGATTTCTGATTTCATGGCAATATACATTATTACAAAAGGATGGCAGAAACCATGGAAATAGTAACTAATAAAATATCAGAGGGAGGCATGTGAATTTGACATATAGATAGAAAGATCATATTCATGCTTAATAATTGTGGTATTTGTACCTGTCAAATATTATGAACATTGTGGAGGCACAATATTTGAGGTTATTTCTGTTAAATTTAATGAAGCAAGAACCCAATTAGTATTATTAATTATGCACACAAAATGATCACCAAATTATTATTATTATTATTATATTCTCGCCTCTTCGTTATCAGGTGGTGGTCTTCTGGTAAGTCCAGATCTCAACAAGCAATTTATCCCAACACTGTAAGGATAATATGTGTAGTGCTCATTAGTGTAATCTTCTGTATCTCTATGACTGACCGGTGACCTGGGAGCAAATGAAGGTTCTGATCTAACCCCTTCTTAATTGTTCCTAATGCTCCAATTCGAACTGGCACAATTTTTGTCCTCACTTTCCACATACTGCTGATCTCGATTTCCAGGTCTTTGTGCTTGCTTAGTTTCAGTTCCTTTTGTGTTAACATTATTATTTTCATCATCATCATCATCATCAATCAACATCATAATCATAATCATCATCATCATCATGTGGCCTCACCACTTAGATAACAAATTTGAAGGTAACCCGTGGCAAAATTTGTTATCATAACTTCTTCTTCAGTAAAATCTCAGTACGACAGCCACATCAGATTGTTCCAGGGAACTGTTTCAAAGACAGACTCTTACCCTGTCACAGGTTTCTCCTATCAGAGACCTGTCACCCAGAGATAATTTAACTTGATTCAATCACCACCATGAAAACTTCCAGACATACATGACTTCTTGTTTCTTTGGGTGTGTACCGTCTTCATATTCTCATAGGGGTCCTTTTCTTTGTACAGAAACTTGTAAGTTATCCATTCCATTCTCCAACTATAGCACTGACGTTTGTAGGAATGTTGTTTGTGCCAAAAACTAAATAATGTACCATATTCTATGAGCTAGATGCCTGCCTTCGCCATTCCTTTACCTCTAGGCCGCTAGCTCACTCATGTCAGTGTAGTTGAGCACAGCCCAATTCATCAGAATGCCACTTCCCTGAAAAAAGGAACGAAGTATCAAATTGCTCAAACCATAACTCACATTCTAATGGGAAAGAGGTTCTGTGGATTCCCTACAGAGGTTTCCTTCCAGCTGTAAATTAAAAACGACAATTTTTAGTTTATTACCAAATGTCTGAACTTTACTCCTTTGTATTTACACGTTCAAAAAACCAGGAATAATCGAGTAGAATAATAATATTTATTGTACTGAGAATGAACAAAGTAATAAAACTTCCATGAGTGAATTTGTTCATTATAGTCAGTTTGTAGGCAGCTACGGTGATATGACGACATTTGAGGGGTGTAGAGGGGTTGTTTTACAGCTGAATTTTTATAATACAACCATTATAATATTGCCCTATGTAAGCGTATAGAAAGAAGGTATAAGTTAGGAAATTCTGTAGCACAAAAAGGCATTGTTCTTTTTACCTTCATTATTTACAAATATAATACTGCAATAACATTTGCAGAATGGCCCCTCCAGGGTGGGAGCAACTGTACAAATTTGGTCAGAGTCATAGCACAAATTCAAAACCTGGAATAGACTATGAATTGTGCTTTTATATAGTTACAGGACCTTTGCATGAAGTTACATTTGGTCAAATGAAGTGCCTATAAGTTTAATAACTGTTTAATCAGGTAAAGCTAAGTATGTCCCTGTCCTTAATAAAGAGCCAAACCATGAAGTAATATGGTGTGGTGGAGGTATAACTCAGGCCGACAGCCAGAGAGGTGTACCCACTACAAATCTGAATGCACTCACTAGCAATTTGCAAGATATCAAAGACACACATGCTAATCAGCCTACTATAAAAAATGTGACAACCTACTGTATCCATGAGTTGCCTCTGTTGAACTGCAGTGGTTGGGCACAATTCATTTTTAAAAAGTATGAATATGCCAGACGTTTTGTGCAGTGTTATAGAGCACATTGCATACCTAATTGAAGTGTCGATTTTGTGGTCCTAACAAATATGAATTTTATGCTTCTGCATACATAATATATATATATATATATATATACACATTATGTGTGCACTAGAACATTTTATATGTATGCATATGCACCCTTACTGGAAGCCACTGGACCCACTGTGCTCATGGTCTGGTTACAGGCCTGGTACAGCTCCACCATTCACAATCTCAAGACTAGATGTAGGTGAGTTGTCTGCTTCACCCCAGCAACCAATTAGCATGGGGTTATGTGGATCCCACTGCCAGTCTGAATTCTCTGTCACTGCTAGAAAATTTACACTGGTATGAAATTCTAGAACCTAAGGAGTACTCTAGGACATGACCAATGTTTCTGCCTTCTTCATGTAGCTGATTTTCCACTATTTTAAAAACAGCAGTAATGGAGTCCTAACTCTATCTGTAATGAACAACTAATTACTGGATACAGTTTGAAGGAAACATGTTATTAAATTCATGTCCTTTCTAAATTTGTTATACTTTTGTTACTGTTTGTCATAATAATTAATAATATATCTCTGACTCTTTAGACCTGCTTTAAGAAAATTTAATCTGTGACTAACAAGACGAAAAACAAGGCCAGAGCATATGATATGGAAATCAACTTGAAGTAACTCTGAGACTTAGGTAATTAGTGACAAGGAATTTCAAATTTTTATCTGAGATTCTCAGATTGTTATGGTTTAATTTCTTAAGATTGTGTCCTACTGCACCAAATTTTGAACATATAAGATGATGAGTATTCATATCTTCTGAGCTACACTTTGAACTTGGCTCATAAAAGGCATAAATTTGAATATATATATATATATATACAAAATTAATTTTTTTATTGTAAACAACAGAAGTAACTTCAATGCAGAGAGAAGGTAACAATATTCTTTGAAGTTTTGTTCACCTACTGCACCAAATTCTTCACCACATGAGCAGTAGCTATAAAACTAAAACAAACTGAAATTACAGGAAGTAGGCTTCAAAGTGCTCCTGTATTACATAATATATTACCAACTGAAGCATCTTATTTTAGTAATAGGTAAATGTAGCACAATTCACAGACTTCCTCAGGGAACATCAATAAATACAGTACAGACGTGTAGGAAAATAGTTACAAACAGCTTTTTCAATACACATTATCAGCAGCAACTGGGTTTATGAGAAACTTTAACTCTGGAACAAAATGAATAAACGCCAAGTGAGATTTAAGTTCTTCACATGGCTTGTAGGGTTTCAGTAGAGTAAGGTCTTCAGGGATGTGACACCATCAGTTTAGTAGGCAGGTACAAAACTGCATGGTGACACATCCATGAGCCTCATTCTTAATAAAGCTCACAGTTTCAACAATATGTGCTAAGTGTGCCAGGTTCATATATATCACAGTACAGAACCTGTAAGAAAATTTAATACACTAATTACTTACATAAGGTGAGGCTGTACAATTTATCTTAGCAACAGTAATTTTATCAAATTTAGATGTGTTTTTCTAAGAGAGCACAAACTCAGAAGTTATGAAATTTGATATGTATGTTATTGAGGGTTATGAATTTTTCTGTTACAGTGATTTACTTCAGAACATATTTTTAAGTAGTTTTTTAAGTTACCTCCATCCCACCACCGCCCCCCCCCCAAAAAAAAAACAAGTACAGAAATAAAACACTGTAGAAGTCAGCAAATGTGTGTGTGCCAAAATTCAAGACTATAATGTGTGTTATTAGTTGTAACATATGATACATCTAAATTTCATAAAATTTTATATTTTGAAGAAATGGTTCATAAGTATTACCCATTAATTTAAAGATAATTTTGTGACAAATAAGTTTTCATTTCATTTCCACAGTAACATATTTCGAAGTTATTACAATATTAAATGACAAATTTTGAAATTCAACACTGAAGCATAGGTTTGTAAGACCCACTGAGGGGAAAAAAAAAATGAAGCCAAAGAAGAATTCTAAGTCAGACATAAAGTACTGCCAAGAAAACTGTGATTTAATAAAATGCAGTAGTATTAAATGCCGGATAAGAAGAAGAAAAGGTGTGCATACCATATTTAGCATGTCACTGTTTATGTAATTAACAAGCATTATAAATAAATACATGTTTTTCAATGTAATTTTCAATATGGTTGGGCAAAAAACCAAACAGAGAATACATTTCAGACTCAAGGTTCTCGTGACAATGATTATGACAACTATCTTCTGGAATGTGACATCGTGTAGTCTGGTAGAAATGCAACATTGCCTTGGAGGATATCATTATACTTTTATCATACTACTATCTGTCACATCCAAGAACACAGCAATATTCAGAAAACATATTCTGATATGATTTTGAACATAATTCTTCCAAAAATTTATGAAAATATCATTTTGTTCATCATCTTGTCAAGTATTTCATAAGTGTAAAAGTTGAATGAAATGTAATGGAAAATATGTCTCCATAATTTACATGTGCAGAAACAATTAGATTAGAAAATGTGAGGTATTTAATGTGCCACATTTTAATTTGTTCTTGTATCTCAATACATGTGTGATCTTCACGTGCACACGGAGGCAAACGCAACATTAATAAATGGTGTAAAAGTTCCAAGTTCTTCCATTAATTTTATTCACAAAACACAAACAGACCCTCCACAGTAATGTTTTGACTGACTTAACTTAAAGACACATTGAGGTCTCCACACTTCTCAATTTTTGTCAACTGTTGGCTGGTAGTTGTTTCCAGATATTTCAGGACAGACTATCAGTACCATCTTCAAATGTCAATGCAGACCAAAAAGAAACTTCAAATTCTTGACCCTTTTAGAAGGACTGATAGGTTTTCCTGAAGCATCCATAATCAAATACCAATCAACACTGTATAAAAACCCAAAACAATGAAGACCTCATATTCCAAACACACTATTTCTCAGGATTAATTTTAAAGGTATATTTGTACTAATTATGGGTACTGCTACATTTTTTAATAGTACAATAAAAAAATTTTTGTGTCTCAAAACATTCTCTTCTGGCAGCACTCTTGGATGTCTCACTGCTTCCTAAAAACCAACTGCTTCAGTGTAACATTGAGAAGGAATGGAAGTACAGTCATTCACACACTGCCACAACAATAAAGTACTCACATTGCATTGCATTTCACAGCTCTTAAACACATCCACAATTTTACAATAGACAGTGTCCAAATAACACTGGATTTAAATGGTCAAGTTCGCATGATTTAGTTTTCAGTTGTGGCATATATTTGACAATAATCCCTGATAAACCACAAAGAGTGGTAATGAAAAGTCACTGAGCAGACAGTTTACTGCAATTCTTAGAATGTGATCTGAAGGCTTGTAATTTCTTATAAGATAATTAGAAAGCACCCGCATTGTAAGTGTTTATTCATGTCAGAGAAACCAGCAGAGTTGGAATGGCAACAGAAGATAATGAACAGCATATCCTATTTTTTTTACAACCTGTGTGAATCACGGTTTCATTCTCAGTAGAAGCAAAAGACTCGTTTCTCCTCCAAAGTGTTCGGCTCACTCAGTCACCTATTCCCTTGGTAACAGGGACCCTTTCCTTGGTGGTGTGCACTCAGGGTATGGAGCTGACTGTACATCCACACCCAGCATCGATATTAATAATGTGTAGCGCTATATTTTCACTTCCCCATACACCTTCATGGACAGGGGAATTTTTTCCATTTCTCACCTTCCAGTTTTCTTGCTAGGTTACCATGAAAAGTTTCTATAGTAGAAACGTGAACTGTGTCTGCTAGTATTTCTGTAGACATTTGGTACTTTACACAATACAGGATCTGACAGCAAACAGGAAAGACAAACAAAAGCATTTGAAACATACAACAAAATACAGTACAAAACTGCAGAGAAACACACTGAGAACAGAAATGCATTATCATGATTTAAAGAAAGTGAATGTCATTTATAATCAAAAAATTACATCTTGTTGTAAATTAGGCCATTTTTATTCAGTAATAAATAAAAGGATAAAGTTCACTCTATAAGCTGCAACAAAGGCACAGATGGGGATTGAAGGTATAGCGCTACTCTTTCTTTAACTTCGGTGCTAGATGAGGGTAGATGGTCAACACCATGCCCTGGCTGCTTTACACCTGGGAATAGCCCGGTACCCATTGTACAGGAGGCTGTATAGGACCCAGGGCCGGTCTGGATGGGTACAGAATAACTTGCCTCCACTGGGATTCGAACCCTGGACCGTCCACCCCATAGGGAGTCGCTCTACACACTACACTATCCTGACCCTATTCAGTTATAAATTCTTCAGTTTATTAATCCATAGCTGACTAATAATGTCTCTAAGAAAAGGCTCACATGGCCATAGCATGTCTCTGAAAACATTCTGAAGTTCACAGTTACATTTCAATATTACTTTATCTTGTTCAGCAGATGGCAGTCTTTCTTTGATACAAGTATGCTATTTATTCAATTATATAAACCAGACAATATCTAAAAAAAAGAGAAAGGTTGTAATAGTCATTTAAATGTTGCTGCAAAGGCACATGTGGTGCATTGAACCCTTCAGTGCCAGCCCATATGCACTGTACTGAGGTAGTGCATCTTAGAGATCATTTAAAATTGTAACTCCTGTTTACTCCCGTGGTACGTGGGTCCCTCTCGTTTGGCATGGAGCATCCTCAGGTTATGGGTGGAGGAACGGGCTTCAATATGGAGGGTAGCTGTGAATATATAGAATAAGCAATTTCAGAGAGCCGACAAGGGGTGGTCCTCCAGCTTGGGGGTTGACCAAGATGCTAACAACTCCTCACCTAAAAAAGTATCATGTTAACACTCATTCACAAAGAAAGCCTCAGTCGGGCACTTGTGAATGTGGTACAGAACCTTAGCATTCCATAAAATGTGGAGAATTTCTTTATTGGTTGAGAACTAGTTAGCTTTTCAATGGAGTAAGTAAGTCAGTAACTCCTCTGTCCTCAACAGTAGTTGGAATTTAAACCGTAGTTTCACTGAAGAGTTAAAGAAGTCCTCAAGGGGTTAACATTGGATTAATGTTATCAATCAAAGAACACCACTACAATAAAACTTCTAGCATCACTGACTTATTAAATGATAAGGTATATCTTACACAATTTTCAGTTCCATGGTCTGTGAACTGTAATGACAAATTTAGATGTTACATTAACGTACATGTAACGTGGGTTGTTAAGGCAAATGGGATACGCTGTATTGATTGAAAACATCAGAATAGTGGCATGATATTCAGAGAGACAAGAGAGAGTACATGGACTACATCAGGCTCAGTTTTGCAAATAGTAGCTAAGGACAAAAGAGCAAGTCATTATTTACAATTATATCTACAATAAAATAACTAAGTACAATAGTTCATGATATAAATATGAATAATTAAGTAAAACAATGCCAATATTATTCATAGTTTTCTCTATATACAAGTTTCTGCATGGCAGAGATCAATAATCACAGGTGTGTGGAGAATAAGTATGATATATATATATATATATATTATTAATATTATTCATAATGAGTTTATGTTATATACCTCTCAAATATGTTTTTCTATAATAGGCACAGAGGAGGCTTTTTCTCGGAACACCGAAAAAAGCAAAAGAGAACCTCTAAAATATGTGCTATGTACTCAGATTCTAGTCATAAAATAACAGAATTACTAGGTAAAACTACTATTTTGCTATTTAAAATGCATTATGATTATGAATGAAATACATGGAATTAATGTTATTCAAGAGAATGGTCCTTTATTTTTAACTTTTAGACACTATGAGGTTATGAAAGTTACTACTTGGTCGATATTTGCTGATGTACAATTCCAAAATGTCATAGCAGACAGAGTGAACACTTGAAGAAACTCTTCTCAATGTAGAAACACATTAAATGCACATATATAATATTAAAATGACAGAAAGAAGAAAAGAATCTTCAGGGGAAAACATAAGAAAGAAAATTGTGAACTTTTGGTGCCATACTATTGCAAGGGAAATGTTTTTACAAATAAAATATTTGTAGATAATATACTGGACTCTCAAACGAAATGCATACCAAGATTAAAAACAATTATTTTTTAAAATATTCTTTTATATTAAATTTCTCAAAATTCACCAATAGTAACATAAAACGGGTTTATAATTACATAATAATATTAGTTAAAAACAGAATTTTAGTGAAGAATAAGTACAAATGTACGTTTCATAGCAGTCATGAATGTCTAACATATTTTTATAAATTACATAATACATATTTTGACATGTTCATGTTTATTGTGTTTGTTTTACTTTTATCATAACTTTCCTTCCTTTCATATCTTACTCAACTCATTATCCACTAACTATCCAATTATTCACTGCTATATTACATAAATAATGGAAAGCATAAATTAACCACATAATGAAAAACCATAAACAATTAAAAAATAAAATCCTATCTAAAATAGCAGATTAAAACCATTGGCCAAAAACCAGCTAAATTATGATTAAACACATTATTAGAGCAGTAGTGTGATGAATCAAGTTTTCTGGAATGTTATTACATGTCAATTGGCATATACTTACTGAAGTTTCAAAAGATCATAAAGCCTCCATCTTCAAAGTCAAGCAGCCAACAAACAGCCCTTCTTCTTGGACTGCTCGACACTGAAGATGGAGATATTACAATCCTTCTTAAATGTTGTTGTTATTTACCAGCTGACAGAGCATAACATTCCAGGAAACATAAATCCTCACATATATTCATATTTCATAACAGATGTAGGTACCAACTGTCAAGATATCAAATGGTACAGGAAAAATAAAATTGACTCAAAGTCCAATACCATACTATACTACTTATGCCCATGTTTTGATTATGGACATTATTTGACAGGAGATTTAAAAATAATTTAGCTATCAAAAAATATCTGCTAATGAAAAATTATTAAATATTTTTCTCCTGGAAGTTATTTAGAGTTTATATACGTCCAACAATGCAACCATGCTAGGCACATTTCATTACAAAGTGCAGCCAGGGAACTTTGTTTTACAGATTTTTAAAAAGGCAAACATTTACTGAATACTCACTCATACAAGATATTATTTTTATTCACCAAACAACATAAAGAAACAAAAACTTACCCAAACTTTTCTTTCAAATTGACAACTGAACTCTGATTAAAAATACAAATCATGCGATTAAATTAAAATGTCAAGCCCCTTTCTCTTTGAGACACAAGGGTGTGCACAACTGGCACACTCTGTACACATGTATATGCTCATCAAGCCTTGCATTAGTACACCAAACCCATTACTCTATCACTAATTTAAGTTTCTACCCCTGTCTGCCATTGGAAATATGGACTACAAGCTAAAAGTATAAACCTGTTTAGTACACATCCCTTAAAATGTTAGGGAAGTGGAGAAAACTACCTAAAATATACTGTCTATATATCTATATATATAAATACTGCAGTACCAGTACCTTCCTACATACATCTGTATGTCAAGGCCTAATGCAGTTCTAAGAGCAGAAAAAATACATCATTTGTTTCTTATTAACTCTCACTCAATATATTTAATGATAACTGTTTTAATTAGCAATATTTAATTAAGGATATACCAGGCAGGACATTGGTACTTTGAATGAGATGATCTAAATATCTGAAGCCAGTAATTATACATATTAATTAATTTTTGCTGTAACCTCAAAACTTTCTGTTTGTCATTTATCGTGAATACATAACATAAATAAAAAAACGAAAATTGGGTTTGACAAAATAATCATATTTGGATACTTCTAATTATGTCTACACAACCATTTTCCCTGATTTAAGCAAGTTACTTAAGTTAGTCAATGGATTACACACACACACACACACACACAGAGCAGATATTGCAATCAAGTATACATGTATGTTCTCTAGAAATATACATTTCTTAGCAGGACATACCCATGCCATTCCTTTATGTAACCACAATTTATGTGAGATGTAAGCTTCTCAATGTGGTAAACTCCCGGCATGCTCTAGTTACAGTGTGTAAACTTATCATATAGCTGCTTGTACTGTCATTCAACCATTTATTGATAGCTCCAAATTCCACATATATGAACAGTAGAAACACATGCCATCAAATCTGCCCACTTATGTTCATGTAGTCCGAATCACAAATATTGCATAATGTATTTTATCTTAACTTGTTTCTGATGTTGGCCAAGGGATTTTTAAATTGGAAGTGTTTTGCCTAAGATTATGGTACCCAGGATATTACATTGTGTTGAAGAAATAACTGCCTCAGTATTCAGGCAAGAAGAAGTCTACCCTAAAGATGAAAAGAGTGGGCTCCTCCACGGTGTTGGTGCGTGTGTGTATCCATCAGACTTCACCATGTTACATGCTAGAAGCCTGTGACATCATCATTTTAACCACTTCCAACTAAATACAGAAGCAGCATCCATGTTTGGATTATGTTAATCAAAGGGATAGTGATTTTGATTCAGAAACACCAGATATGTGACTTGCAGGCAACAGTTAAGAATTTTCATGCAATCAGTAATGTTGATATGAAATTCACGCCCTGTGTTTCTGAGGTCATCTGACATCATCAGCCATTACAGATGCAGCAACTGACGCATCCACACATTACAACCACAGTGTTACCTTGTAGCCTGAGGTCTTGTACTTGGCACAGTAAACAGCATCAGGCAATCATCACAATATGTGCTGCTTAGCCTGAGCAATGCAACATGCCAGCTGTCAATGAATTTTTCATAGTAACTTAGTGCAGCTGGCTAAAATGAAAGGCTGCAAGGAGACAATGGAAGATCCGGTTGCATCCCAACAGCTCTTTCTCAGACGCAGTTTTTTTCATGACAAGTGGCCAGTAACACGTCTTGCCAAGATAAAGTAGTGTTAATATATCTTCCAGCATATTCTCCCTGTGATACAGCATCTATGATATGTATCAAATCCTACATTTTTTGGCACTGAGGTGGCATGCTTGGAGGTCATTATAACAAAGTTATATAAGCTCCTCCTCATAGGAGTGACTAGTCATTCCTATGAGGAGGAGCAGAAACTAGATTGCCAAGTTTGCTGACATACCTTTGTTACAATGAAACCCTGAGGATGGCACCTTGGAGTCAAAACATGTACAGCTGATGTACATCATTATGGTGTATCACAGGCTGTGTATGTTGGATGATATATTGATGTAAAAACATGCACGGTATAAATAAAATAAAATAAGACATTATTACTTTCTGATTAAATAAGTTTGTTCATTTTTTCTTAAGTATCCAAATATTTAAAATGTTAAAGGTTCAAGCTCATTAACTATTCATTAAAAGTAAAAAGGGAGTGTAGATAACTGGACAAAAACAACAGAGTGAAACTTCATGAAACTGCAAGTATTTATACTTCAGGCAAATTAAAATTTCCATTGCCCAATCCAATGTTCAGTCTGCAATATCCTCCATCATACCCGCAACTTTTTTCTTTGTTATAAACAATTTTCATTACAAAAAGTTGTTACAATAGGGTTTTAAATTATACAATTAAAACCTCTGATATGGAAAGGACAGCATTTGTGAAAAAGTAATATTATTACATTACAGAGAGATGGTTCAATGTTAAATGCAATAAGTCAAAGAACATGTGACAATCTAACAAAATAATGTAGCTTCAAAAATGTAATTATGCAGCAATAGTGATACAGGCTGTGAATGTAGACTTACAATATTATTAATATATTAGAACAGTAGTTATTAGAAATTACGTCCTTATGTAGGATTATTTAGTGAACGGTCGGAAATATCTAATCATGTGACCAATCCGTAGTCACACTTTTGGTCCGCCGATCTGCGTCTTGCTTTTGGTTCACTCAGGACTTCCTGGAAGTATCTTGTACATTCAACACATCATGCAGAATATGTTACTCACTTCACTACAGTTTCACTGTACATATCACACTAACACTTCACTCAGATATGTGCACAAATTGATTACTATAACTTCAAATTTTTTTTTGTGGACATCCACTCATAAAATGAAAATTTAGATTGACATATTTGCACCCACCTAGAAACTTTACTACTGTACAGTACATCACTCATATGCTTCAAGTTTTGTGGCAATAATCTTAATTCCTTTTAAAGTTCTGATCAAGATTCTTAACATTACCCAACACAGTCAAACGTCAAAAAACTTCTCAGAAACTATGAATATCTTACCATAGTGCCAACTTATATCCTGCTGGGAAATAAACTCCTCCCTTTAATCAACATGTTATACAATACACACAAACAAGAGAAGCACATAAATTTAACATCTCATGGTTTTCCAGTACTGGATATATGATCCTATCATGAAATTGTTCATCACACCATAAAGAAACGTTAGAAAGAAATTATTTGACATTTCAAATTTGCTTTAAAAGGCCCGGATTTCAGTTGCAGACATAATAAATAAGATGTGAGATTTAAGGTCCTCATAGTGGTGAGTATTAAGATAAAGGGTTCTGTGACGTGACGCCGTGTAGTTTGGTAGATCAGTAACAATGTTTCAGAGTAGTGTTACATTTGTATGTTCTTCTACCCTGAACACTAACACAGCAGTTTCCTCCCAAGACATTTCTATCAGTTACACTACACAGTATCACATCCCAAAAGACCATCACCTTCTAAGAAATGTTAGTAATTTTCAAGTAATTTATTTCTACTAAGGAAATAAATAAAAATTGACCCAATCATTTTAATTTATAACCTGAAAGAAATTACTTCATATCAAAGAATCAGAAGGGGTGGGAATCCAAATTTCTATTGCACCATTAACTTTCTCTAGCCTCTTCACAATACAATCATTACTTGTTCTGTCCTTGTATCAGTATCAATAATGATCTAGTTTGCTCTGGCACCACAATCAATAAAGATCTACTTATTGTTTATCCCATTAGCAGTTATGCAGTTTGAACACACTGTGTCAGTTAGCTGATTTGCCATGACAGCAAAGTGTAAGTTTGGTTTGTTTGAATTCTGATGTGTGCTATAAGTCAATGTCATTTTACAGAATCAGATGTGTAAAAATTAGTCAGTTTTACTTCATATATATATATATATATATATATATATATATAATGTTCCAAAAAGGTTTGAATCCATGATGAAACTTAAAAAAAAACTCGATTTTTCTCCGCTTATCTGGTGTTGCTGGCAAAGTAAAGTGAAATAAGGACAATTTCTTTATCAGGATATGTGCTGAAATGTAAATAAACTAAAAAAGGAAAGAAAAAGGATAAAAAAGATATTATTGCTTTGAATTGCAAAGCACATCAATCCATTTTAATGCCAATTTATATAATCATTCTTATCGGTATGACAACGTGCAGTGTAAAAATCTTAGTATTTCGTATAAATCATTGAGTCACCGGGTTAACGCTGACTGTTTTCTTAATCTTTTTATTGTTAAATTTCTGAACGCCATTTTGGAAAGCAGTACATTACTGCTCCACTGGAGAGAACTGAAAAATCTATGGCAATCTGCATGCAAAGTCATTGAACCTAATTTGGACAAGGAACCCACTTTAATTATTCTATACATGTGAAAGAACAAAAGATGAAATTCTGTCCCCATGCAGGAAGTGAATCCTTCAGCTAAGTGTAATGCAGTACAATGTATGCTGGATGGCAGCACTTGCTGAAAACAATCTGTTATTATGAGGCAGTTGAGATATGTATATTTGTCAGTTGGTACAAAAATCTTAACTATTACCAACAAGAAGTTAACTCTGGGTGGCAACACTGCTTGATCTGTCCAGCTTTTGAGATCTTTTCAGTTTCATGGCATGCATAATTCAGTGATGTCAACGTGTCCCTCATGGCCTGTAATGTATAAGCCTCTACATATGGAAGGAGTTTCTGTGGAAATCAGAGCTAGTGATGGAAACTGTCAAATTTTTTATTGTAATTTCAGTGGCCTTTCTACTAGAATTATATCAGAGTTTATGCTATTTTTCATACATAAAGCACCCAGAAATTTATTCTATATCTGGCATTGTAACATAATTGAGCCAAGTACATCCTGAAGCAAATATTTATACCGATGGCAGAATTTCTTATTCATATGAGAAATGTCTGAAAGGATTTTTGATGACACATATAAATAAATAATTCAGCAAACCAAACCAAATTTTAAGGAATTGCCACTAAAATAATTTCAGTCATGCTTTTCCATAATATATTCCAATAAAAAAATTGTGTAGTTTGAAAATGTTTCACCCTTCAGTTATTATAAAAGTTTTATTTTTCCACAGCACAAAATATGTTAATTTGAGACATTATATACTCTTTCCATAACATTGAACATAAATAAATCAAAAGCTGATTGTCACTGGCTAAATTAGTGTACAGTGCATTCACTTACTATAACTGAGTTCACAGCAGTCTATGTAAATAATTAGAGATTCTGCCTGTTCTATGCCAATATTTACTTTCTTTAATGAACTTCATTACCAATAATCATGAAAATTTTCAAACAAATTCATCTATACAAAATATTAATACAAGGAATAAGCACCATCTTCATAGATCTATTGTCAACCTGTATTTTTCTAAAAAAAAAAAAAAGGTACATTTTATGCTGGCATTAAAATTTTCAACAGTTTACCACCTTGTCTGATAATCCTCCAGAAAGACAAGACAGAATTTAAAGCAGCCTTCAGAAAATATTTAAATACACACTGCTTCTACTCTGTAGATGAAACTTTTATGTGTAAAGATGATCTATATTATTGTTTTGTAAAATGTTTGTGGTAGTTTACACTGTAAAATTTGTGTATATTTGTGTAAATGTGACTTGTTCCAAACCCTACTGTCTTTGTTACACAATTATTGATCCACGCAATGCATGCATTTATGCATGTACATAAGTATGTATGTATGTATGTATGTAGGTATGTATGTATATATGCATTCCATTTCTGAATGATATAATTCAGATTGGTTATACATATTCTCTTGTGCATGGACATTCAACAACACACTGTGTTCAGGCAACACAACTACACTCCCCTTCAGAAACACATAGGTCAGAAAGCCATCACAAAGATATAAAATAACTATGCACAAGTGGCAAGACACACAAATGTAACATGGCAAGGCTTATTGGGGGTGATAAATACTCTGCTAGTGTCCTGAACACCATTCAATGATCCAAATGGCTGCTGAGGAAAATAATTTAGCAAGTCACAAGGCAGAGAACACAGCTGGCCCAGGATCTTCACCTGCAGCACCACCAAATCAATTTGGACTGCTTCCATCTGATCTGCTAGACTTCATCTTCTATTGAACGGATGGGAATTTGTTGCTTCTGTGCAAGGGCATTCAGAACATGTACAAGCTGGTCAAGTTTCTTGTCCATTATAGATAACTGAAAAAAAAAAGTCAAACAACATTAAAACCCCCTTATTAATTGTTTAATTATTTAATGGTTTATTGAAGAACACTGCCAGTAAGTCAGAATGTGTCACCACAAATGAAAGATATTAATGTATAATGAAGAAGAAAGGATGTGGCAGATATTAATAAGTTAACAGCAGTAGAGATGATATTTCT
>Ga0123353_10002913_pt1 | contig 21416 bp, 10 predicted proteins | sample TergutLab28metaG_3_FD_92763 | JGI IMG/M metagenome (GOLD analysis project Ga0123353, IMG submission 92763) | Labiotermes labralis P3 segment gut microbial communities from Petit-Saut dam, French Guiana - Lab288 P3 | ecosystem: Host-associated > Arthropoda: Insects > Digestive system > Gut ... | reverse complement strand
TGGGACCAATCGGGGGCATCCCGCCAAAAGAATTTGAAGCGTTGTATTATGAGGAGCACGGAGTCAAAGCGCATGCAGCGTAGGACTCAAGAAACGGGTCTCCAGAAAACACGGGGGGATTCACACGGATACGGCATAAACACAGCGCAGACACGGCACGCACAACACAAACACGGCATGAGCACAGCATAAGCACAACACGGGCACAGTTTTGACGTAGCATTGACGTAGCGTGACCCAGATAGAGCAGTGGCGCGGAGTGGGCGTAGCCTAGACCAGGATGCAATAAACGCAGGTGTGTCAAATCTTATGCAAGGGTAGGATGTGGCCAATGGTTGACCCCGAAGGCTTCTTGTTTGGCATAGAGCATGAGTTTCCAGTACGGGATACCCAATGTCAGTTTCGCGATTTCACGAATACCAAGTTTGAAGAATTTGATGCGGTAATCAAAGAACTACCGGTGCACAAGTCCGATTACGACAGTCTCAGGGTAGGAGACCTGGGCATCAAGAAAAAGCGTTGGTACATTGAGGGGTTTGAGCGCTTCGGCGAGACCGGGGAGTACCTGCGCACAGATCCGAAAGGTTTTGAGATCAGAACGCCGATCCAGCCTTCGATTGATGCTGCGGTCAACGCCCTTGAGGGCGACATCGCACGCTGGAGGACCGAGGCCGAGAAGCGCGGGTACCATGCGGTGCTCACGTCGTTCAACCCGTACCAAGCCGAGTATACCCCTCAACCTCCCTTGAACGAACGGGAAGTGCAGGACCGGCAGAGCCCTGAGGAGCAAACTGCCTATATCGCCATGCTCACATATGGGCCGGATATCAGTATTTCGCACCCTGGTTATTCGGCGCAAAAAAATATCGACCTTGGCATGAAACTCACGTTTTACAGCCCGTATATGGTTCCTTTCAGTTACTCGTCACCGTTCTTTTTGGGTAGCCTGTGGGGCGGCTATTCTCGGCGGACGTACTATCGTACTGGCCGGCGTCCAGCGGCGCTCGTTTTTGTGGGCTCAGCAGATGAGATCATCGAGAGCACCCCTACGCTGACTGATCGGGCGCGGCTCGCACCTGAGGTAGGAAGAGTGGAGTTTAAGGCGTTCGATTGCCCTCGGGATGTTGCGCACTTCCGAGCGCTTGGGACTCTGATTCTGGGGCTTGCGCTTGACACAGGGCTGCCAGGGCGTGCGCTCGTTCCCGATGAGGGTCTGCATAAAAGATCCGCTCGCGCGGCTTTCGATGATCCAGACACTTTCGCGCATGCGCAGGAGGTACTGGATGCTGCCGAGCATGCTCTGCCGGTGGCGATGCGGGAGGCGCTGACCCCACTTAGGGAGATGCTCAACGTGCGTGAGACACCGGCGCACGGGATGATCGAGTCTTTCTCGGCGGGGGCAAGCATTATCGATGCCATCGCCATCAAATAACACGGGGTCTTGCCGGGGTCTTGGCACGGGGCCTTACGCGGGATCCTGTTCTTAGGGATACGTGCGGATACGCATGCCTGTGTGTGCCAGGCGCATAAAAAGGCTGCCCGTCATACGCCAGTCCTATCCGGCTCCGACCAATGGGGGATGCATTTTGACTGCCAGAACGAAGCAATCCCTTGGTCGGAAGTGCATGATATTGGATGAGGCAGAGTCTAATGTTCCTGCGATCCCGTTCCTGCGCTCCTTATCTGCTATGCGTTGGTGCGCGTAGCAGGTGTTGAGTTGCTCGCGGTGGTTGATTGGAAAATGAGGCAAGGAGATGGCAATGAAGACCGTGAAACTGAAGGCGCTTGCAGCAATCATCATTGTGGCTGCAGTCCTGTCGACGGTGGCTCCTCAGATAGGTTTTGCAGAACAAGCGTCTAAGCAGGTAGGTCTTGCAGCACAAATATCCGAGTGGGTTCCTGTTCAGGAATATTATGTGCCATTTCCAGAAGACCAGCTCCTGGAGGGGCTGCGGATCATCGAGTCAGGTGGGATTGCTTGGACACCGGTCGATCCGGTCACCAACTACATCTCCATTTCTGTTCCCCTCGATGGGACAATCATCTATTACGATCACTGGGAGAACGGATACGAAAGCGACATTGCCAACCCCGCCGATGTTTTCAGTGTGACCAACCCTGGGGGGACTCAGATTTGGGGAGATGGCGACCCCTCCAACGGCAGTGCCCCCGGTGTTCCAGGGGACATTATCACTGCTGGCACGGTCATCGTTCTCCAGGACTCTGTCAATTCCGCATATCTTCAGTCGGGTCTCCACTGGGGTGCCCGCGACAGGATCGCATCCAGCAAGGCTATTGCCATGAGCCGTGCCGGTTGGGCTACTGACTCAGGGACGTTGTTGGCGAGTTCCGTTGCAGCGCTTGATACTTCTAAATGGGGCACCGAGTATCTCGTTCCTGTCGGAGAGGATATCCCGGTTGCCGATGATGCCGACATGTTCGAGTACGTCGGGATCACGGTTATGGCCTGTGAGCCAAACACCACGGTCTCAGTTGACGTGGATGCCGATGGCAGCTTTGGTGGTGCCAAGGATGTCAATACCGTTCTTGGCCAAGGCGAGAGCTGTTTTGTGAATGGCGGTGTCAACACCGGTGCACGGGTGGTTGCCAGTAGCCCGGTCCAGGTGCACATGCTTACTGGTGACCGTGGTTCAAACTACGAAAGCCGTGACGCGGCGCTTCTTCCTGTCAGCTCGTGGTCGGACAGTTATTACACGCCGGTTTCCACTGCGATGGAGGTTTACGACGAGCAGATCGGGCTGGTTGGATGTGGTACGACCGTGTGGCTCTTCAACCCACATGCAACCGATATCCTCGTCACTTATGAAAGCCGTGCAGCTAGCGGCGTGGTTGCCAGTCAGATCGATGTGCCTGCAGGTGGATATGCCAAGCAGGTGATCCCCGACGGTTCCGGTGCGCACTTCTTCTCCGATGGGATACCGTTTTATGCGTATTCAACCACCGATTCCACCAGCGCTCCTCCACTCAACCAGTCTTGGGAGTGGTCATACACCTTGATTCCCGAGCCTGCGCTGAGTTCGCAGGTGCTCGTCGGCCTCGGCCTCGGTCGTGACCCGATGTCTAATGAGCGTCCGAACGAGAACGGCAATCCGGTGTGGGTAACGCCGGTCGGCAACGGGGACACGCCGGTAACCATCTACGTCGACTTCGATGCCGATCCACGCACCGGCCCGTTCATTGACCCGAATGGCAACCGCTACGATGTGTCCTATGACGCGAAGGAGCTTGAGCGCCTCAAGCTGTTCAACCCCTCAAAAGACCAGACCGGCATGCTGGTATACGTGCTTGACCACAGCATCGGGCTTGCAGCTGCATGGGGAGAGGACCCTTCTAGCATCTACTCAGGTTCTCCTGGTCTTGATGCAGGCACCGAAGTGCCTCCTCTCCCGATTTTTGATGCGAGTAAAAAGGGTACGCTTTATGCGGATGTGGACGAGGACGGGTACCTGAGCCCGGGCGACGAGCTGCTCTACACGATCAAGATCAACAACACAAGCAGGATGCCCATCCCAGACGTCTTGCTTGAAGATATCCTGCCGGCGGACGTGACCTACAAGCCGGGAACGGCAATGCTCCTCAAAAACCCTGGCAACATCGCCGAGCCGATCCCTGACGACTTGAGTGGGACCCCGTTCCCCTTCGATGAAGGCGGACGGGTCCTTGATAGCGCTAACCCGCTGCCTGTCGGCGGCTCCTACATCGTCACATTTGTGACCACTGTCAACCCTTATGGGGACTTGAGCGAAGATGCCGACGATATCATCAACGACGGGATCGTGCGTGCGGTCAAAAAAGAGATCTTCATCACCGATAAGACCGTGCTTTATGGAAAGATCGGCGATTACGTTTGGTTCGATAGGAACCACAATGGCATCCAGGATATGGGCGAGCCTGGTATTCCGGATGTGGCTGTCAGCCTCTATGACAGCAAGGGCAGCCTGGTAGCAACCACAACCACGGACGTTAACGGCAAATACCTGTTCACGGGAGTTGCTGCCGGCGATTACATTGTTGAGTTCGATGCGCTTCCCGGCTATATGTTCACGCTTCCCAAACAGGGCAACAATGATGCCCTTGACAGCGATGCCGATCCGGGCACAGGCCGTGCGCTAGTATCCATCGGTAAGGGGCAGACCTGCTTAGACATCGATGCAGGCCTCTGGCGGCCTGGCCCTGCAATTGCGATTACCAAGAATGCCTCACCGACATTGCTTCCTGCTGATGGCGGGGACGTGGAGTTCGGGTTCGTCATAGAGAACACGGATGACAATGGGCTCACGGTGACAAGCCTTATCGACTCAGTCTTTGGCGATCTGCTGGATGAGGCAAAGGCGCAAAACGGCGATGCGGATATCGTGCTTGTGCCTGGCGAGGCCTACTCCTTCGGCATTACACGCGGTCTTATCCCTGATGACGACCTGGTTCCGCACATAAACATCATTACGGTCATCGGCACCGACAAAGACGGCACCCAGGCCACCGATAGCGATGATGCTACGGTTGCTTTTGAGGGTGGGGACCTGCAGATGTACGGTGCGATCGGCGACTACGTCTGGCATGACTTGGATCTGAATGGTATCCAGGATGAAGGTGAGCCTGGTATTCCGGATGTCACCGTGATCCTGTACGACTCTGACGGTGATGTGGTCGCGACTAAGAGCACGGGACCCAATGGGGAGTACCTTTTCAGTGACCTGCTGGCTGGGGACTACGTTGTCGAGTTCGTCAATCCGCCTGGCTATATGTTCACGCTTCCAAACCAGGGTGGGGATGATACGATAAATAGCAAGCCTGATCCGACCACCGGGTGCGTGCCGGTAACCCTTGCCGCCAGCCAGACCATTTTGAATATCGATGCGGGTCTTTGGAAACCTGTTCCCAAGATCGCCGTTACCAAGAGCGCCAACCCCGCGAGAGTCCCTGAAACCGGTGCAGACGTCGATTTCACCGTTACGGTTGAGAACACCGGTGCAAAATCCGTTACTCTGACCGGTGCCGTGGACACGGTATTCGGCACGCTTGATATAACTGAATTCGATATGACGCACCTTGCGGTTGGCGAGGTGGCGACCTACGAGTTCACCAGGTTTATCAAGGGTGAGCCTGATACCCCGCACGTCAATGTCGTGACGGTCACGGGAGAAGATGACGAGGGCACACCGGTCGCCGACGACGATGATGCCACGGTCGAATTCGAGGATGTGCTGCCCGAGATCAAGATCACCAAGACAGCCGATCCAACGGTTTTGCCTGAGACTGGAGGGAATGCGCACTTCACCTTCACCATCGAGAACACGGGCCCTGAGGAGATCACCGTTATACAGCTTATGGACTCTGTCTTTGGCGATCTGCTGGATACGGCTCAAGCGGAAAACGAGGATCAGCCCATCGTTCTTAGCCCGGGTGCCCCGTTCACGTTCTCAATTACGCGCCAACTTGTCTCTGCTGGCCAGCTGGCACCCCATAAGAACACCGTCCGTGTCGTTGGCGAGGACAACGAGGGCAATCGGGCGGAGGATGAGGACGATGCCACAGTCGAGTTCACTGCCGTTACCCCTGAGATCAGCATTACAAAGACGGCAATGCCAGGTATCCTGCCGGAGGATGGCGGGAGCGTCGTGTTCACCTTTGTGATCAAGAACACGGGTGTGAAAGACCTCACCGTCACGGATCTCGACGACTCGGTTTTTGGTGACCTTCTCGGCGAGGCAGAGTCGCAAAACGGTGGTCGGCAGATCTGTCTTGCGCCTGATGGGATCTTCACGTTCTCGATCGAAAGGGATCTCGTCTCCGAGGACCTGCTCCCGCACGTTAACGAGATCACCGTTACCGGTGTTGATGATGACGGGCAAACCGCCACCGATTCCGATGAGGCTGAGGTCCTTTTCGCGGGCGAGGAGACACCACAGATCACCGTCACAAAGAGTGTTGCGCCGAGTGTCCTTAAGCAAACCGGTGCGAACGCGACGTTCACCGTTGTCGCTCAGAACACGGGAACGGTACCCGTGACCCTTGTCGATGCATTCGACTCCGTGTTCGGCCCCATCGACATAAGCAGCTTTAATAAGCTCTACCTTGTGCCGGGTGACTCGGCGACCTGCCAGTTCATTAAGTGGCTTGAGTCCGATAACCTTGAGCCGCACTATAACGTGGTCAGGGTTATGGCAGAGGATGATAACGGTGTCCAGGTCGAGGATGATGATGATGCCACCGTCACCTTTACCGAGGTCCTGCCTGAGATCGAGATCACCAAGACGCCGAGCCGGACCATGCTGCCCGAGACCGGCGGCAGCGTCCAGTTTGCTTTCTCTATCCGCAACAGCAGCTTGAAGGATCTTACGGTAACGGATCTTCGCGATTCGATCTTTGGTGATCTCCTCGCCGAGGCTGAGGCAAAAAATGGAGGTAACCCGATCCGCCTTGTGCCCGATGGGACGTATTCTTTCTCGATCACACGGATACTTGTGGCTCCTGAAAGCAAGCTTCCTCACACCAACAGGGTTGACGTTGTAGGCACGGATGACAACGGGAACGAGACCAAGGCGTATGATACGGCGACGGTCGAGTTCTCCCATGTGCCGCCAATCATCGAAGTGACCAAAGAGGTTGACAAGCCTGAGGCTGTCGAGCCAGGTGGGATCTTTAACTATACCGTTGTCGTGACCAACACCGGCAGTAAGGCCGTTACGCTCACGAAGGTCTCCGACGACAAATATGGTGTGCTCTACGAGGGCGCGGACATCACCCTTCTCCCGGGAGGCTCAGAGCAGTTCGGGTTCCAGATGACCCATAATCTGGAAGGCGAGTACAAGAACACGGTGTATGCAACTGCTGTTGACGATAACGGCGAGAGCATCACGGTCTCCGACGATGCAAAGGTCATTGTGCGCAAGAGCGGCATCTCGGTCACAAAGACCTCCGATGCCCCTAAGGGCGGAGTCCCGTACGGCAGCAAGGTCACCTATACCTATATCGTTAAGAATGTCGGCAAAATCACGCTTTACGATGTTGTTGCCACTGACAATAAGCTCGGGATAGTGGGTCGGGTCGCGAAACTTGAGCCTGGCGAGTCGGTTACCTTCACTAAAACGACGATACTCAACGAGACCACGACCAACATTGTTGTTGCTATCGGCAAGGATAAGGACGGCAACATCGTCAGGGACGACGACACGGTAACGGTGGAGACCTTCCTGCCATACAATGAGGACGACCCGAAATACCCGAAGAAACAGAACCCGCCGCTCCTGCCTTACACGGGTGGCACGATTGCAACGCTCTTTATCGCCTCTGGTGTGAGTGTACTCATCGGCGGGTATCTCCGCAGGAGGGTCGAAGAGGGGTAAGCAGCAGGTTTTTACAACGCACTCCAATCTGCCGCCTGGTTGATCGTATGCCAGGCGGCAGATGGTTTTTGGCTCAACTGACCCTGCATTTCTGCCGATACACAAAGCATAAGGAAAATATGCCCGATTCTTGCAAGAGGTGCATTTTCAATGATTCTGAGCCCGTTTTGCTGTTTTCCTGGTGCGAGTGGTCAGCTCCCAAATGGCCAGTCCCGTTCAGGCCGGTCCTGTTTTAAAGCAGCCTCAAAAACAACGTCAATTCCGAGGGCGTCTGCTGCGGGCGTTGTTTTCGCTGGTCTTGCCCTCTTCTTTGCGCTCAGCGCTGTTGTCGGCGCTCTTACGGCTCCCTTGGCGTATGCGGTCGACACCTCGAAGCGCACTAACGCCGAGATCCGTAATGAATGGCAGCGCCTGAAGCCCTCATACAGAGGGGATCCTTTTGTAGTGGCTCCTCAGATCACGGCTCCGCATGCGCCGGGAAGCCTGGCAGACGGGCATGCAGTGGATGCGCTCGGCACGATCAACTTCGCACGCTATCTTGCAGGCCTGCCTGCAGACGTCACACTTGATGCCAAGCTCAATGAGACCTCACAGTATGGTGCGGTTTTGCTTGCCACGTCGGATTTTTCGCATACCCCGAAGCAGCCGGCGGGAATGAGCAAGGAGTTTTATGAGCGCGGCTACGATTCCACCAGCAAAAGCAACATCGGTTGGGCTAGCAGCAGTTCGTATACCGTAGCAGATTTTGAGAGGCTTTGTTTGGCAGATGCGGACCCCAATAACGTCCAAGTGGTTGGGCACCGCAGATGGTTGCTTAACCCGGCAATGCAGAAAACGGGCGTTGGATACGCACGCAACAACAGTGTGGGGAAGGGGTTCTTCACCACGTACGCGCTCAACGTCTCTCGTACGCAGGCTGTTGATTACGACTATATCGCCTGGCCGTCGGCGGGCCCGTTCCCAAAGGAGTTCCTGACTTCTTCGACCCCGTGGTCAATCACTCTCAATCCCGCACGTTATCGTTGGGGCAAATCCGGCCATACCGTTACGCTCGTCCGCGTTTCCGATGGGTCATCTTGGAGTTTTAACGCGAACGACACGACAGCTGCCGGCAAAGAGTTCAACGCTAAGTACTTCTCGGCGGATTTTGGCGGGTATGGCATCGCTAACGCGTTCATCTTCCGCCCGCATCCAGCGGTTACCTATGCGCCCGGTGATGAGTTTGTGGTGACGCTCTCGGGTGGGATTTACGAAAAGGACACGGGCAAGCCGACCACGGTGAGCTACGCCACTCGCATCATGTCATTAGAGGGGGTCGATGGGGTCAAGCTGGATATCGCCGCGCCGACCTCAAGGTCGGACGCGGTTGCAACCTATATTTCTGTCCCGGCAACGATCACTATTACCGCCACTGCCGAGGCAGGCGGATCAGGTGTGGCAGCGCTTTACTACCGGATCGACGGCGGTACCACTCAGACCGTGATACCTGCCGGCAACCTGCCGGCCTACACGGTCACGAAGACCGTCGCTCTCTCAAAAAAGGGCACTCGCACGCTAGAATTCTGGGCGGCTGACAACGCGGGCAACGTCGAGTCACCGCGCAATGTCGTCACTTTCAAGATCATCAGCACCAGCAACCCCGGGTCTGACGACATGCCGATCACTATGACGGTCAAGGACCGTCATAGCAAAGGGGCGCATGGGGCCGAGGGCTACAGTGCAAGCGACATCGTCTCTTGCATCGAGTGCCATTCCACCAAAGGCTACACAGGCTGTACGCACGCGGGCTGTCACCGTGTTGCCACTACTCGCGACCTTATGCCTGGTGAGGGTGCGCCTGCAAACCATGCATACCTCACCGACTACGACTGCGGTGATTGCCATGGGATCAAAGACGACCTGCCGCCCAAAGGCACGATCGAGCGCATCTCTGGCGCAGACCGCTTTACTACTGCCATCGAGGTGAGCAAGGCGAACTTCACGTCTGCCGACGCGGTCATCATAGCCACCGGCATGAACTATGCAGACGCGCTTTCTGCAAGCGCCCTTGCAGGCTCGGAGAAGGTACCGCTCCTCTTGACGGGGTCGGATGCCTTGAGCCCCGGTGTGCTTCAAGAGGTAAAGCGCCTCGGTGCCACCAAGGCATACATCATGGGCTCCACCGCAGCGGTCTCTGATGCGGTGGGAGGCTCGCTCCTCGGCGCAAAGCTCCAAGTCGAGCGCATTGCCGGTGCCGACCGCTATCAGACGAGCGCTGCCATCGCGCAAAAGATCGCGGCCCTTGAGGGCCGGTCGTTTGCAAAGAGCGCCTTCTTGGCCCGCGGCGACAACTTCGCAGACGGCCTTGCGGTGTCCCCGCTTGCATATAAGAGCAAGATCCCGGTCATCCTCACCCGCCCGACGGAGCTTTCCGTGCCTGCGGCAGGTGCCATCCAGGGCCTTGGCATCACCGATGTGACGATACTCGGCTCTGACGCTGCGGTCGCAGGCAGTGTCGAGGCAGCCGTAAAAGGCCTCAGCACAAGCCCGACCGTCAGGCGTGTGGCAGGTGCAGACCGTTACCGTACCGCACAAGAGATCGCAAAGCGCACGCTTGACAACTCGTCTGACACCGAAGGATTCATCGGTGTTGCGACAGGTCTGAACTTCCCTGATGCCCTTGCCGGCGGGGTCGCGGCAGGTGAGCGTGGCGGCATACTCGTGCTCACCGCGCCTGAGGCGCTCTCGGTGAACTGGGCCTCCTATCTGCCAGGTGCGTACAGGGGTGCCAAGTCAGACATCCAGGTCTATGGTGGGTCAAGCGCAGTCTCTGACAATGCTATGGACGCACTGCGGGACCTCTTGCTGCACTGATCTTGCGCTGCGCAGTACGCCTCTTGCAACAGTTGTTTGAAAAGCCCGATCAGCTTGCGGGTGACGGGTCCCGGTCGACCGGTGCCGATGGTGTTTTGCGAAAGCCTCACGATTGGGACAACCCCGCGGGTCGTCGAGGTGATGAACGCCTCGTCGGCGGCAAGCGCATCATCCAACGTGATCTGGCCTCTGATGACGCGATGGCCGCTCTTCTCGGCAAGGGCGAGGATGCGTGGGCCGACGGTGCCATAAAGTACGCCAGCGGAGGGCGCGAGGATCACCTCATCTTTTACGATGTAAAAGCTTGCCGAAGCTGCTTCGCTGATCCTGCCGTCCTTGTGGTAGAGAATGCTCATGTTGCCGGTTTCCTTGGCATCTGGCATGCGTTTGAGCATGGTGAGGTAGTTGGTTGATTTTGCCTGCGGTAGCTCACGCGCGTGCTCTACAAGCATGAGGCCCACGCTGTCCTCGTAAACATTTGGAGCCAGATCTTGGAGCTCGTGCGTAAGAATCAAAAATGTAGGATCTCCGTCTGAGGCAGTGCGGCCGTCGGGAGAGACCCCTCCGGTCAAAAGCAAGCGGACGGTTGCCTCTGCATGCTGGTTCAGCTCGAGCAAACGTTCAATGGCTTGTGCGATCGTGGCATCGTCAACCGGTACTTTGAGGTTGAGCTCATCGGCGGATGCGCGCAGGCGCTTCAGGTGCTCGGTGAGCAAAAACGGCCTGCCGCCGACGGTGCGTAAAAGATCGAATACCGCGTAACCGCGCAGTAGTCCGATGTCGAGCGGCGAGATCGCCGCCTCGGCGAGTGGGACGATGTGGCCATTCAGGTAGACATGCGGAATATCCATACCGCTTTTCTACCACAAATTGGGCATCAGAGCGGTAAAAATTATTCGATAACAATATTACCACAGCAGTGGTATACGGTGTACAATTCAATTGTTACTGAGTCACGGTCAAAAGGGGTCGGTATGGGTAACGCGATTGCTGTCGAGCAGATCGAAACGTATTTGCGGGCGCTGACGGTCTACCCGGACCGCCGTGTTGGCGGTGAGGGCAACAAGGCTGCTACCAGGTTTTTTGCCGACACGTACCGGGGGTTTGGCTATGACGTGCAAGAGTACCCCTTCGGCTGCCTTGACTGGGTGGCCAGTGAGTCTCGGATCGGTATCAACGACAGGGTTATCAAAGGGCAGCCGGAGCCGTACTCGAACCCCTTTAACGGTCGAGGGCGCTTAGTGCCGGCATCAACTGTTTCTGAACTCGAGACGGCTGATGCCAGGGGTCAAGTGCTTCTGCTCCACGGCGAGATCGCTCGGCACCAGCTGACTCCCAAGAGCTTCCCTTTTTACAGCTCGCACGGGCACCAACGCATAATTCGGGCGGTGGAGGCTGCCCGTCCGGCTGCGGTCATCGCTGCGACCGGTGTTGATCCGGATATGGTCGGCGCAGTCTGTCCGTTCCCGCTTTTCGACGATGCCGACATAGGGATCCCCAACGCCTGCATAACCGAGGCTGATGGGGGGGTGCTTAAAACATGCGCGGGCGCTCAAGTGAGGCTTGTCATCGAGTCCAAGCGGATCTCCTCGATTGCCGAGCATGTGACGGCTTTCAGGGCGGTGCCTGGTGCGCAGCGTATCGTGCTCTCGACACACATCGACAGTTACCGCTGCTCGCCTGGAGCGATTGACAATGCCTGTGGTGTTGCGGTGTTGCTCAGCGCGGCGGCGCTTCTCAAGGATTATCAAGGGCATTATGCCCTGGAGTTCATGCCATTTAACGGCGAGGACAATTATGCGAGCCCCGGAGAAATGCTGTGGCTCGAGGGAAACCGGGGCTGTGCTTACGGCATCGCACTTGGGGTCAACCTCGATGGTGTCGGCATGCGGGGCGCGAGCGATCTGGTGTCGTTTTATGATTGCCCTTTGACCATCGAGAATACCACACGTGTCCTGATGGACTCCCATGCGGATATCACTGAGGGCGAGCCCTGGCATCAGGGCGACCACATGCTTTATGTGACGCTCAAACGCCCGGCGCTTGCCGTGTCATCGTCGGGTATCCAGAAGTTTTTAGCCGAGTTTGCGCATACCCGGTACGACACTATCGGGCTTGTCGACCCCGTACGCATTGCGCGGATGGCGGGGTTTCTTGCAGACCTTGTGCTCAGCATCTGATCTACTTTTTGGCAGTACTTGCAAACTGGGCACCTGCGAATTGAGCATCGGCAAACCCGTCACCTGCAAACTGGGCATCTGCGAATTGGCTGTTGTAAAGGCCGCTATAAAACCCCTTTGCACCCAAAAGCCCTTTGTGGGTGCCTTGTTCGACGATGCAGCCATCGTTGACCACGATGATCGTATCGGCATCACGGATGGTTGAAAGCCGATGCGCGATCACAAAGCTCGTGCGCCCTTTCATGAGTTCGGCCATAGCGCGCTGTATGAGCACCTCGGTGCGGGTATCCACCGAGCTGGTGGCCTCATCTAAGATGAGGATCTCGGGGTCGGCAAGGAATGCCCGGGCAATAGTAAGCAGCTGGCGTTCGCCCGCCGAGATGTTGGTCGCATCATCGGTGAGAGGGGTGTTGTACCCATCGGGGAGCGTGCGCACGAAGTGATCCACGTGCGCGGCGGTTGCCGCTACGCGCACATCCTCGTCAGTCGCGTCATCCCGACCGTACGCTATGTTCTCTTTGATGGTGCCGCCAAAGAGCCAGGTGTCCTGCAGCACCATTCCAAAGGTACGGCGCAGGTCATCCCGGGTCATGTTGCGGATGTCGATGCCATCGATTGTGATGGAGCCGCTGTCTATCTCGTAAAACCTCATCAACAGGTTGACAAGGGTGGTTTTTCCCGCACCGGTCGGGCCCACAATGGCAATCGTTGCGCCTGGCCTTGCCTCAAGGGAAAGATCCCTTATGAGTGGGGTGTCCGGATCATATCTGAATGAGACGTTGTCCAGCATGACATGCCCGGCAACTCCTTCAAGCCTGACAGGGTCAGCGGGATCCGGGACCTCCTCGGACTCATCTAAAAGCTCAAATACCCGCTCGGCGGAGGCGATGGTCGATTGAAGGATGTTTGCAATGCTTGCCGTCTGCATGATCGGCTGTTGGAACTGTTTTGAGTACTGGATGAATGCCTGCACCGAGCCGAGGCTCAGGCCGCCGTTGGCGACCCGCATGCCGCCAATGACCGCGATCATCACGTAATTCAGGTTGTTGATGAAATTCATTGAGGGCTGGATGAGCCCGGATATGAACTGTGCGTGGAAGCTTGAGTCAAAAAGCTCCTGGTTTTGTTGGTTGAACACCTCGATGGCCTCGCGTTGCCGACCAAAGACCTTAACGATGCTGTGTCCGCTGTGCATCTCCTCGATGTTGCCGTTGAGCCGTCCGGTGCGCTCCCATTGAGCGGTGAACTGTTTTTGCGAGCGCTTGGCGATTGCCGAGGTGACGATCATCGAAATAGGGATGACCAGTAGGGAGATTCCTGCTAAAAGCGGGCTGATCGAGAACATCTGGGCCAGTACTCCGACGATCATCAGTACTGACGTGATGATCTGGGTAAGGCTTTGCTGCAAGGTCTGCGCGATATTGTCGATGTCGTTTGTAACGCGCGACAGGATATCACCGCGGGGATTGTCGTCAAAGTATTTGAGTGGCAGCCGGTCCAACTTCTCATCAACCTGTTTGCGCAGGCTGTAGACGACCCGTTGGGCAACCCCTGCCATGCAGTAGTTCTGCGCCCAGCCGAACAGCGTGGCAAAGGCATATATGAGGGCTACGAATCCGAGGGTGCGGTGCAATCTGCTGAAATCGATTCCCTCGCCGGGTACGACGTCCATCGACTCCAACATGCTTGCCAGGTTGTCGTTGCCTTGTGCACGGAGTGCCGAGGCCGCCTGCTCCTTCGTTGCTCCCGGCAGCAACTTACCGATCTGTTTGCCGGAGATGCCGCGAAACACCTCGTTTGTCGCTTTGCCCAGCATTTTGGGCCCCGAGATGGTGAACGCAACACTTGCGATGCTGAATATGACGACGATGGTGATGATGCCAAGCTCTGGGCGAAGCTGGCCAGCCAGTCGCTTGAGCGAGCCTTTGAAGTCCCGGGTTTTTTCGGCAGGCACGCCGATCCTTGGGCCTGGGCCGCCAAAGCCAGGCCTGCCGGGCATGCCGCGTTTCCTGGGCGGTACCTGGCTTTGCGCTCGGAGGCCTTTGTCTGCGGCGCTCATGCGACCTCCTCCTCTGAGAGCTGTGAGTAGACGATCTCTTGGTAAGTCCCGTTATTTTTCAAGAGTTCAGAGTGCGTGCCGACTCCCACCACACGTCCGCGGTCCATGACGATGATGCGGTCGGCATCCATAATAGAGCTCACGCGTTGGGCAACGATGACCACGGTGGCATCCACGGTCTCTTGCTTAAGCGCTGCCCGGAGCTTGGCATCGGTCGTGAAGTCGAGGGCTGAGAAGCTGTCATCGAAAATGTAAACCCCCGGTCGTTTCACCAGTGCACGTGCAATGGCAAGCCGCTGTCGCTGGCCGCCTGAGACGTTTGTCCCCCCCTGTGCGATAGGCGCTTCGAGCTGCTCGGGAAGCCCGCAGACAAAATCACGGCCTTGGGCGACCTCAAGGGCATGCCACATCTCGTCCTCGGTGGCATCCTCTTTCCCATAACGGAGGTTGCTCGCGATTGTGCCGCTAAAAAGGAAGGACTTTTGAGGAATGAACCCTATCTTGCCCCAGAGCCGGTCGCGTTCCATCTGCCGGACGTCTATGCCGTCAACGAGCACCGATCCCCCGGTGACATCGTAAAAACGGGGGATGAGGTTGATGAGCGTGGACTTGCCGCTTCCGGTGCTGCCCACGATGGCCGTCGTCTCACCTGGGTTAGCCATAAAAGAGACATCGACTAACACAGGATCCTCTGCTCCCGGATAACGGAACTCCACGTTCTTGAACTCGAGGGTCCCATGCTTGCCCGTTTCTGCAACGGGGTCTTTTGGGTCAAAGACCGAAGGCTCGGTGTCGAGCACTTCTTGGATGCGTTCCGCGGAGGCCATTGCACGTGGGACCAGCACGAACATGATGACCGCCATCATCACCGAGAGGAGGATCTGGGCGGTGTAGGCGATGAATGCGGTGAGGTTGCCGATGGGCATGCCACCAGAGTCCACTCGGTAGGCACCGAACCAGATAATTCCTACCTGTGAGAAGAAGAAGATCCCTTGGAGCGTAGGCATCATCATGGCGAAAAGCCGTGTTACCGTCAGCTGCGTCTGCATTAGGTCGAGGCTGGCCTCGTCAAAACGCTGTTCCTCGTACCTGCTGCGCACGAATGCGCGGATCACGCGGATTCCGGAGAGTTTTTCGCGCATGACCTGGTTGACCCGGTCAAGCTTTTTTTGCATCGACTGGAAGAGCGGCATGGCTGTCCGGAGTGCCAGCCCGATGATGATCGCCATGATCGGCAGGACGACTGCGATGACCGTAGAAAGCGGTGGGTCCTGGCGTATGGCCATCATAATGCCGCCGACCATGGTGATGGGTGCGAGTATTACCACGTTAAGCATCATCACAAGGACCATCTGTAACTGCTGGACATCGTTGGTGTTGCGTGTGATAAGTGATGCTGCGCCAAACATGTTGACCTCGGTCTGCGCAAAACGCTGGATCTGCTCAAAGACCGCACCACGCACGTCGCGGCCAAAAGCCATTGCGGTCCGGGAGCCAAAGTAGACTGCGATGATCGATCCAGCACCCAGCAGAAACGTTATCACCAGCATCAAACCACCGGTGCGCCAGATGTAATCGATGTCTCCTTTGGCAACGCCGTTGTTGATGATCTCGGCGTTGAGTGTAGGCAGGTATAGGTTGGCAAGCGCTTGCAGCAACAGCAAGATGATCACGAGCGAGAGCGCGGGCCAGTACGGTTTTAAATATCTGGTAAACAGTTTAAGCATCGGTATCCATTCTCGCTGAGAGAGAGGAGAGGGTGTAAGAACGGACAAAACCCATATATATTAGCGCAATAGTGTAAGCAAGGGTATAGATCTGTCGGGCGTGCCGAGTTGTGGTGTCGGGTGGTGTCTGCCGAGCGTGTGTCGGGCGCGAGCCGAGTGGCCGAGTGCAGCACACCACTAGATTCTACTCCTCAAAAACTACCCTCAGGTACTACAGCGGGAGTATTTACATGCTCAAAGACATCATTAAAGTCCTTGCATGCCCAGTCTGCCGAGGCAGGATGAGGCTTACGACTGGCACGACGACCAGTGCGCTCACCTGTGAGGTCGGGCATGCCTTTGATGTCTCGCGCCAGAGGTACGTGAACCTGCTCCCTGGTGGCGCGGCAAGACCCGCGTCGTCTGATACCCCTGAGATGCTCGATGCGCGCGCACGTTTCTTGGCAAGCGGCCACTTCAAACCGATCGCTGCTGCGGTGGTTGCAGCGGTGCTCGGGGGGGCATCGCCTGCCGATCCAGCCAGTGACTTGACAGTTGCCGAGGTTGGCGCTGGGACAGGTTACTATCTCGTGCGTGCGCTTGATGCGCTCCCCAAGGCCGTCGGGCTGGCGCTTGACAGCTCGAAACCTGCTGCACGGAGGGCTGCACACGCCCACTGCCGCGCAGGCTCGGTGGTTTGCGACGTATGGCAGGGCCTCCCGGTCGCCGATGCCTCCCTTGACCTGGTTCTTAATGTGTTCGCCCCGCGCAACCCGACGGAGTTCGCACGCGTTCTACGCCCGGGCGGCTCGTTGCTATTGGTCACGCCGACGCCCGCGCATTTAGCCGAGATCATCGCTCCGCTCGGCATGATCTCAGTCGATGCCGAGAAACCCGTGCGGCTGGCTGCATCGCTTGAGACGCATTTTGCCGAGTGCTTTGCCAGGCGCATCGAGGCACCGATGTCGCTCGATGCTTCCGCCGTTGCCGATCTTGCCATGATGGGGCCGAGTTCTCGGCATATCGAACCGGCTGCGCTCACGGCCCGAGTCGATGCGCTGGCCACGCCTGTTCGCGTCACGCTCTCTGTCGATGTCCGCAGGTTCGGCTTGCGCAGATAGACGCGTCCGAGGCAGCACGTAGGCGAACCAGCGCCGCGGGTTCGGCGACCCGGTTTGCGCAGATAGATGCGCTTGGAGCCTGTGACGGGAATCACAGTACAAACCGCGCACGAGCGCCAAGGCAGCTACAGGCGACTGGGCGGTTGCACGATAACCTGCGTACTGAATTCGAGCGTACTCCGACGCAACACGGTGCATAGAGGCTTTGCAAAAGGCTTACATAATGGATAGGGCAAAGCGGGGACGCAGTGAGGATATGTGCAACATGCCTACCGCAGAGATGCTTGTCGCCAGAGAGATGCCCATCACCAAAGAGATGCTTGTTGGTGCTGCTATCAGGCCGACCACAGCGGCTGTCTCGCCCGGCCCGGATCCGGGGACTTGGACGATCAAGTTCCACATAAACGACTCGGCAGGTGCCCTTGCAGCAACTGCCGGCGCCCTTGCCTTGGCGAGGCTTGACATCTTCTCGGCGCTGATCAGCAGGGCAAGTGTCTCGGGAGTCCCGGAGGTCTCGTTTGACGTTAGGCCTTTGGGAGAGACGCGGTCTGCTCCGATAGATGCCGAGGAGCTTGCCACGTCTGCCGAGCAGATCCTGCGCGGAGAGAAGAACATGGTTGCCGAGATCGCCAAGCTTCGGCAGGAGTTCCCCGTGAAGGCGTCCGTGAGCCCTAAAGTCGACCTTGATCTGGGCTCTGAGCTCAGTACGGGCATAAAGGTGGTCTGTGCCGACCGGCCAGCCCTTGTCTATAACATCACGGAGATCCTAGGGCGTCACCGTTTGCACACGCGGGCCTTTTCGATCCTTATGTTCCGTGGCTGTGCGCATGCCTCGTTCAGGATCGTCGACTCTACCGGGGTGCCGCCAAAAAACTCGCTTGTGCTCGGGGCGCTTCGCGCAGAGCTGCTGAGCAACTGCAGCTTTTAGGCGCACGCGCCAAGTGTGCACAGCCGCACGTACGCACTCGGACGCACAGCCGCACGCAGCCGTGCGCGCACGCAGCCTCACGCGCAGCCCGATCACAGTTTCCGCAGCTTTTTGCCGACGGTTGCTGCAGCCACCGTGCCCGCTCATCTACAATGGGTGCGTTGCCAAGGTATGCAACGGTTGCGTGCCACGCACCGAGGCGCTCTCACCGGTTGCATACCTGACGCTTCTGCCCAGTGTCGTTACTGACTTGTGCCCGCACGGAGGTCTCACACATGATCGACCGCTACTCCCGTCCCACAATGTCTCGCATCTGGCAGCTTGAGAACAAGTTCGCCACCTGGTGCGAGATCGAAGTGCTTGCATGCGAGGCGCAAGCGGAGCTTGGAGAGATAGGGATCACGCGTGAGGAGGCAGCGCGAATCCGGGCGAAGGCGGCCTTCGAGGTCGCACGCATCGATGAGCTCGAGGCCACGCTCAACCACGACGTTATCGCGTTTCTTACCAACATGGCCGAGCACATAGATGCGGGGCTCTCGGAGGGCGACCCCAAGCCGAGCCGCTGGGTGCATTACGGAATGACCTCCTCGGACCTCGGCGATACGGCGCTCTGCTATCAGTTGACGCAAGCCGCCGATATCCTCATCTCCGATGTCCGTCGCATCGGGGAGGTCTGCAAACGGCGGGCGTTCGAGACACGCGATATGCTGTGCGTGGGCAGGACCCACGGTATCCATGCCGAGCCGATGACCATGGGGATGAAGTTCGGCCGCTGGGCGTGGGCGCTCCGACGTGCACAGACGCGGCTTGAGACGGCACGCGAGACCGTTGCCGTGGGCGCGATCTCCGGGGCTGTCGGCAGCTACAGCAACATCGACCCGTTTGTTGAGGCATACGTGTGCGAGAGGCTCGGCCTTATGCCCGAGCAGCTCTCGACGCAGGTCATCCCCCGCGACCGTCATGCGGACTTCCTCTCGGCGCTCGCTGCTACGGCGGCTACTGCCGAGGAGATCGCCACCGAGGTGCGTGCGCTGCAGAGATCCGACACGCTTGAGGCAGAGGAGCCCTTTAGCGCAGGGCAGAAAGGCTCTTCGGCCATGCCGCACAAGCGCAACCCCATCACTGCCGAGCGGGTATGTGGGCTTGCGCGCGTGGTCAAGGCGAATGCGCAGGTGGGGTTCGATAACGTGGCTCTCTGGCATGAGCGTGATATCTCGCATTCAAGTGCTGAGCGCGTGGTACTGGCAGACTCGTCGCTAGCGCTCGACTATCTGCTTTCCAAGCTCGAGTGGGTATTGGACGGGCTTGTGCTTTACCCGGAGCGGATGCGTGCAAACCTTGAGGCCACCCGTGGGCTCATCTATTCAAGCCGAGTGCTTTTGGCGCTGGTGGATGCCGGCCTCACGCGCGAGGATGCGTATGCTGTCGTGCAGCGGAACGCCATGGCGGTCTGGGATGACATCCAGCAGGCCTGCGCTGGCGCAAGCTATCGCGAGTGCCTTGAGGCCGACCCGGGATGCCCGCTTGCTCCTGCGCAGATTGACGCGATCTTTGACCCATGGGCGTTTTTGGGTCGCATCGGGGTACTTTTTGATCGGCTGGAGAGGTGCAGGTTTTAAGTGGGTCGAAGAGTGAGACCCAACATGAGACCCAACTCGTTAAAACAGCTTCACATCCACATTTTGTTCTGATACCCTACGTTGCAGCTGTTTCTATGGGTTGCCTACCCAAAATTTCTGGCAATCCCAGCAAGATCCAGCAGAAAAATGCATACGTGAAGCCGCCCCAAGTCGACTCTGCCTAAAGCGCTGGCGTTGTTGCCAAGGTGTTCGACCGATAGGTATTCGGGGAAACCTGGGTGCCCGCCGTTCTGCGAAGGGGTAGAGTCCAAAAGCTGATGTACGATGCGCTGTTTCATGGCGCAGGAGGGCTAGATGCGGGGGCTTGTTTTACACGGTGGGAAAGTGGCACCTAACGGGATCGATCCACAGGATTGATTGCCGTTAGGTGTTGTTGTGTTTTTGTGCTCAGAAGTGGGATGCTTTTAACAAATGGTAGAGGCTGAGAGGAAGGGAGAAATACACATGGATCAAACCCATCGAAAGACAATGGGGGTGAGATGGAGGGCCCGTCTCTCGGTGTTGCTCTGTATGGCGCTTCTATTTAGCGTCATACCGGGGATGGCGTTTGCGGGTACCCCGACTGTCATCTCTGACGTTGAGGTGAGCTACCTTGATGTTGCGATGATTAACATTTCTGCCTCTGTTGGTGCGACCGAAAGCATAACGGCGGTTTACTACACCGTTGATGGTGGTTCCGAGGTAGAGGTCCTTGGTGCCACTGCCACGGTAACGGTCAAGGGTTACGGAGCCCATGACATCACGTATCGGGCGGTGGACAGCAGCGGTCACAACAGTGCTGCGATGGCACCGTATGACTTCTTTATCGATGACATGATCCCGCCGGTTGTGACCGATGACGCGCTTGCCGCCTATCATGTGGTCCCGGCCATCATCAACCTTTCGGCTACCGATGATGACGGCTCCGGCGTGGACTCCATCTTCTACACCCTCAACGGCGGCACGACGGTCACCGTTGCAGGCGCGAGCGCTGTCGTCCAGATCCCGTCCGTCGGCAGCTATGCGCTCAAGTATTGGGCATCGGACGTTGTCGGCAATGAGAGCGCGCCGGTCACGGTCAACTTCACGGTCGACCGCGCCAGCATGGACCTCACGCCTCCGACCACGACCCATAACGCCATTGCATACTATGGGACAGAGCCGGCAGTAGTGACCCTCCAGAGCGAGGATGTCACGAGTTCAGGCGTGGCCCCGTCGGGCATGGCATCGCTCTCCTACCGCATCGACGGTGGGGCGACGGTCGTTGTGACCTCGACTGTGGATGCCCCTCCCGTCCCCGTGGAGCCGACCTCCACCATGCCGATCACGCCCATGATCAACGCCAAGCACTCGGTAGGCCCCAACCATCCGGCGACCAACAACTCTCTGAGCACCGGCTGCTACTCGTGCCATAGCGGCTCGGTGGCTGGTGCCACTATGGCCGTCCCGCCGCTGCCCAACAGCAACGCCTGCGCAGTGTGCCACGACGTGCTGCCTGCTGGGTCGATCTATTCGAACGATCCTACGCCTGAGAACCATGACTTCCTCACCACGTACGCCGATGATTGCCGTGCGTGCCATAC
>Ga0123353_10002912_pt1 | contig 21424 bp, 19 predicted proteins | sample TergutLab28metaG_3_FD_92763 | JGI IMG/M metagenome (GOLD analysis project Ga0123353, IMG submission 92763) | Labiotermes labralis P3 segment gut microbial communities from Petit-Saut dam, French Guiana - Lab288 P3 | ecosystem: Host-associated > Arthropoda: Insects > Digestive system > Gut ... | reverse complement strand
GGTCAGAATCGCTCTTGAAAGAAATTGAAAATGAAATGCTCACTTATGGTAGCGGGCACGCATATTTTTGCGGGGATTTGATGCAACACGGTGAACCGACGAGATTGGCTGGGCAGGTCAACAGCGTGTTTGGTGGTTTCGACATAGTCGTTCATGCCGTCGGCGGTCCGTTGGATATTCGTGACCCGCTTTCTCCGGTAGATGAATGGCAACGGGTCTGGCAATATAATTGCGGCATTGCCATCGAGATGAATTGTGTGTTGATTCCTTGTATGCAGCAACGAAATTGGGGACGCGTTATTCACATATCCAGCATATCCGGTGTACTATTGCGCGGTGCCGCTCCTTATGCTTCTGCAAAGGCATACTTGAATGCTTATACGAAAACGCTTGGGCGCGAGTTAGCAAAAAGCGGCGTTGTGGTTTCGGCAGTGTTGCCCGGTGCTGTTGCGTTTGATGGAAGTTACTGGGACAAATTCGTCAAAGAAATGCACCCGCGCGTCGATGATTTTTTGCGGCATCACCAAGCCGCCGGAAGAATGGGAACGCCGGAGGAAATCGCCTCTTTTGTCGTTATGCTTGGTTCCGAGCAGGCAAGTTTTGCGCAAGGGGCTTTGTTCAATGTTGATGGAGGGAACATGTGATGTATGATTTATTTCGCCGAATCGTGGATGTTTTTATTTCCGTCATTGCGTTGGTTGTGTTATCACCGCTTTTATTGATGATTGCGCTGATAGTGTATTTTACAAGTCCGGGCGGTGTATTTTATTGCAGCAGACGAATCGGAAAAAATGAAAAGCCATTCACGTTGTACAAATTCCGCTCCATGGTATCTGGTGCCGACAAAATCGGAGCGTTGAATGTTGCTCATACCGATGCCCGCGTGACACCGGTGGGTCGTGTTTTGCGGACGACTAAATTAGACGAACTACCGCAATTCTTCAATGTTATTATTGGCGATGTTACATTGATTGGTCCCCGCGCCGACATTCCGGAATACATCAAAAAAGTACCAGACCAAAAAAAGAAATTGATTCTTTCAGTTAACCCCGGCTTGAGTGATTGGGCATCACTGTTCGCTTTCGCACAATATGCCGACTTTGCCAAGGCGAGTGATCCAGATGAGTATCACATCAAATACATCCACCCAGTTAAATTGGCGTTGCAGGAGTATTATGTCCGCAATCGTTCTTTAACGACAGACATACACATTTTTATTCTCACCGCGTTGCGTATGATAAAAATTAATCCGGGAATCCCGGCGCATGTCAAAAAAATAATTAATGAAGCAAAAAAAAATATCGATTGATTCAGTAACACAAATTTATTATGGACAGATTTGAAATCCAACAACTCGCCCAAAAAATCCGTATACACGCGACACGGATGATATCGGCAGCGAAAAGTTCACACCTCGGCAGCAACTTTTCCATGACGGAAATCATTGCCGTCCTCTACGGTGCAGTAATGAATGTTTCGCCCGAATCAGTTGAGTCGCCTGACCGAGACCGTTTCGTTTTAAGCAAAGGACACGCCGCCGCCGGTTATTACGCCGTGCTTGCCGAATGCGGTTTCTTTCCCGTCGAATGGCTAGACAGTTTTTACACCGATGGCGCAAAACTCGCCGGACACGCTACACGCGGAATACCCGGTATCGAAGTATCATCCGGTGCATTAGGACACGGACTTCCTATTGCCGCCGGTATGGCATTGGCAGCAAAACGAGATGATAAATCCTATAAAATCTACGCCCTTCTCTCTGACGGCGAATGCGATGAAGGTTCAACTTGGGAAGCGGTTATGTTTGCCGCACAGCACAAACTTGACAACCTGATTGCCGTTATTGATTACAACAAGATTCAGGCACTCGGATATACCGATGATATTATTTCGCTTGAACCGTTTGCGGCAAAGTTAAAAGCATTTAACTGGGCTTGTTGCGAAGCGGATGGACATAACATTAATGAATTGCTGGAAACTTTCGGGCGAATTCCGTTTGAAAAAGATAAGCCGAGTTGCGTCATCGCCCATACCGTCAAGGGAAAGGGAGTCAGTTTCATGGAAGACCAACTGCTGTGGCACTACCATTCACCGCAAGGCGATGAATTTGAAAACGCAATGAAAGAATTGAGAACACCTACATGAGAACTGCATTTGTTAAAGCATTGACCGAAGCGGCAAGTAAAGATATACGAATTATGCTCCTCGTCGGCGACTTGGGGTTCGGCGTTGTCACCGACTTTGCCAAACGGTTTCCAAAACAGTTCTTGAATGTTGGTGTTGCTGAACAAAACATGGCGGGAGTCGCTGCCGGTCTGGCATTGTCGGGACATGTTGTGTTCACTTATTCGATTGCGAATTTTCCGATTATTAGATGTCTTGAACAAATTCGCAACGACATTTGTTATCACGAAGCAAACGTTATTTCGGTATCCGTCGGAAGCGGTTTTTGTTACGGGGCACTCGGCATGACTCATCACGGAACGGAGGATATTGCCATGATGCGTTCGCTTCCCGGTATGAATGTTGTTTCACCCGGTGACCCTGTGGAAGCAAAGGCAGCAACGGAATATCTCGCACAAGGAATCGGACCGGCTTTTTTGCGTCTTGGTCGTGCCGGCGAACCGGTCGTTCACGAACAGGATATTAATTGGCAATTCGGCAAGGCAATCAAGGTACGACAAGGACGTGATGTAGCCGTCATCGCAACGGGTTCCATGCTCAAACGAGCAGTTGATGCTGCCGCGATTTTACATCAGAAGGGACTTGAAACTACAGTGTTGAGCATGCATACAATTAAGCCGCTTGATACCGAAGCCGTGTTGGAAGTTATTGATACCACACCGATGGTTTTTACACTGGAAGAACATAGTATTTTCGGCGGACTCGGCGGAGCAGTTGCCGAGATTGTTGCCGAACATGGAACCGGACAATCTCGATTCAAACGAATAGGATTACCTTCCGTTTTTACAAAACACGTTGGCGATCAGGATTACTTACTGAAACAATATCGTCTCACGGCGGAAACGATTGCCGAAGATATTCTGTGTACTTATTTCAATAAGTAAAAATGAATTGTCGTGTTTTCGGTTCATCAGCGGATTTTTCCACCGGTAGTAATACGCGGCTTTTAATACCTTCCTCCTATAAAACGCCATAATAATCTCTGTACCAGTCAATGAATGCCGTTACACCTGCTTCAATCGTCGTCGTCGGTTGAAAACCAGTTTCTGTATTCAATCGTGAAATATCTGCGAAAGTTTCCAAAACATCTCCCGGCTGCATAGGGAGTAAATTTTTTATTGCCTTTCGCCCACACGCGGATTCAATCGCGGAAACGAGACGAGTTAGGTCGATAGGGTGATTATTCCCAATGTTGTACAGGCGGAATGGAACAGCATTTCTTGTTGTTGGAATGTGAGCAAACAAACGTACAATGCCGTCAACTACATCATCAATGTACGTAAAATCTCGTTTCATATTTCCGTTATTGTACAAATCAATCGGTTTTCCGTCAAAAATTGCTTTGGTAAACTTGAAAACTGCCATATCTGGGCGGCCCCAAGGACCATAAACTGTGAAAAACCGCAGTCCGGTTACAGGCAAACCGTACAGATGGGCGTAGGCATACGCCATCAATTCATTGCTCTTCTTTGTCGCCGCATACAAACTCACGGGCTTATCAACGAAATCCTCTTCTGAAAAAGGCTGTTTGTGATTTGAACCGTAAACAGAACTTGACGAAGCAAATATCAAGTGCGGTACTTGATATTTACGGCAACACTCTAATATGTTCAAAAAACCCGCTATGTTGCTGTCAATGTAAGTCCGGGGGTTTTCGATGGAATAACGAACACCCGCTTGAGCGGCAAGATGGATGACTCTGCCGAAATTGTTTTTTTCACAGATTTCTTCCATGAGCGGGCAGTTGAGTAAGTCGGACTTTATGAATTGAAAGTGTTCGAATTTTCGGAGTTCTATCAATCTCGCTTCCTTTAGCGAAACGTCGTAGTAATCATTGAGATTGTCCAGACCTACAACTTGAAATCCATCGCCGAGTAATTTTCGGGCGACGTGAAAACCGATAAAACCGGCAGCACCTGTAAGAAATATGGGTAATAAACCGTCTCTCATTTTATTTTTTCCAAAACGTTTAAAATGGGGTTATTATAAAGCGGAATAATTTTTCACGAAATTTCGATTGAGCGTTGTGAAAAACTGACCGATGAACGTCGTTTGCTGGCGTTTATTCTATCAGATTCACACAAGATTTGAATACACGGTGCGTACCGTCAGCACGTCCCCTTCAAAATCCCAAAATAAGGTGACGTGGGCTGGTTTTGTCAGCACGTTGACATTTCCCGCTGCAAATGATAAATTTCGTCGCCATTGGATGCGGTTCGTTGCCGCCTTCGGCTGAAAATTTAACTCAGTAAAATTTAACACAACAAAATTTATCTCACCAAAGGAATTGCTATGCCAAAGTATTTCGTACCGATTGTGCTATTGTTGACACTCTTTCTTGCCGCTGCTGAACTCCGTTCTGCCGAGGTTGTACCGGTTGCACCGGCAAACTACGACGAAGCAAAAGTCCAAGAATATACACTTCCCGACCCGCTGACGATGCAGGATGGACGCAAAGTTACAACGGCAGAGCAATGGATGAAAGAACGCCGCCCCGAATTGCTGAAACTGTTCGAAGAACACGTTTACGGCAAGGCAACCTTGTTCCGAAAAGGCAATAAGACGTTCAAGACCCGATTCGAATATCTGAATTCCAAACCCGTTTATGACGGCAAAGGAATTCAACATCAATTTCAAATCGTGTGGTATCAGGGCAATGAACCGGATGAAAATGCTCACCGCGTTGACGTTTTGGTTTACACGCCAAAACTCGCTGTCGGCAAAAAGGTTCCCGCTTTTGTCAGTTTGAATTTTCAGGGCAATCACACTACCGATGCCGATCCGGATATTCGCATGCCTGTTCGAATTTGGAACCGTTCAAAAGTTGTCTATTCACCGGCAAAGGAAGAAGAACGCGGTGCCCAAGCAAATCGTTGGCCTATGCAATTTCTTTTGGAACGCGGTTATGCCTGCGTCACTGCTTATTACTGTGACATTGAACCGGATGTCAACGGCGGATATCTTCACGGTGTGCGAAAATTCCTTTACAAAGAAGGCGAAAAACAGGCACTCGATGAAGCCAACACCATTGCGACTTGGGCTTGGGGACTCGGCGAAATGCTGGACGGTGTCGAACACTTTCAGGACAAACTCGGCATTGACCCGACCAAAACGGTGGTTGTCGGACATTCCCGTCTCGGCAAAACGTCCCTTTGGGCTGGTGCGATTGACCAGCGGTTTGCCATCGTGATTTCAAATGATTCCGGTTGCGGCGGTGCTGCTTTGTCCAGACGAAACTACGGCGAAACGGTACATCGAATCAACGTATCGTTTCCGCATTGGTTCTGTGATAATTTCAAGAAGTACAATCTTGACGTTAATTCGCTGCCGGTTGACCAGCACCAACTGATTGCCTTGGCGGCACCGAGACCGGTTTACGTTGCCAGTGCAACGGAAGACCGCTGGGCAGACCCGAAGGGCGAGTTCCTTTCGGCATATAACGCTGGCTCGGTTTATAAACTTTTCGGCACCAGTGGTTTCGGCGGTGTTACGGAACCGCCGCAACCCGACCTGTCCGTCGGAGGAATCATCGGATACCACAATCGGACTGGAGGTCACGGCATCCTTGAGCCCGACTGGAAGCACTACTGCGACTTTGCCGACAAGCATTTGAAATAGGAGTTTGCCGCAGCAGACAGCCGATTATATTCAATGAGCATCAACGGAGACAAATTATGAGACAATTTTTTCTTTCCCTGTTTGTTTTTTGTTTTGCGTTGACGCTTTATGCTCAAACGCCTAAATTGCCGATAATAGGTATTTCCGGCACTAGTAATTCCGAAGGTGCTGTTCAGGTTCCCGCCGCATATATCAAAGCCGTGCTGCGGGCTGGCGGCGTTCCGGTTGTACTTCCCATCAACGGCGATATTGAGGTGATTAAAAAGATGACCGCCTCCATAGACGCGCTTATCTTAACGGGCGGAGAAGATGTTGCCCCGCAGAAATATAACGAGGAACCGCATCCTTTCCTGGAAAAGGTTAACCCGGGGCGGGATGTTTTTGATATTGCCCTTGTTAAAGCGGCAGTGGAAAGGAGAATTCCCGTGTTGGGTATTTGCCGCGGTCATCAAGTAATGAATGTGGCTTTCGGCGGTACGCTTTATCAGGATATACCTTCGCAGATAAAAACGGAGGTTTTGAAGCACCGGCAGCAGGCACCGCGGCGGCAAGGCACGCATCAGGTGATTCTGGAAGAAAACTCCGTCTTGGCAAAGATACTGGGAAAAACAGCGGTGATGACGAATAGTTTTCATCATCAAGCGGTGAAAGATATTGCACCGAATTTCATTATTACGGGACGCACCAGTGACGGAGTGGTGGAGGCGATGGAGATGAGGGATAATCCGCGGGTGTATTCGGTACAATTTCATCCTGAGAGTTCCGTCGCAGAAGGTGCGGACGAACTATTGCCGCTGTTTACTCATTTAGTCGCACTCGCAGGAGATAAGAGATAGGCAACATCCCGATGATATATCATATAACGGGGCAACGTAAAAATTTCGTCTCCGCGCATCTTAGTTAACGGACAGTTTTAATCACTCATCCTCATGTTCCACTTTCGCAATCGCAGCGATAAACTGCGTCATACTATCAAAACGCTGCGATGCTTCCGGGTCAATGCACTTTCTAATAGCCCTCGACAACGCTTTGTTGATTTGCGGACGATAGGTCTCAATCGGCTCCGGCGGCTGATTGTGCGTCATTGCCGCATTGCCGGTGTCACCGCGGGGCCACGGCAATTCTTTCGTACAAAGTTCATAAATCGTTACACCGAAAGAAAATATATCAAGACGATGGTCGGTCTTCTTGCGCCGAACTAACTCCGGTGCCATATAATTTGCCGTTCCAGTGCGATTGCCGGGGTCAGTGAACGGCGGCTTATTCGGAACAGTCAAACCGAAGTCAATCAGTTTCATTGCCGTGCCGTCACCGACAAAAAGCAGATTGCGCGGACAAATATCACGATGTATAAATCCCTTCTTGTGAACTTCTTCCAATGCTTCCGCCGCCTGACGAATGTAATAAAGGCGTGCGCCTGCCATTAAATCGTCTTTCACAAGAAGAACGTTATTTAATCCTGTTCCTTCAAGATACTCCATTACGATATATTGGTCGCCTTCCGTTGTCAATCCTTGGTCAAATGCTTTGACAATGTAAGGATGGTCGAATTGAACTGTGATTTCACCTTCGGTCGGCTTTCCCGCACCTTTGAATCGTTCTTCAATGATGGCGGTCTTCTTTTTATCGAGAATTTTCAACGCAACGATTTGTCCCGTTACTTTATCCCGCGCTTTATAGACCTTGGACATCGTACCGGAAATTGCCGACTGAAGAAGTTCATACTTCTTCCGATAGTTGAGTTTCGGCTTACCAAAAATTTTCGCTAGAAAAGACATCGGATATTTTGATTGTTTAAGTGTTCATTCACAGGTAGTGACAGCACTGCCCCGTATGGAAGCGGGCAGGATTAAGCGTCAATCGATAAGGTTTTTTAGCCGCTCAAAATTTTCAGCCGCCGTGTCGTCTCCGATGGCAGCCCCTTTTTGATACCATTTTAACGCTTCCGTAAGATTGCGTTCCGCGCCGTATCCGTTCTCATAACATTCGCCGACACTATCCGGTGCGTGAGAACATCCATCTTCTGCCGCCTCCATGAACAAAGACAACGCTTTCACTTCATCTTTGTCAACGCCGTGCCCGCGCAGATAGATATATCCCAGCATATTTTTTGCACAGGCACCTTTGCCTTCACCGCCGCCCTGTTCCGCCGCTTTGGTGTACCACTTTACCGCTTCGGAATAATCCTGCGGAACGCCTATACCGGCATCGTAAGCAGAACCGAGACGAAATTGACTCTGCACATCACCGTTCTCCGCTGCTTCACGAAGAACAGTGCCGGAATCTTCATACAGCGGAAAGCCGTACACAAATCCATAAGCAGCATCTAATGCTTTTTGAGCGGGAGTATATTTCTGTTCAGCCGCTTTGCTAAACCACTTTATTCCCTCTGCATAATTTTGATGAACGCCGGTACCGTTACTATAAAATACTCCGAGTTGATATTGTGCTTCGGCAAGCCCTTGTTCAGCGGCTTTAAGACACCATTGAAATGCTTCGGCGCAATCTGCCGGCACACCCATACCGTCGGCATAACAGACGGCAAGCATATATTGACAGTTGACATCGCCTTTTTCTGCGTCTGCACGTACTTTGTCAATATCTACTGTGTACGCGGAGTACGGAGATTCAAATATTTTGTCCAGTGTCTCGTCTTTCATAATAATATCCCAATTAGTTTTTTTTCAGTGTTTGTTTCAGTTTTTCGTTTTTAGCGGCAATTTTCGCCGCAAGCGATTGACGAAAGTCCGCTAACTTTTTTTGCAGTTTTTCGTCCCGCACCGCAAGTATTTCAACGGCAAGGATACCGGCATTTCTTGCGCCGCCGCTGCCGGTTCCGACAGTTGCAACGGGTATATCGCCGGGCATTTGAACCGTTGAGAGCAGCGAATCCAAGCCGCCGGAAAGTTCGGTCTGCACCGGTATTCCGATGACCGGCAGCGTTGTATGCGCTGCAACAACACCGGCAAGATGCGCTGCTCCGCCTGCTGCACAAATCAATACGGAAAGTCCGCGTTCTCTTGCGCTCTCGGCATATTGTTTGACCGCTTCCGGTGTGCGGTGCGCACTCATAACGTTGACTTCGTATTGGACTTCGAATTCGTCCAAAGCGGCTGCAACGGCATTGATTTTAACCCAATCGCTGTCGCTGCCCATTAAAATTCCGACTTGTGGTGCTGACATAATTTCTCTCCTATTACTTTACGATGTATGTTTACGAAAAAAATACGGTAATTTCTCTTTCTGCCGAGGCGGGACTATCCGAAGCGTGAACGAGATTCAACTGATTACTCAACGAATAATCACCGCGGATTGTACCTGCTGGTGCAACGATGCCGTTGGTAGGTCCGACGAGAAGCCGCACAACCGAAATTGCTTCGGGACCTTCCAACACCGCTGCGATGACATCTCCGCTTGTGATGTACTCTTCCAGCGAGGGATAAAACTCTTTGCCGACGTGTTCGGCATAATGTTTTTTCGCAAGTTCCGGCGTAACCCGCAGCATTTTCAGAGCGGTGATTTTCAAGCCCTTTTTTTCAAAGCGGCTTATAATTTCGCCGCTTAAGCCGCGGCTGACGGCATCGGGCTTACAAAGTATCAATGTTTTCTGCATCGATTTATCGGTAAACGGTGAACAGTGTTCGTCCAGTAGTGGTTATATGATAACACGATTTGGACACCGAATCAAGACGGCAAGAGCAAAAAGTGCCAGTTTGATACCGAGCAGCGAGTGAAACCGGCAGCCGCCAGTGTCAATAGACGGAAAAACACCTGCGCAAATAATAACACACCCGCTAAAGTTGGGTATTTATTGTACTTTGATAATATTAATTCAGCACATCGGCAAATGGGATATCGTTGCTGTATCGCAGGCTAGTAAACCAAATTTTGGCTCGATAATTGCCGCTGCCGCGCACAAGTTTCTTGAAACTGTCGATATTGCCGCTTACGGAAAGTACAATTTGCGCCGGACATTCAGGCGTTTGTGATTTGGTCAAAAAGAGTTTTATGGGTAATATCAGGCAGAGGAAATGCGGCTTCTTCGACTTTTGAACTGGCAAATCTCGTCGGAATATGTTGTCCGGCACCAAACCGGACGACTATTTTTAATTGCAGGGACTGTAGTATCACGTTTTCAACATAATTGCAATAGACGTGAAAAATTTTTCACACCCCAAATTTTCTATCCCGCAACTTTAGGGCTTGTCAAACTTCCGAAAATCGGGTATTATTATACGAAATTCAAATTTGTGCGTTTCCGTTCATTTTTTAACCGATTGTTTTATTCTGCCGATGTTTCACTTTTTCGCTTGTTTTCCCCCGCTCTTTGCCCAAGGCGCAGCACCGCCGCAAGGCGGAGGTGACGGAGGTCTGATGCAACTGATTTTAATTTTCGGGGCGGTAATAGTCATGTTCTGGCTGTTTATGATTCGTCCGCAGCAAAAACAGGAAGAGACACGCCGGAAACTTCTCAATTCCCTCGAAAAAAATGACACCGTTTATACCGTCGGCGGAATCATTGCTACCGTCTATGCCATCGATAAGGAAAAAGGCGAAATTGTCCTGAAACTTGACGACTCCAACGGTACAAAAGCCCGCTTCCTGCTGTCCGCCGTTGCGGCGAAAGTTTCAAACGAAAAAACAAAGTAGGATTAAAATCCTACGCTAAATCGCTGCGATAATTAAATAACGAACAACAAATAACCATTTAACTAAACAATTCATTAACAAAAAATGTTTCGACTTTCAACACCCCGTATTATAAACATCGCCGCTGTTATACTAACACTCGGTTTTCTCTACTCACTTTCGCTGGGGCAACCTGAAACGGTGATGTCTCCCGATACATCGACGCAATCGGCGGTTCCCGAAATGACAACGCCGGCTCCCGAAGCGTCAACAACAGCCTCCGATACGCTGACACAATCGGCGGCTCCGGTTCTCGATGCGCCGACCTCTTTTCCGGTGACGGATAAATCGGCGGATTCTTCCGAACCGGCGTTTGACCTCGCACCGGTAAAAGCACCGGAAGAAATTCAAAAAGAACTTGCCGAAAAAGAAGCGGCAGCAAAAGCGGCGAAGACGGCAGAAGAGAATAGGAGATTCTACGAAAATCTCAAAACGTGGGGAATCTTCCTCGCTGTTGTAATTATTTGTTTCGTTGCCGGTAATCTCATTGCGGTTCGATGCCGCCTGCCGGACCATCGTTTCCGAACCTTCATTCTGCTGCTTTCGCTTTTCGGAAGTTTAACGGCGGTAGTTCTCGGCTGGAAACACTTGACACTCGGTATTGACCTCCAAGGCGGTGTTGTACTCGTCTATGATGTAAAAGCGTCTGCGTCAAGAAAGGATTCAGACGATGTCGATGCTAAAACCGGCGGACTTTCGCAAAAAACGATGAACCAACTGACTACCGCTATTGCTGGTCGTATCAATCCGGGCGGTGTCCGTGAAATTGCAATAACCGGTCTCGGCGGAAATCGGCAGGTTCAGGTTATCATTCCGAAAGCGGAGGATGCCGAAGTTGACCGTATTCAGCGTATTATCAGCGAATCCGGTGCTTTGGAATTCCGTATTCTTGCGTCACCGCTTTATCAACAGGACGAACCCATTATCGAAAGAGCAAAACGGGAACAAGAGGGCTGGGAAATACGCAGCGACAACCGGCTCCTCGCTAAATGGGTGCCTGTCTCGGAAAAAGAAAAGGATAGTTTCGTCAACGACCCCGATATTGTTTCCCGCTTGCATCGCGGACAACTCGAAATCCTAATTCTATACAATGACGGTTTCGATGTCACCGGTAAATATCTGACATCTGTCGGTGAAGGAACTGACGGAAGTCAAGCGGGCGTGTCCTTTGAATTTGACGGCATCGGCGAAAATAAATTCAAACGGCTGACTTCTGCCAACCGTCCTGACCCTGCACAGGCGCGTTTGAAACGGAAACTCGGTATTGTTCTGAACGAAAGTTTGTACTCTGCACCGTATATCAATGATGTTATCGGCAAGCGCGGCATCATTACTTTCGGACGGCGGACTACCGAAGAGGGAAGACAGCAACTTCGGCAGGACATTCAGGATTTGATTCAGATTCTCGATGCAGGCGCGCTGCCGGCGGACTTGGATAAAGTACCGGTAAGCCGACAACTTATCGGCGCAACACTCGGTACGGATACGATTGAAAAGGGCAAGTTTGCGATAATGTTTTCCGGTACATTGATACTTGCATTTATGCTCGTTTATTATCGTCTTGCCGGTTTTATTGCGTGTTTCTGCGTTATTACCAACTTGCTGATGCTGCTTGCTGTAATGCTTGCTTTACGGGCGGCATTTACGCTGCCCGGTCTTGCCGGTCTCGCCTTGACCGTAGGTATGACGGTCGATGCCAACATTCTGATTTATGAGCGTCTGCGTGAAGAACTGCAAGCGGGGTCTTCACTCCGTATGGCAATTCACAATGCGTATGACAAGGCGTTGTCCGCGATTGTTGACTCAAACTTAACGTCTATTATTGTCGGTGTTATACTCTATTGGATTGCTACCGAACAGGTCAAGGGTTTTGCCGTGACTTTAACGCTCGGTGTTGCGTTGAATATGTTCACGGCAATTTACTGCGCAAGAACGATAATGGATTTAATGGAAGCGCAGCGTGCCATTAAGACGTTTAAGATGTTCCAGTTGTTCAAGCGTCCGAACATTGATTTCCTCGGTATGCGGAAATACTTTTACGCTTTATCGCTGACGCTGGTAATCGTGAGTTTGTTTGCGGTTGTAATTCGCGGCAAGACAATTCTCGATATTGACTTTGTCGGCGGTGTTTCCGCGGAAGTTGTTTTCAAAGAACCGCAGGAAATCAGTTATGTTCGGACTTCAATTTACGAAAAAAACAAAATTATTCCGGATGTTACGAAACGTCTCAATGACCCAGCGGTTCAGAACGTTCAATCCAGCCAAACAGGAGCAGCGGCAAGCGGTTCTGTCGGTACTTTGGGGCAGACAACAACAACGGCGAATTCGCACTTTATTATCACGACTTCAATACCGCAGGTTCGCGGACAAGATATATCTTCAAACGAGTATCTGATTACCGTCCGCAACATCATCCGCGATACTTTCGGTGATAAACTCGTCTACAGTACGTTTGACTACACGGTAAAGCCGTCCGAAAAGAAAGACGCGTCGGACAGAGACGGCGTTGAAGTTACGATGCAGTTTTTCCCGCCGATTAACTACGAATCGCTGCGTTCAGAAATTCGAAGTGAGACCGCTAAAGCGGTTGCAGACAAACGGCTTGAACGCGATTACGATTTCGATTTGAAATGCGGCGATGAAGGATTCGAAGCCGGAAGCACAAAGCCGTATGCAAACTGGATTATGACCGCCAGAACAACTGCTGATATTATAGAAACGGTTTTCGCACCTTTGAAAAAGGATATGGACGAAACACCGTATTTTCCGACTTCAACTACAGTCGGCGGTTCAGTTGCGAAAGACACCAGAACCGCGGGTTTGCTGGCAATCATTTTCAGTTTGGCAGCCATCGTTGTTTATATTCGTGTCAGATTTCATAATTTCACTTACGGTCTTGTTGCCGCTTTGGGTTTGGCACACGACGTTATCCTCGCGCTCGGCTGCATTGCCGTTAGTGTTTGGCTTGCCAATGCGCTGTCGTTCCTGCAAGTTGAGGAGTTCAAAATCGGATTGCCGACCGTTGCGGCGTTCCTGACAATTATCGGATACTCGCTTAACGATACCATTATCGTCTTTGACCGTATCCGTGAAAACAAAGGCAAGAGTCCTTTCTTGACGAAGAAAATGATAAACTTGTCGATAAACCAGACCTTGTCGAGAACGATATTAACTTCAGGTACGACTTTAATTTCCGCTTTGATATTGTATTTCTGCGGCGGTCAGGGAATTCATACTTTTGCGTTTGCAATATCCGTCGGTATAGTGTTCGGCACCTACAGTACCATTTTTATATGCTCTCCGCTGTTGTGGTACTTTGCCGGTAAGGAAGAAGCGGAATCAGATACGGAGGTTCTTAAAGATTCAAAGTTTAAGAAGGGGCGGTACGATTAATTCCCGTGATAATTTGTTCACCCTGCGTTGTTCATCTTGTAATGCGCAGTTAGCCGTTAAGAGCGAAAAACTTATCGGTCAAATCGTTGCTTGTCCGAAGTGCGGCAGCATGGTGTTGATACAGCCGCCGCAATCGGAAGCACCGCCTGTTCAAATCGATGTGGAACAGGAAGTACCGCGTCCGACTATGCGGTTTCCCGATGCAATGACATCCCGCTCTCCGGAAAATATGCTCTTTCATGGAATCTTGACGGAAAAGAATAACATCGAGGGGCTTGAAGTTGTACCGGAATCGGAACTGCGTTTTCGCAAAATCTTGCTAGGAATTCTACTGGGATTTGTTATCGCGCTTCTTTTATTCGCAGGAATTTTGCTTTTGTTTCAAAGGCAAAATATGCAGCGCGACGACCGCACGGTTTCGGTACCCATCGCAGAACCGCAGAAGACAGATGAACTAGTACCCAAAACACAACCCAAAACACAACCCGAAATGCACCCGGAAAAGACAACGGAAGAAACCGCAGTTCCAGCACCGCAGCCGAAACCGGAAGATGTTCAAGAACAAAGTGTAACGGTTTCGGAACCAACCGAGAAGCCGCTGAAGCCGGATGCTTCCGGTGCAGATGCGGGTGATAAGTTGGCGGAACTGCTTGCGAAACCGCCGGTTGAAGAACCGAAAATTGAAAAACCCGACGGCGGCGATGTGCTTGGGCGGATACAGCATAAAATGCCGGATTTGCTGAAGGGTTCAGCCGAGTTGACGCTGGATATTCCGAACATTCTCAACCTGCCGGTAAAAAAATGGGTGCTGAATAAAACACCGCTGCTCAATGTTTTGCGTCAATTTTCCGAACTGACGGACATCATGATTACGCTCGACATTGATGAATTGTTTTGCCGTGAAATTACCGCCGATACGCCGATTTCCATTGTTTGTGAAGACGGCACAGCGGGCGACTTCCTGAAACAAATTTTGCAGTCGGCTGGTCTTGTGTTTGCCGTTAAAGAAAATCAAATTACCGTCAGCGTGCCGGAGTCAGAGCGGAATAAAATCGTCGAACAATCCTTCGCTGTTGCGGATATTGCAGCGGTCTTGCCTGTGGAGATTCTTGCGGACTATATTCGGCAACTCGTTATTTTTCCTGCCGGTACTTCCTTGAAGGTGCAGAATGATTCGATAACGGTTCAGCATACGAAAAAACACGTTCGGCAGGTTTTATATCTGCTGGAGCAACTGCGGTTTTTGCACGGGGTGAAACAAACGACGGAGATTCCGCCGGAAAAATTAGTGCCGGAGTCCTTCGGCTGGGACGCGGTTTGTGTTCCGATAACCTTGAATTATTATCAGCCCGAACCGCTCGCTGATGTGCTTCAGCAAATTGAAAAAGCGGCGAAGATTAAAATCCTTGTTGATAACCGCTCGCTGCAACGCTCGCTTGTTTCGGTGAAGACACTGACTGCTTCGGTTCGCTGCAACAATGAACCGGCGGATACTGCATTGCAGCGGCTGTTGTCTTCCGCTGACGAAGCGGAATTGAGTTATCGGATTGTATCGGCTGATGTTATTGAAATCACAACGGCGGACGAATTGCTAAAGCCGGACAAGATGAGCATCGAAATACACCGATTTGAGACGGAGGAAAAAAAATTATCGGAAACGCCGGAGGAGTTTGTCCGCGCGCTCAAGACGGCGGTTGTGCCGGAGTCGTGGGCATCTGCGGAAAATCCAGATGGCGGTGTCATTGTCATCGACAAGCAGTCCGGCTGTCTTTTCGTGAGGCAGAACCAGAGTGTTCAACGGGAACTGCGCCGGCTGTTTTGATAGCATTGCTATTGATAAACATTGTTATTACGAGCGGCGGATAATAATCCACAGATATTAACCCAATGTAATGATAGAAAAGTTAGAACATAAGGAAATAATACATGAATAACACAGCATTGTACAATATCGGATATGGACTTTATGTCTTGACGGTACAGGCGGACGGTAAAGACAGCGGCTGTATTACCAATACCGTCATGCAGATTACGAGCGGTACTTCTTGCCTCGGTGCGGTCTCTGTGAACAAACAGAACTATACCCATGACTTGATTATGAAGTCAAAGCAATTCAACATTTCCGTCTTGACAGTGGACACACCATTTGACATATTCAAGCGTTTCGGATTCCAAACCGGCAGAGAGGTTGACAAATTTGCGGATTACAAAGACACGGCAAGAAGCAAAAACGGAATACTTTACTTGACAACATATACAAACGCCTATCTGTCGTTTGAAGTAACGGATGCTATTGATTTCGGCACTCATACGATGTTTAAGAGCAACATCATCGGCGGCGAAGTTCTCAGCAGTGCCGAAAGTGTTACATACGCATATTATCAGCAGCATATCAAGCCGAAACCGCCGTCCGCACAGCAGAAGGGCGGTTATCGCTGCAATATCTGCGGTTATACTTATGAAGGCGATATGCTGCCGGATGACTTCGTTTGCCCGCTGTGCAAACACGGGGCGAGTGATTTTGCAAAAATCATTTAACCGATGCTTGGCTTTACCTTTGGGGACACGAATGGTTCGTCCTTTGTTTCGTGCTGCGTTGAAACTCATTCTTGCGATTGCGGCAAGGGATTACCTATGATTCGTTTGCTTACGGAAACGGCGGGAAATCACCGTCAGCAACCCTATCGTCTGCGGCAATACCGGAATCGTGATAAGTAAAGAAATTGTCCCATGCTTCGTCGAGCCGCCGCAGCACACACGGAAGGTCATAAACCTTGTAATACGGTTCCTGCAAAATGAGCAATCCCAGTTCACTCAGTTTGTGCAAGGCATCATCTACCTCGAAATCGACATCGAATCCAAACTGTTCCTTGAGCCAGCGTTCGACTGCATCGTCAATCTGCTGCATCGTCAGATTACGGTCTCGTAAAATGAAGAGTATGAAATACGCAAGGAGGGTTTCCTTTAGTTCCTGCTCTTCGGCGATGTCGACCAGAGAGGTTAGAGCCGCCTCGTTGTTTGAAAGAGTCAAATAATACAGTTGACTCGAAAAAACGTGCAGATATTTCGTCCTGCTGTTCAGAAAACTGAAAATCCCTTTGAACATTGCTATCATAAAACCGCTGGTCACGACAATGAACCACCACCAAGAGAGCATAAAGGCGAAAAGCAGTTTGGAAAGCGGTGTCACCAAGGAACCAAAAACGGTGCCGCTGATTTTCAAGCGGTCGAAGACCGGCATTCCAAGCCGTATTCTTGGTACGATGATTTTCAGGTTTTCAACCGAAACGTCCTTGAATATCTTGATGATAAGCCGTTCTTTGTCATTTCCGCTCGACCGCGCAATGACGACCACGCGGCTGAACACCTTTGTCTTCCATTCCCGCTTGAGGAAAAAAAATCGTGTTTCCTTGACAGTATCGTCTCGGATACCGCGAAAGAAAACATCGAACTTTGAAAAATCCTGTTTGTCAACGTACACGGACAGTCCGCCAACCGGCTGTAGTTCCAAACAGGCATCGAGTTGCTCAGGTGTCAAGGCGGCGAAGTTGCTCCGTGCCAAGACATATTTAACGCCTTTGTCGAGTTGTGTACACTTTTCGTCGAGTTCCGCAACCGAATACTTCTGTTGACATCGGGTATCCGGTTCCGGGTTGATTCCCGCAAAATCCTTCTTGAGCATTTCCAGCGTTTTGCGGTATTCATAATGAAACCGGTTGGCTAGCATATTCCGCAGTTCATGGAACTGCGATGCCTGTCCTTCCGTGAGATGTTGGTCGGTAAGCATGCGTTCCAGCAACACGTCAACGTGAAACGGCACGAAATGCTCTTGCATTTCGAGAAATTTCAGCGGCGGCGGCAAATGGTGAATAGGGAAATATCGGAACATGTATCTGGGCGGTTCTGATTTAGAAATACCGCTTTAACAGACCTTTGAATGCAGCGCAATGGCGAGCTTCGTCGCGAGCCATTTCGTGAACGGTATCGTGAATAGCGTCCAAGCCCTTTTCTTTGGCGCGTTTAGCAATGTCCGTTTTACCGGCGCAGGCACCGAACTCGGCTTCGACTCGCATCTCAAGATTTTTCTTGGTGCTGTCCGTGACAACTTCGCCCAAGAGTTCCGCAAATTTGGCGGCATGTTCCGCTTCTTCGTAGGCGGCTTTTTCCCAGTACATACCGATTTCGGGATATCCTTCGCGGAAGGCAACTCGTGCCATTGCAAGGTACATTCCCACTTCGCAGCATTCGCCGTTAAAGTGTGCCTGCAAATCTTTTATGATGTCGGCATCGACACCTTTGGCAACTCCGACCACGTGTTCTGCGGCAAAGGCACTATCCGCGCTCTGTTCTTTGAACTTGTCAGCAGGAACCTTACACTGCGGACAAACGCTTGGCGCATTATCGCCTTCGTGGACATATCCGCATACAGTACAAACCCATTTTTTCATTCTTATTCTCCTAAAAAATAGAGGGGGTCAATCGTAATTAAATCTACGACTTTGAGTGTATCATGAAAAAAGGGAAAAAATAGCGTCCCTATTGGCAGGCATTTGCGCCTTGTTTTTTAGGGGTTTGGCTTTGCAAAATTTTTTCGGGTCAGGGCTTGTTGTTCGGCGGGTTGTGCGGCACCGGGAATACTTGCAATTGGACGGGATAGGATGACACTCCAAAAATATGCCGCTCTTTACATTACCATCATATAGGGATATACTTTTACGATATGAAGCCGAAAGTATCACAATCAGAAATGTTGACCCGCCGCATTGCAGAAAACGTGCGGCTGGTTCGGGACAGAATCGGAGTTGCTGCCGTAAAAAGCGGCAGAAGTAAGGATAGTGTTCTTCTCGTCGCAGTCACGAAATACAATCCTGCTGCAGATGGAACGCTCGAAGCACTTTATGCGGCGGGTTGCCGGGACTTTGCCGAGGCGCGTCCGCAACATCTCATTGAAAAAATGACGTTTTGTTCCGATTACAATCTGTTTCCTGCCGATTCGGTTCATTGGCATCTAGTCGGACAACTTCAACGGAATAAAATCCGTAAAGTGCTGCCGCTCAATTCGCTGATTCATTCGGTAAGCGATTTGCGTCTTGCGGAAGCAATGAATCGTATAGCAGGCGAACTGGAATTGCAATGCCGATGTTTGCTCGAAGTTGCGATTTCAGATGACGAAACAAAACAGGGCTTTGCGGTTCAGGACTTGTCCGCCGCCGTTGACAAAATTGCAGTCTTGCCGCACTTGCAAGTTGCCGGTTTAATGGGAATGGCAGGTCTCGAAGCCGATGCCGGTGAAACCCGCCGTCAGTTTTCTTCGCTGCGTCTGGCAGCGGAGAAACTCAAAGCGGATGGACTGCCCCCGAATGTTTCGATGGAAACGTTGTCAATGGGAATGAGCGGCGACTTTGAAACCGCTGTCGAAGAAGGTGCGACTCTTGTCCGTATCGGTTCGCTGCTGGTTGAATAATTGAAGCAACAAAATCAGAAATGAAGCGCAGTGTCACTCCCTCTTGTCACTCTGACAACTGTATGATATAATGTAATACAGTCAATCAAAATGCCAAATGAAAAACGATATGAAAATCAAACTCGATTACCACAGTAGTGAACCGCTTTATTGGCAAGCCGTCTTGGAAATCAAGCGTCTCGTCGTTACAAAGCGGCTCAAGCCGGGAGATAAACTGCCGTCGGTTAGGGTGCTGGCGGAACAACTTCAACTGAACGCTACGACCATTCGGCGAATCTTCGACCAACTGGCGAAAGAAGGCATCGTGATACAGCGGCACGGCTCCGGCGTGTTCATCACCGATGCCGAATTGCCGTTTTCGCCGGAATACGTACAAAAAGTGATGACCCGGCAAGCCGTCATTTATCTCATCGAAGGATTGCGGCTGGGACTCGACTTCAACGAATTACAAAAAATACTCGAAAGACAATATAAAAACCTGATGCAGGAGGATTGTTCCGTCATTCCCGCAACAGCGGGAAACTAGACGAAAGACGTGAACATCAACCCTCTAGATTCCCGTTTTCACGGGAATGACGGAGTGTTCCCGCGAAAGCGGGAATGACGAAAAAAAGGAAACCGAAATATGAATAACATAGCCGTTGAAATGAAAAACGTTAGCCGCGCTTTCGGTGTCGGCAAGGACTTAACGCAAGCCGTCGATAATCTGACTCTGTCGGTGCCGCGAGGGTCTGTTTATGGACTGCTCGGAGCAAATGGTGCCGGGAAAACCACGTCTATCCGAATGATGGTTTCGCATCTGAAACCGGACAGCGGGGAAATTCGGGTACTCGGTGCTGACCCGGCGGAATACACCACCGACACCCGCCGCCGAATTGCGTACATCTCGGAAAACATGCAGATTCCGAAATGGATGTCGATGGAAGACGCAGTCGGTTTTTGCAAACCGCTTTACCCGAATTGGAATGAGCCGCTATATCAGGAACTGCTCAAGACCTTCGACTTGAAACCGAGCCGCCGATATGAGGAATCCTCCAAAGGACAGCGGCGGGCGATGTGCATCATCATTGCGTTGTGTCAGGAACCTGAAATACTGATAATGGACGAACCCGCTTCGGGACTCGATACATTGGCACGGCGGCACTTCTTGTCGGAACTCCTGAAAATCACCTGCGATGAGAACAAGACGGTGCTGTTTTCGTCACATATTCTCGGAGACATTGAACGTACCGTTGACCGCGTTGCTATTTTGATGCGGGGACGGATGGTTCTCGAAGGGGAACTTGATACGCTCAAAGAAAAAGTGCGGCGGATTTCGTTTCGGGCGGAATCGGGTAACATTGCGGAACCAGCGGCGAATTTGTTTCACACGCTTCGCAACATTCGGGACCGCAGCAGTATCCAATGGGTCGTTACCGATTTTGAAGAAGAGAAATTTGTGCAACTGCGTGAATCGCTGCCTGATTCCGTTGCCGTCGAGGTTGAAGGGTTCAATCTCGAAGAGTTGTTTATGGAGAGTATTGAGAGTGGTAGGGAAATACCGTGAAAACCGTCATTCCCGCAACAGCGGGAACCTAGACGAAAGACGTGTGAAACCGAGACGAAAGACGTGAACATCAACCCTCTAGATTCCCGTTTTCACGGGAATGACGGGAAAACCTTTTTTTAACAAAACTATGAACCGAGTAATTATCCGACTGGCGTTTCGTGAATCCGGCATGTATATTGTGCCGATTATCATCGTATTGTTCGCTTATATTTTGCTGAAACTAGACCCGCTCCGGTTTTTCGATACACCGATTGCCGTATTGGCGGCGATGCTGGGATTCTTTCTGGCATGGCGGTCGTTTGCCGACTACGGCAACGTTCGGTCGTTCCTGTTTTCCCGGGCTTTTACGCCGACCAGATTTTTCATAGTGCGGTGGCTGTTCGGAGTCGGAGTCATTCTGGCAGCGGGACTCATCATCGCATCGTTCCTCATTTACGGAATTCGGCAGGGAGTTCAGCAACTGCTGTTCGCCAACGGCTGGTTTCCGATGGTGCGGTTCGAGGAATTGCACGTACTCATGTGTTACG
>Ga0123353_10002911_pt1 | contig 21427 bp, 20 predicted proteins | sample TergutLab28metaG_3_FD_92763 | JGI IMG/M metagenome (GOLD analysis project Ga0123353, IMG submission 92763) | Labiotermes labralis P3 segment gut microbial communities from Petit-Saut dam, French Guiana - Lab288 P3 | ecosystem: Host-associated > Arthropoda: Insects > Digestive system > Gut ... | reverse complement strand
GGCTCGTATATCGGCACGCTGATCGACGACATGGTGACCAAAGGAGTGGACGACCCCTACCGCATGATGACCTCCCGCTCGGAATATCGCCTGCTCTTACGCCATGATACCGCCGACCGCAGATTAACGCCCTATGGCCATGCGCTCGGCTTGATTTCACAAGAGCGCTGCGCGGCATTCCTGGAAAAGCAAGCTTGCATTGAAAATGAAAAGCGGCGCTGCCAATCCACGAACCTCTCGCCCTCCCATGAGCTGAACGCTCTGCTGGAGCGGCTGGGCACATCCGCGGTTGCAAGGAGCATGCCCATCGCGGAGCTGCTGCGCAGGCCGCAGGTGAAATACAATGACCTCGCGCCCTTCGACCCGGAGCGCCCGGCGCTTCCCCGCGAGTGGATCACGACAATTGAGACTGATTTGAAGTACGAAGGCTACCTGAAACGCCAGGAGGCCCAGGTGCGGGAAATGAACCGCCTGGAGGACGTCCCCCTGCCCGACGATTTTGATTATCACGCATTGAGCGCTTTGCGATTGGAGGCCAGGGAAAAGCTCAGCCGCGTGCGGCCCCGGACCCTGGGCCAGGCCTCCCGCATTTCCGGCGTCAATCCGGCGGACGTGCAGGTTTTGATGTTGGCGCTGAGGATACGGTAGGCCTAGTACCATCTTGATCAACCTGGCAGGGCGAGTGGACAATAGTTAAAATTCCAGGGGGGGATTCTTAAGGGGGCCAGAGTCCCCTTAAGCGGCGCTTTGCCGACTTTCGCGCCGCGGCGAAAGTCGGTGCCCGCGCGGCATGAGCGCAAGCTAACGGATTGATCAACACTTCCTTGCGCGTAGCGCAAACATAGTAACAGGTGACACACATGACAACCCAGGAACGATTTTCCGCCTACGCTTCCTTCCTGCTGCAAGAAAACAAAAAATACAACCTCACGTCAATCACGGACCCGGAGGAAATCCAGGCGAAGCACTTTGAGGACAGCCTGCTCCTGCTGGACATCGCGGAGATCGCCCAGGGAGCGTCGCTCATCGACATCGGCTCCGGCGCGGGGTTCCCCGGCGTGCCGCTTGGTATCGCCAGGCCGGACCTGCGTGTCACCCTGCTGGAAAGCGCCGGGAAAAAGGCGGAGTTCCTGCGGCTGCTGGGCGTTCGGCTGGGCCTGCCCTTCGCTGTGGTCAACGAGCGGGCGGAAGCGGCGGCGCATGATCCGGTGCTGCGCGAACAGTTCGACTGGGCGCTCTCGCGCGCTGTGGCGGCGCTGCCGGTCCTGTGCGAGCTTTGCCTGCCGTTTTTGCGCGCTGGCGGGCGGTTCGCGGCCTACAAAGGCACAAAGGAAAACGCCATGCGGGAGCTGGAGCAATCGGCGCGCGTTCTTCGCATTCTTGGCGCGGAACCGGCGGGCATCGAAGCCGCGCAAACGCCATACGGCGAGCGCACCCTGGTGATCTGCCGGAAGTTATCGCAAACTCCGGGGAATTATCCCAGGAATTATGCTTCCATGATAAAAAAGCCGCTCTGACGTTCGCTTTCGCGCTCTGTATTGGCGAATCGTGCCGACAAGATGTTCTGGACAATCCTTTTGTTTTGTGATATGATACTTACATCCAGGCACATTCTCTCCGGCCACCCGCGGTGGGGCTAGTCGCTGTGCCGCAATGACAGATCACTTGCAGAGGAGTTTGGAAGGTGGGACGTAGAAACCAGCGGGCAGGCTCCGTGCTGCTGCTTGCGCCCGGCGAGATCCTGCCGAACCCCAGCCAGCCGCGCCGCCAGTTCGACCCGAAGGAGCTGGAAAGCCTGGCGGCCAGTATCCGCGAGAACGGGATTTTGCAACCGCTGACCGTACGAAAGCGGCCCTCGGGCGGCTACGAGCTCATCGCGGGGGAACGCAGGCTGCGGGCCTCGAAGCTCGCGGGCCTGCAGCAGGTGCCCTGCCTGCTCGCGGAGGTCAGCGACGAGCGCTCGGCGCTGCTGGCCCTGGTGGAGAACATACAGCGGCAGGACCTCGGTTTTTTTGAGGAGGCCGAAGCCATTCAGCGGCTGATGGACACCCACGGCCTTTCGCAGGAGCAAATGGCAAAAACCCTGGGCAAGGCGGCTTCGACCCTCTCCAACAAGCTGCGGCTGCTGAAGCTCCCGCCGCCCATGCGCGAGCAAATCGCCTTGGCGGGCTTGACGGAACGGCACGCGCGCGCCCTGCTCCGTGTTGAGGGCCCCGTCACGCGTCAGAAAATCCTGGAGAACGTTATTGCGAGCCAACTAAACGTGCAGGAAACCGACCGCCTGATCGAGGCGCGGCTGCGCGGCCTGGAGCCGCAGGCCCTCCCGAAAAAGCAGCGCGCCACCATCCGCCTGGTGCGGGATGTGCGGCTGTTCGCGAACACGATCCACCACGCGGTGGACACGATGCGGCGCTCTGGCATCCCCGCCGTGAGCGAAACAACGGAAAGCGACGACTACCTCATCTACACCGTGCGCATTCCCAAGGCAGGCGTCAGGGGTCAGGAATCAGGAACCAGGGAAACGACCAAGGTGTAGGATCCTCCAGGAGCGGCTTGTGAGCCGCCCGAGATTCAAAAACAAAGGCTGTATAAAATTGCGGGTGGCCCGCAGGCCACCCCTACAGGGAGCACGATGACCCGGCCTCCCTCATTACTTTGCTATCATCTACTCTTTCACACCCCCACATCATCCGGCGGACGGGCGGGCGAGCAATCGCCTGCCCGTTTGCCCATTTAGGGGGCAGGGATCAGGAAGCAGGAATTCGGGGAAGGGTTTCTCCGCGTAGCCTTCCTCAGTTGCTGCGGCGCAGGGCCGCCAGGCATAATAATTCCTTTTCAGCACAAACTTGTTTCACGTGAAACATTTTAGTTCTTCTCCAGAATAATTGATATAAAAATTTACAGCGAGGCCTTGTCTTTTTTTGAAAAGGATGGTATAATGATTCAAGTGAATGGAATGAACGAAAGGATTGTGAAGAATGGGGAAAGTGATTGCAATCGTGAACCAGAAGGGCGGTGTGGGAAAAACCACAACCGCCGTGAACCTTGCCGCCGCGGTTGGCGCGGAGGGGTTCCGTGTGTTGATCGGCGACGTGGACCCCCAGGGGAACGCCACGACGGGGATGGGCATCAACAAAAAGAAGCTGGCGTGCTCCTCCTATGAGGTGCTCATCGGCGGGCAGCGGGCGGCGGACGCGATTTTGTCCACGCAGTTCCGCAACGTGTGGGTGCTACCCTCCAGCATGAACCTTGCGGGCGCGGAGCTGGAGCTGGTGGAGCTCCCCCAGCGGGAAAGCAAGCTCAAGCAGGCCCTCGCCCTGGTGCGCGACGAATTCGACTACATATTCCTGGATTGCCCGCCGGCGCTGGGGTTGATTACCATCAACGCGCTGTGCGCTTCGGACACCGTGATGGTGCCGATCCAATGCGAGTATTTCGCGCTGGAGGGGCTTTCGCAGCTGATGTCCACCGTGCGGCAGGTCAAGCGCCTGTACAACCCGCTGATTGACATCGAGGGCGTGATTTTGACCATGTATGACGGGCGGCTGAACCTGACCCAGGCCGTGGTGGACGAGGTCAAGCGCTTCTTTCCCCGGCGGGTGTATTCCACGGTGATCCCCCGCAATGTGCGGCTCAGCGAGGCCCCAAGCTTCGGCCAGCCAGTGATGTACTACGACAGCCTTTCGCGCGGGACGGCTTCGTACCTGGAGCTTGCCCGGGAGTTTTTAGCGAACAACCGGGGTTACGCGGGGAAATGAGAATTGACAGGAGATGCGGCGTTGTGAAGCTATTGAAGCGTTTGACCTGTATTGTGCTGGCGTTTGCCCTTATGTTTGGGTTCCCCGTTGCCGCGCGGGGCGAGGAAGCCGACCCCGCCATGCCGGTGATCACGAAGCAGCCGGAAAACATCGGCGTGCTGCCCGGCGAGGAGTTCACGCTTTCCGTGGAGGCGTATATCCCCAACGGGGACGCGGTGGGGTACCAGTGGCATGTGGCGAACCCGTTTAACGTCGACATCAGCGGCGCCACCGGGCCGGCGCTCACCCAAACAACAAGCGCCCCCATGTACGGCACGCAGGTGTTCGGCATCTATTATTGCATCATATACAACGCGGACAAGGGTCTTGAGGCGGGCAGCGTCCTGAGCGGGCGCGCCGAGGTTTCCCAGCGGCCGCTGAGCGAACAAGAACGGCCGGTCATCACAAAGCAGCCGCGGGACATTGCCGTGTTCCTCGGGGAGGAATTCACGCTTTCCGTGGAGGCGCACATCCCCAACGGGGACGCGGTGGGGTACCAGTGGTATTTTGATACTACCTACAATAGCCGCATGCAGGGCGAAACCGGGCCGTCCTTCACCCGGGTGCTGAGCCAAGATACCGCGTGGACACTTTATTGCGTGGTATATAACGCGGACAAAGGCCTGAACGCGGGGAGCGTGATCAGCGACCATGCCACGGCCTCGAAACGGGTGCTTACCGAAGAGCAGGCGCCGGTCATCACAAAGCAGCCACAGGGGCTGGGCGTGAACTCGGGGCGGGAGTTCACGCTTTCCGTGGAAGCGCATATCCCCAACGGGGATAAGGTGGGATACCAATGGCGCCAATTAGCCACCAGCGCCATCTACGGGGAGGGGCCGGTTCTTACGATAACGGCGAACCAACATTCCGGCGGCAATTATTATTGCGTGGTGTACAACGCGGACATGGGCTTAAACGCGGGCAGCGTGAACAGCGCGGAGGCCATCGTCAAGGTCACGGTGGTGCCGCCCACCGCGCGCGAACAGATGAACGAGATGAAGGAGCAGCTCAAACGCCTGCCCTCGCTGCGCGAAGGCATGGCATCAGACCCGCTGTACCTGATCAATGGGGTGATTTCGTCCTCCAGCCTGCGATTGATGATTTCCGTCCTGTGGTTCCTGAGCCTGTTTCGCGTGCCGCCGGGACGGTTTGAGTCCCAGGCCGTGAAGATTTTCCAGAACGTGGCGCACGTGACGCTGATCCCTGTTTTGGTGATCTATATCCTATTGTTTGCTTTGCCGGTTTCATTCTTGATGCTGCCGTTCCGGGGGAGGTTGTAGCCATGCCCGCCAAATACAAGCTCGACACAGCCGAGGCCGTTTGCGCCAACGGCGAAACGTACCACATCCGCATCCGCTCGAACAATGAGGCGGGGCCCGTGGTGTTGTTTTTGCACGGCGGCTGCGGCAGCGCGGACAGGCCTTGGGTCATGAAGCACCAGTCCCCGCTGGCGGAGCATTGCGCCATCGTCTCCTGGGACCAAAGGGGCGCCGGCGTGGCATATGATCCAAAGAAAGCCAGGACGGAGGATCTTACAAGAGAACAGTACATTCAGGACGCGCGCAACGTCATCCAATATTTGAAAGAGCGTTTTGGGAAAGAGAAAATCATCCTGGTGGGGCACTCCTTCGGCTCGCAGTTGGGCGTATGGGTCACGCAAAGATACCCTGAGGACATCGAATGCTTTGTGGGCGTCGGCCAGGTGGTGGGTACGCCCCGGAGCGAGGAGATCTCCTTCCAATTCACCATTGACGAAGCGACGAAGCGGGGGGATAAGCGAGCCCTGCGGAAGCTCTACGAAGTGGGCCCGCCCGTGAATGGGCGCTACCGCGACGACAAGATATTTATACAGCGCGATTACCTCAACAAGTACGGCGGTGTGCAGTATGGGAAACACGGGAGCTTTATTTGGAATACGCTGCCGATGATCCCCTGCATGTTCCGGGAGTATTCTTTGAGAACGATGCTGCGTTATATCAAAGCGGATCTTTATTGTTTAGGCACATCCCTGGCGAAAGAGCAAGTGAACTTCTTCGAAGAGGCCGCAGCGCTCGAAGTACCTGTCTATTTATTCTTGGGGCGGCATGATTACAACTGCCCCTTTGAGCTGGCGGAGAAATGGTTCCACGCGCTGGAAGCGCCGTATAAGCGGCTGGTTTGGTTCGAGCGGTCCGCGCATGAGCCGCAGTGGGAGCAGCCGGAGGAATGGAACCGGGCATTTACATGTCATGTGCTGAAGAATATATAAAATTTAGGGGAGGAATAAAACCGTGCCAGTAAAAAGCAGACTCGGCAGGGGGCTCGACAGCCTGTTCGAGGACAACGGAATAGAGGAGCAAACCTCCGTATCGAGCCATTTAAAACTGCGGGTGATGGACTGCGAGCCGAACAAGGACCAGCCGCGGCAGGGCTTTGACGAAGAAGCCATGGCGGAGCTTGGCCGCAGCATCGCCGAGCACGGGGTGCTGCAGCCGATCCTCGTGCGGCCGATCCCGGGCGGGGCGTACCAGATCATCGCGGGGGAGCGCAGGTGGCGCGCGGCCAGAGCCGCGGGCCTCAGCGAGATTCCGGCGGTGATCCGCGAGTTCTCGGACGAGCAGGCCATGGCGGCGGCGCTGATCGAAAACCTACAGCGCGAAGATTTAAATCCACTGGAAGAGGCGGTGGGCTATCACCAGCTGATGACCACGTTCCGGCTCACGCAGGAGGAGGCGGCGGAGCGGCTGGGGAAATCCCGCCCGGCGGTGGCGAACGCGCTGCGGCTGCTGCGCCTGCCGGAGCCCGTGCGGGAAATGGTGCGCGCCGGGCGCTTGAGCGCGGGCCACGCGCGCACGCTGCTGGGGCTGACGTATGCGAACATAAACGCCGAGAGAGCGGCGGAAGAAATCGCGGACCGCGACCTGAGCGTGCGCGACGCGGAAAAGCTCGTGAAGCAATACAACAAAACGCCGATGCCGAAGGACGTCACCACCCCACCGGCCGACGCTTTCAATCTAAAACCCCGGCGGGCCTCGTTCTTCGACGAGGTGGAACTGAGCCTGGGTCAGGCGCTGGGCCGCAAAATCAAGGTCGTGACTTCCGGAAAAGAAGACAAGGGCCAGATCGTGATTGATTTTTACGAGCAAGAAGATCTTGCGCGGATCGCGCGGGCGCTGGAATTAATCGGAGATTAATTCAATTCGGAATTCTCAATTAAGGAGAGGGTTATCCGTGAGAAAACAAAGACGGTTCTCGGCAATTCTGCTGACAGCTCTGCTGCTTGGCGGTGCGTTGCCTGGCCTTTTTGCCTGCGGCGAAGTTAACCAGGACGCAGAGACAACCGGAGCATCTATAGAAATTACTGAAGTATCTGTGGATGATACGCAGGCCTATGCGCCGATTATTGCAGCCTACAGCAATTTTTTGCGCGACGCCAAGGACGCTGATATGGGCATAGCGGAAGGGGAATTCATAGGGGCCGCCAATATTCCCGGCGAATTCGATTATGCAGTGGAAAGTTCCCTCGCTGAGATCCGGATGGGCGGCTGGCAAGCCCTGGGGTACTCCGTCTACGATATCAACAACGACGGCACGCCGGAGCTGATTGTGCGCTCGGAGGATTTCTTTACGATCTACTCAATTTTTACGCTGCATGACGGAAAGCCGGTTCTGCTGGGGGCGTACTGGTCACGGAGCCGCTGCATGCTCGCCGCCCACGGTACGCTGTATTATCATGGCAGCAATGGCGCGGACGACAGCGTCAGCCTGATTCTGACGCTGCCGCCCGGCAGGACGGCGTTTGAGGAAGAGGAAGCGGACCCTATCGAGTATGGACCATATAGCCCGTATAACCCGATGGCGCTTGATTTCATCCCGATTACTTAAGGAGAATTTGTATGCTAGACATTAAATTTGTGCGGGCCAACCCCGAGGCCGTAAAAGAAAATATCCGCAGGAAGTTCCAGGACGAGAAGCTGGAGCTTGTGGACCGCGTGATCGCCCTGGACGGGGAATACCGGGAGGCCTTGATGCGCGCGGAAAATCTGCGGGCGCGGCGCAATGCCGGAAGCAAAGAAATCGGCCGGCTCATGGGGCAGAAGTGCTTTGAAGAGGCCGCGGCGGTGAAAATTAAAATCGCGCAGCTGGGGGAAGAGCTGGAATCCCTGTGCGCGCGGGAACGGGAGCTCGGCGAGGCCGTGCGGGAAATCATGCTGGCGCTGCCGCAAATGATCGACGCAAGCGTGCCGATCGGGCGCGACGACAGCGAAAATGTCGAGGTAGAGCGGTTCGGGGAGCCGCTGGTTCCGGACTACGAGATTCCCTATCATGTGGACATCCTGGAGCGCTTCGGCGGGATTGATCTGGACTCCGCCAGAAAGACAAGCGGGAATGGGTTCTATTATCTCATGGGGGACGTGGCGAGGCTGCACTCGGGCATCCTCAGCTACGCGCGGGACTTCATGATCGACAAGGGCTTCACATATACGGTCCCGCCGTTCATGATCCGCGGCAATGTGGTCACGGGCGTGATGAGCTTTTCCGAGATGGACAACATGATGTATAAAATCGAGGGCGAGGATTTATATCTCATCGGCACCAGCGAGCACAGCATGATCGGCAAGTTCATTGATACGATTTTGCCGAAGGAGAGCCTGCCGCAGCGCTTGACGAGCTATTCGCCGTGCTTCCGCAAGGAAGTGGGGGCGCATGGGATCGAGGAGCGCGGGGTATACCGCATCCACCAGTTCGAGAAGCAGGAAATGATCGTGGTGTGCGAGCCGGAGGACAGCATGGCCTGGTTCGACAACATGTGGCGGTATACCGTGGAGTTTTTCCGGACCCTGGATATCCCGGTGCGGACTTTAGAATGCTGCTCCGGGGATTTGGCTGACTTGAAGGTGAAAAGCATTGACGTGGAGGCCTGGTCGCCCAGGCAGGGAAAATACTTCGAGGTGGGCAGCTGCTCCAATTTGGGGGACGCCCAGGCCCGGCGGCTCGGGATCCGAATTAAGGGCATAAATGGAAATTATTTCGCCCATACTCTGAATAATACGGTTGTGGCCCCGCCGCGCATGCTCATCGCGTTTTTGGAGAACAGCCTGCGGGCGGACGGCAGCATCCGGGTGCCGGAGGCGCTGCGGCCTTATGTGGGCGGGAAAAGCGAGCTGAGGGTGGAGCGTTTATAATCAGGTTCACGGCGGGGCAAAGGCGCGCCGCATGACGTAAATTTTTCTGAAAGGAAAATCCATGACATTATTCGAACGAGCGGAACGAGGCTGCGCCGACCTGGCGCTGCGGCCCCTGCTGCGCTATGCGGCCAGGCGGCCGGAAAACCTTTCGAGGCTCATCGGGCTGGCGGACATGCTTTCGCGGCGGATGTTTCCCCGTGAAATTATGGCGAAGTTCAAGGAGGGCGCGGCGGACCCCGATAACAACTGGACGCAAATGGCCCATGGCGTGCTCGCGGACGTGGACCGCGGGATGCTGCGGCGGTTCCTGCTTTCGCTGGGGCTTGGCGTCGCCAACGGGACAAGGCTTGTCCGAAAGAACCGGGAGAGGTATGGGTGCAATATCCCGTTCCAGATTTTGTTCGACCCCACCAGCGCCTGCAACCTCAAGTGCAGGGGCTGCTGGGCGGGGGAGTATGAGAAGCATGATCAGTTGAGCTATGACGAGATGAACTCGATCATTCAGCAGGGGGGAGCGCTGGGCACGCGGGTGTATATGCTCACGGGCGGGGAGCCGCTGATCCGGAAGGACGATATCCTGAAGCTTGCCGCCAGGCACCGCAACTGCACGTTCCTGGTCTATACGAATGCTACCTTGATTGACGAAGCGCTTTGCCGGGCCACGCGCAAGCTGGGCAACGTGGTGTTCGCCGTGAGCCTGGAGGGCTTTGAGGCCGCGAATGACGCGCGGCGCGGCGGCGGCGCGTTTGCGCGCTCCATGAAGGCCATTGAGATGCTGCGCCGGGAGCGGTGCCTGTTCGGGGTATCCGTTTGCTACACCCGCGAGAACATTGATGATGTGACAAGCGAGGCGTTTTTGGACCGGCTGGTCGCGCTTGGGGTAAAGTTCGGGTTCTATTTCCACTACATGCCGCTGGGCGCGCATGCCGTGCCGGAGCTGATGCCCACCCCAGAGCAGCGCGAGCGCATGTACCGCTGGCTGAGAACCGTTCGTAACGGGAAGAAGGGAAAGCCCCTGTTCGTGATGGATTTCCAGAACGACGGGGAGTACGTGGGCGGCTGCATCGGCGCGGGGCGGAATTATTTCCACATCAACGCGGCGGGGGACATGGAGCCCTGCGTGTTCGTGCATTACTCCGACTCGAACATCCGTGCGCACACGCTGCTGGAAGCGCTGCGGCGTCCGCTGTTCCAGGCGTATTACCATGGGCAGCCGTTCAATGACAATCATCTGAAGCCCTGCCCCATGCTGGAGAACCCAAATCTGCTGCGCGGGATTGTCGCAGCGACGGGCGCTGTGTCCACCGACCTGCTGGCGCCGGAATCCGCCGAAACGCTCTGCGCGAAATGCGATTGCTACGCGAAGGCTTGGGACGGCGCGGCGGAGCGGCTTTGGCGGGAGAACAGGCATCCGAAGACGAAGACGTATTATTATAGAGACCGCCTGGAGGCGGGGCAGCCGCCTGCGGCGCAGTTGAAGGAAGGCTGAATCAATGAGATGACAGGGGCGCTGCCCCGTACATAATCTTAAACATAACAGGTGATGCAAATGGAAAAGACAACCACAGGAATCCCGGTCAAGGAAGTCTATACCGACACAATGGCGTGGGCGGACTATGAGATCCGGCGGGTGCTGGAGCTCTACGGCCCCCGGGCGCCGGGCAGCGAGGCCGAGTGGCGGGCCCAGCAGGACATGGCCGAGAAAATGAAGCCCTGGGCCGATACCGTGGAAACCGAGGGCTTTCCTGTGCATAGGCAGGCCTTCATGGGGTTCATTCCGTTTACGGTGCTGCTGAGCATGGCGGCCTCGGTGCTGTTTTGGTTCGGTTACGCGGCCATCGGCCTTGGGCTGGTCGTGCTGGCGGCGATCCCGCTGATCCTCGAATTCGTGATGTACAAGCAGTTTATCGACCCGCTGTTCAAGGCGTACCCGTCCCATAACATCGTCGCGCGGCGGCGGGCCGCCATGGAGCAGCCGAAGAAACGCATCTACTTAATTGGACATGCCGATAGCCAATATGAGTGGACATTAAATTACCTGCTGGGCGGCACGGGGATGAAGCTGGTGCTGATCCCGGCGGTGGTGGGGCTGATCGTCTGCGGGATCGCCAATGCCGTAAAGCTCGTCACGCTGAATCTCCTGGGGCTGGCGAACCAGGGGTTCCTCTATTGGCTGTTTTTTGTCACGGGAATCGCGCTGTTTTGCCTGTTCCCGGCGAAGATCGGGTTTTTGTTCTTCCAGAGCAGGAAAAAGAGCGTGCCGGGGGCCAACGACAACCTCACCGGGTGCTTCGTGGCGATGTCCGTCATCCGCGAAATGGCGCGGCGGGACGTCCGCTTCCCCGACACAGAGGTCGTGGTGCTGCTGACTGGCTCCGAGGAGGCGGGCCTGCGCGGGGCCAAGGCCTATGTCAAACGCCACAGGGACGAGCTCTTTGACCCGAACGTGACGACCTGCGCGATCGGGCTGGACACCTTCCGGGATCTGAAGGACATCGCCATTTACGACAGGGACATGAGCGGCACGGTGAAGCACGACCCCCGGATGCAGAAGCTCATGCACGAGGCCGGGATGAAGTGCGGGATGGATTTGCCCTCGGCCTCGATTTACATCGGCGCGTGCGACGCGGCGGCGTTCACCCAGGCGGGGGTGCCCTCCACCGGCTTCGCGGCGATGGACCCGACGCCCCCGAAGTATTACCACACGAGGCTCGACAACGTGGATATGCTGGAGCCGGAGGCCATCCGCGTGGCGGCGGACATTACGTACCAGACGGTGGAGCTGTTTGCGGCGCGGGGGATTTAACCGCCTGTGGCGCAGTTAAAATTGGCGTTGCAAAGGCGGTTTTGCTTGATAAGCATTGTATAGGCGAATCTCCGGCCTCGGGCCGTTCCCCCGTAGGGCGCGCCTTTGGCCCGCCGGGCATTCCATGAACCACGATAATGCAGGAGACAACATGAAACGCAGCAACTGGACCAAGCAAATGACGATTCTGCTGGCGGCGATCTGCCTGCTGCTGGTAACGCTTAACGGCGGGGTGTCCGCCAGGCAGCGGAACAGCTACCTGCTGCAGGTGGAGGGCGTGCCGGTTTCCCGGGAAATCTACAGCTACTTCGTTTCGGAGGCCATCAGCGACGGGACGGTCGCGCTGGACAAGAACGGCAGGCCTGTCCATATGCGGCAGCTGCGGGATGAGGCGGCGCGCCGGTGCGCGGAGCTCGTGGCCGTAAGCACCGAGCTGCATCGCCGCGGGCAGAGCCTCAGCCAGCAGCGCAAGGCGGAGGTGGCCGAACGCAGCGCCTTCGTATGGCGCACCTTCGGAACGTATTACCGTTCGATCGGGGTGGACAAGCCCACCATCCATACGATTTGGCAGGGGCGCGCCGCGCTCGGGCAGTTGTTCTTTTCCATTTACGACGACGAGGAAAGCCCGAGGCGCGTGCCGGACGAGGCCGCGCAGGCCTATTTCTACGGAAACTTCGCGGCGGTTGAGGCGCTGCGGGTGCATCTGACGGTCGCCCTTGACGATGGCGGCGAGCGCCCCATGACCATCGCCGAGCGGACGTCGCTGCGGGCCCAGCTGGATCTCTTTGTGCAGGCGGCCAACGAAGAGGACGCGGTGTTTGCCCTCGTGGCCGCGGAGGAGGCCTATGCGCCTGCGCTGGGTTACATGACCCCCATGGAAATGGTGCTGCAAAAGGGTATGGGGGACGTGCCGGACGAGGCCTTTGACAAGCTGCGCGAATGGAAGCCGGGCACGGTTTCGCTGCTGCTGGCGGAGGACGGGCAGGACGTGTATTACCTGATCGGCGCCGGAATCAATATGCGGGAAGCGCCTGAAATGTATTACGCGCTGTACCGCGGCGATTGCCTGTGGAAGCTGCGGGGCGTGGAATACGCGTCGCTGCTGGGGGAGCTGTTCGCGCATTACCACGCGGACGAAAATGTGACGGAAGTGGAGCGGCTGCTGAACGGATGGAAATGGACGCCGCCCGCGGCGGAGCAGTCGGCCGAATCGGCTGTGCCGCAGTCCCCGGAGACGACTGCTGAATTGACGACGACTGTTGCGACGACAACGACGATAGAGAGTACGGCGGGCGAGGGCGAGACAACGACGGCGGGGAGATAGCGGTCGCTTCGCGATTGCTTCCCCAGTCATCGCGCGACCGAAGGGGCCGCACGGAAGGATAGCTGATAGGTTTACTTAAGATCACAAGGAGATTCACCAATGCCGGAAACAACACAAAAAAAGCAGCGGGTGCTGAGCCTGATCCAGCCGACCTCCGTGCCGACCATCGGCAACTACATCGGCGCGCTGCGCAACTGGGCCGCCATGGCGGGCGATTACGACTGCCTGTTCGGCGTGGCGGACCTGCACGCGCTCACCATCCGCCCGGAACCGGCAGCCTTCCGCCGGCAAAGCATGGAGATGTTCGCGATGCTGCTGGCTTTGGGGCTGGGGCGCGGGAACAACATCGTGTTCGTTCAAAGCCAGGTGCCGGAGCACTGTCAGCTGAACTGGCTGCTCAACTGCTACGCCCAGTTTGGCGAGGCCGGGCGCATGACCCAGTTCAAGGACAAATCCAAGGCCCACGCGGACAACATCAATGTGGGGCTGTTTACATATCCCGTGCTGCAGGCGGCGGATATTTTGATCTATCAGGCGGATTTTGTGCCCATCGGCGCGGACCAGAAGCAGCACCTGGAGCTCTGCCGGAACATCGCCGAGCGTTTTAATGGGCTATACGGAACGACATTTGTGGTGCCGGAGCCTTATATTGGGAAAATCGGCTCGAAGGTGATGAGCCTGCAGGACCCCGCGCGCAAGATGAGCAAGAGCGACCCGAACCCGAAGGCCTCCATCTGGCTGCTGGACCCGCCGGACACGATCATGAAAAAATGCAAAAGCGCCGTGACCGACAGCGAGGCTTCTGTCCGGTACGCGGACGGGAAGGACGGCATCAATAATCTGATGACGATCTATGCCGCGTGCACGGGGAAAGGCTTCGATGAGATCGAAAGAGAGTTTGATGGCGCTGGCTACGGGACATTTAAATGTGCGGTAGGGGAGGCCGTGATTGAGGAGCTGCGGCCGCTCCAGGAGGAATACGGGCGGATTTTAGCCGATAAGGCCTATTTGAAGCAGGCCGCCGCCGAGGGCGCCGGGGCCGCGCGGCGGCTGGCGCGCAGGACGACGGAAAAAGCGATGAAAAAGGTTGGGCTGTGGATAAATTGAGAGCGGGGAATTGTCGCTCCGCGGTTTCTTCCCCGGGCGAGACGGCTGTTAAGTCAATTTGAGCGCAATGAACCAAGCATAAAGAAAAAGAATCAAGCAGCTAAGGAGGAGACACAATGGCAAACAAAGATCGGTTGGCGGAAGTGGTAGCGGGCATGACGGAAGCGCAGGCCGGGCCGTTCCTGAACATCGCGCAGGCATACCTGCTTGCGGCGCGCGACGCGGAGGAAAAAGGCCGCACGGACATCTCCAATGAGATGATCAAGTACCTGCGCACGGCTGTGCCCCAAACGGCCCCACCCCCGCAGGCAATGATCCGCAGCGGCGGCAGCGACACCAAGAGCACCGCCGAATGGACCGATGGGACGCGGGACACGGCGGCCAGAAGCAGTACAACCTGGACCGGCCTGTACCAGACGCAGAACGGCGGTACGGTAACCCCCCAACCCGCGGCGCCCGCGGCGGCGTATCCCGCACCGCAGCAGCAGCCCGTGCCGCAGCCGGTACCACAGCCAGCGCCGCAGCCCGTGCCGGCGCAGTCCGCGTATACGAAGTAGAAGGCGGGAGGCAGGAAGGAGTCCGGGCCGCGGCGCGGTAAATTCGCGGCCCGTGATTTCTGTTTCCCACGCCCTGGCTTGCCTTGTGTGGACAAACCCGGGGGCAATACATAGAATGATAGGGAGCCCGATCAGGAGGCAGGAATTAGGGGTCAGGAATCAAGGGCTTGTGCTTTTCTGCCGGACGAGCCGCAGGGCTTTTCTGTGCGGCAGCAATTGGGCATCCGCAAAAAAATTAAAATAAAGGTTGACAAAACGGCAAATCTGCGATATGATAGTTAGGTGTGAGGCAGTGCGCGAGCTATTGACGGCGGAAGCGTCCGACGAGGCGCTGGTCGCGTTGATCCAACAGGGCGGCAGGGACGGCCGGAGCGAAAGCGGGGCGGAGCTGTTTGGGCAGGCCTACGCGGCGCTGCTGGAACGGATATTGCCCGTGATCCGCGCGCGTACCGGCGCGCTGTACGACCACCATTGCGCGGGCAGGGCAATCACCAGGGAAGACCTGATGCAGGAAGGCATGCTCGGGTTTTTGCGGGCGGTTTCGGCGTTTCAGCCGGGGCGCGGGGCAAGCTTCCGCACATTCGCCGCCGTATGCGTGAGCAACCGCGTGATTTCCGCGCTGCGGCGCGGGCGGCCCGGCGGACGGGATTTCCCCCAGGAGACGGCGCTCCTGGAAAGCGACAGCTCGCCGGCGGCGGAGGCGATGGATCCCCAGGACGTGTTTTCCGCGATGGAGCGGACGCGGCGGATCATGGAGGCGATCCAGAACGACCTGACGGCGCTGGAACGCAGCGTCATGGAGGGCTACCTTGCCGGAGAGCGCTACGGCGCCATCGCACGGCGGCTGGATATCACTCCAAAGGCGGTGGATAACGCGCTGCAAAGGGTGCGGCGGAAGCTCCGGGAATTCTTATAGGACCGGCAAACGCAATTCTTATCAATTTGGCGGCGAATGCGGCACAAGCCGCACATCCGGTACGGATGTACCCACACGCAGGTGGCCTGATAGCTCAAAGTAGAGCGGCCAACAATGGCAGACGGGGGTGCGAGTCCCCCAAGGGCAAAAAATTTTTTTATAGCGAGGTAGATCAACCCATGTTCGAAGACAAAAATCTCATCTGCAAGGAATGCGGCAACGAATTCATCTTCACCGCCGGTGAACAGGAATTCTACGCTGAAAAGGGCTTCGAGAACGAGCCGACGCGCTGCAAGGAATGCCGTGACGCCAGAAAGCGCGGCGGCAACCGCGAGCGCGAGCTCTTCGAAACCACTTGCGCCGAATGCGGCGGCATTGCTCGCCTTCCTTTCCGGCCCCGTGAGGACGGCCGCCCGGTGTATTGCAGCGATTGCTTTGCCCGGCAGAAGGAGAATGGATAAATTTAACTTGGCCTAAGCCAGCGAAATGAATCCAGCAATGAGACGCCCCCGGATGAAAGTCCGGGGGCGTTTTTTTAGGTAACAGGCGGCAGGGAGCGGGTAATGCTCCGCATAGCCTTGCGCAGGGAGGCTGGGGGCTTCGCGCCGTTGGGTCGCCGATTTTTTCCTGCGCCTTGCGCCGCAACTTGACATAGCGGGAAAACTAGCGTATACTATATCCATGAACGAGATCGCCTGCTATATCCATGTGCCTTTCTGCGCATCAAAATGTCCCTACTGCGATTTCTATTCCCTCTCAGGGAATGCGCTGCGCTGTGATGCCAGCCAAGTCGCTGCATATGTGAACAGGTGCGTGGAGCTTCTTTTCCGGGAAAAACGCCGGCGCTGGAAAACGCTGTACCTTGGCGGGGGCACGCCTTCGGTCCTGCCGCCCACGCTGCTGGAGGATCTCCTGGCGGCGGCGAGGGAACGCCTGGTACCGGGGGCTGAAGTGACGGTGGAGTGCAATCCAAGCGGCGTGACGCCGGAATTCTGCGGGGTGCTTGCCGCGAACGGCGTGAACCGGGTCTCCATGGGGCTCCAGTCGATTGTGCCGCAGGAGCTTACGGCGCTGGGCCGAAGCGCCGGGCCGGATCAAATTCTATCTGCGCTTGCATGCATCCGCGCCGTGGGTATACGCGATATATCGCTGGACGTGATGCTGGGGATTCCAAGGCAAAGCATCGAAAGCCTGGAGGAGACGCTGACGTTTTGCGCTGATTCCGGAGCAACCCACGTGAGCGCGTACCTGCTGAAAATTGAGGAAGGCACGCCCTTTGGAGCGCGCGCGCCGGATGACCTGCCGGACGAGGACGCGCAGGCGGCGCTTTATCTGCTCTGCTGCGAGCGGCTGGAAGCGATGGGGTACCGGCAATACGAGATCTCCAACTTCGCCCTGCCTGGACATGAGAGCCGGCACAATCTGGCCTATTGGCGCTGCGAGGAATATTTTGCGCTGGGCCCGGCGGCCCATGGGTTTTGCTGTCTCGACCGGGAGCAGGAGGAGAGGCATGAACCGCATCGCTGGCATTATCCGCGTGATCTGGATTATTTTTTGCGGGGCGGGGCGCCCATCGACGACGGCCCCGGCGGGGATTTTGAGGAGCGGGCGATGCTGGCTTTGAGATTAAGCGAGGGCTTGAAGAACCCCCCGCTGGATATGCTCACAAAAGCCCGGCGCTTTGAAAAACTGGGGCTGCTGGTTATGGAAGAGCAAGGTATCCGGCTGACCCCGCAGGGGTTTTTGGTTTCGAATTGGGTGATTGGTGGGTTGCTGGGGTAGCGGGGGGTTATCGCTCCGCGATTGCACCCCCAGTCATCGCGCGACAGCGCTGCTATGGGCTAGCTTTGGTTCGCGATGACAGCCCCCGCGCAAGCGCAGGGGCCGTTTGGGCGGGTAGCCGTTAAGTTGCAAAAGGAGTTTTACAATTCTCTATTATCAATTAATAATTCTGGAGGACACACAATGAAAGTAATCGCAGCAGTTGGCAAAAACGGCACCGGCAAGGACTTTTTCCTAGAGTACATCGCAAAAAAATATGAGCTGCCCATGGTCTCCATCGGGGATATCGTGCGGGAGCTCGCGGCAAAGAACGGCCTCGAGCTCACGCGGGAAAATCTGCACAAAACCTCGCAAAAATACATGGGCCAGTTTGGGCAGACGTTCTTTCCCGAGCAGATTGTGAAGAAGATCCGCGAGAGCGGCGCGCCGGTGTACCTCGTGAGCGGCATCCGGCCCCTTTCCGACGTGATGTTTTTGAAAGAGGCGTTCGGGCAGGACTTTTTGCTGGTGGATATCGTGATCAGCGACGACGAGGTGCGCTATGGGCGCATGCTCGCGCGGGGCTCGGCGCGGGACGGCGGCAGCGCGGAAAAGCTGCGGGAATTCGACGAGGGCGAGGAGCGGATTTTCCACACCTCGGAGAGCGAGAAGCTCGCGGACGTCACCATCCTCAACGACGGCGGGAAGGAAGACTTTTTTGCGGCGATCGAAGGATTTTATGCGGAACACGTGGCGTAGCAATCGCTACAACATCGAAGCGAATGGGGAAAAATATTTAACAGAGGAGAGAATCGACATGCAAGGCAAAACACGCAAGCTCCTGTCCGTATTGCTCACGCTTCTCATGATGGCCGGGGTGATTGCCGTCGCGCCTGTTATGGCCAGCGCGGCAACCATCAAAGTCAAGACCGAGTCGGAATTCGTAGCCGCCGTTAACATCGCGGCTGCCGGCGACACCATCGAGCTGACACGAGCCCTGGGGCCCAGCACACCAATCAGGATTGACAAATTTATTATCATCAACCAAGGCGGCAATTTGCTCAGTCTTGATGGCGGGCTCGTTGTTGAAAACGGTGGCGAGCTCAAACAGGCTGACCCCGCCGCCGGCTCAATCAACGTGGTTCTTAACGGCGATGACACCGCCGCGCTGATCGTCAGAAACGCAAAAGCGGAAATAGACAACGTCTACGCCTCCGGAACCGATATGCAGGCCGTCTATGTGAGCAACGGCACTGTCAGTATCTACGGCAATGTGGAATGCGACTGCGGCGGAAATTGCGTTGGCGTGGTCGCGGATTCCGGCAGCACCGTCACCATCGACGGCTATATGATGTTGGAGGACGGCGCGACGTATATCAAGGTCAACAACGCGGCCAAAACGAAGGCGCAGTATGAAGCGACCACCAGCAAGCCGGGATACCGCACCTATAAGAACGGCAACAGCACCGTTTGGGTGTGGTGCGGCGACCATATCTGGGGCGACTACAAAAAGGACGCGACCAAGCACTGGCTGGAATGCAACTGCACCGAGAGGCGCGAAGAGGAGCCGCACGACCCGGGCGACTGGATCATTGACAAAGCCGCGACCGCAACCACGGACGGCAGCAGGCACAAGGAATGCGATGTTTGCGGCTACGTCACCGCAACGGAAACCATCCTCGCAACAGGCGGCAAAACCATCTTCAACACCGGCCGCGCAGCCACCTTCCTCAACTGGTTCCTGTTCATTGTGTGCTTCGGCTGGATTTGGATGTAGTTCTAAGCCACTGCGCTGTATTCTGTTTTTGCGGCGTCAAATTTGGAAAGGAAGATTACAATGAAAAAGAGCAACCTGGTGGGGCTGCCGGAGCAATACCGGGCGCTGATCGGCAGCCCGGGGCTTATGCATCAGGTGTTCGACACGCATCCCTCCCCCATACAGATTTTTGCGCCGGACGGCACAACGATATTCATCAACCGCGCCCATATGGAGCTCCATAATATTAAGGACGCGAACCTGGTCGTGGGAAAGTACAACTATAACTATGACCCGGTGTGCCTTGAAATATTCGGGCAGGACTTTTTTGACGGGCTGTTGCGCGGCGAGGCCGCTTCTTTTCCGGATTTCCCCACGCCAATCCAGGACGTAAAAGACCGGGGCGTGATTGAAGATAAGCCGTATCAAGCGCTGACGATGGATTTGTTTTTCCAGCCAATTTGGGACGGCGATACATACGTGTGCATGATTATGCATTATAACGTCAAGAACAGGTACGAGGGCCGCGCGGACGTGGGCAGGGCCAAGGCGTACATCCGGGAGCACTGGCGGGAGAAGTTCGACCTGGACGCCATCGCAAAGGCAGCGGGCCGGACGGGCGGCAGGCAGTTGCACCGCATGTTCAAGGAGGTCACGGGCTTAACTCCGTTCGAGTATTACCGGAAGGTGAAGCTCGAAAAAATCCAGGAGAAATTGATGGACAGCAGCCTGAGCGTCGCCGAAGCTTTTGCCGCCTGCGGGGTGGATTCCCACGGGGTGTATTTCAGGCTGTTCAAAGAGAAAACCGGGATGTCGCCAAACGAATTCAGAAAAGGCAAGTTGAAAAACTAAACCAATTCACCAGGCCCTCCGCCAAGGGGGGCCTGGTGGCATGTATGAGGAAAAATTTTTTCAAAAAAGCTGAAAAAACGTTATCCGATATTTAAGTGACATCATCGTGTGTAGACAAACACAGCCCGCAGTGCTACAATTATTATTGGGAAATTACCAAATAAACTTGACAAGGAGAGATCAATCATGCAAACCAAGAAATTCATATCCGTATTGCTCACGCTTCTCGTGATGGCCGGGGTGATTGCCGTCGCACCCATCACGGCAAGCGCCGCCGCCGCGCCCGGCGACAAGCTATTCTTCGGCAACTACCCGCAGTCGTTCTACTCCCCGAAATCCGCACCGGCAAGCCCCACGAAAAATGTCGTCTACACGGACACGGACGGCACAAAATTCGTGTACAATGGCGGCCCCTGGAACAAAATCGAGCCCATCGAGTGGCAGGTGCTGAAAGTCGACGGCGGCAAGGTGCTGCTGCTTTCCGAGAAGCTTCTGGACAACAAGGAGTACCACCCCAAGGCGATGAACGCGGGAATTACGTGGGAACAGTGCGGACTGCGGGCATTCCTGAACGGGGGAACCGCCAACCCCTACGAGTACAGCTTCATAGACAGGGCGTTCAGCGCGGCGGAAAAGGCGGCGATCCAGACCACGAAGGTACATACCCCGAATAACATGCAAGAGAAGACCTACGGCGGTGAGGACACAGACGACAAGATATTCGTGCTGTCTGTGGAGGAAGTGAACGATTACGCCTTCAACCCTGTGGCTGTAGTCACGCCTTTCGGCGGTTCATCGTACGCAAACGGAAATACGTTCTATTGGCGGCTCCGGTCGCCGGGCGGCGGCATCAAATACGACTCCCATGACGAGCCTCCCTGGTCCTATAGCGGCGATACCGCCTATGTCCGCCCCGATGGCACTGTCTCCATCTGGGGCTGCGCTCTCACCTCGAACTATGGCACACGTCCCGCCCTTTGGGTCCTTGAAAGCGCTCTGACCACCCTGCCCACCGGCACCGCGCCGGGCATCACCGGCCCCGCCGCGCTGACGCTGACGGCGGGCTACGCGGCTACTTCCACGGGGACCTATACGATCACGGGCACCGCGCCAGTCACGGTGACCAAGCAGAGCGGCGACGCGAAAATCACCTGGAACAACGCCACGAAGAAGCTGGACATCGCGGCGGGCCTGGCGGCGGGGACCTATCCCGTGACGCTCAAGGCCGCCAACGGCGTGAGCCCCGACGCGTCGTTTACCTTCACGCTGAAGGTGAACGCGGCGGGCGGCGGCGGCAAAACCATCTTCAACACCGGCCGCGCAGCCACCTTCCTCAACTGGATTCTGTTCATCGTTTTCTTCGGCTGGCTATGGATGTAGTTC
>Ga0123353_10002910_pt1 | contig 21434 bp, 7 predicted proteins | sample TergutLab28metaG_3_FD_92763 | JGI IMG/M metagenome (GOLD analysis project Ga0123353, IMG submission 92763) | Labiotermes labralis P3 segment gut microbial communities from Petit-Saut dam, French Guiana - Lab288 P3 | ecosystem: Host-associated > Arthropoda: Insects > Digestive system > Gut ... | reverse complement strand
CGATTATCGTGTTGATGTTTGTAGAATCACAAAGGGTGCACATATAGAGCACCTGTAAGGTATGTAACGAAAACTTGGAGTGTTGTTCTATTAAATAAAAAAACACATTTACTCCTATCTCAAGTGTTTTGTGTATGACAAGTTGTTAAAACCCCGACAATCATTTTGAATAACCCTGTATTTTATAACTCATTCCAAATGTATTATGAAATTTAAATATGTCACGTTTTATTCTACTAAGTTCATAATTAGAGTCGGTATAATATTGAAATTTAGCAGGTCCCAGTGGCCGCGCGGTCTAAGGCGTAGGTCTGCGGCCGCTCGCCTGCTGAGATTGTGGGTTCGAATACCACCGGGGGCATGGATATTTGTCTTTTGTGAGTGTTATGTGTTGTCAGGTAGAGGTCTCTGCGACGAACTGATCACTCGTCCAGGAGTCCTACCGAATGTGATGCGTCATTGTGTGTTATCTAGAAACCTCCTGAATAAGGAGGCCATGGCCCATTGGGGCTGTTGCGCAAAAAAAAAAACCACAATATTGCAATTTAAATCACATACCATACATAAAAAACTTCAAAAAATGTACGCTGAAATTATATTACAGATTACTGTTTATATTGCTCAGTTTTTCCGAAGAGCCATGAATTTCGTCCCTATGATTCAACGTGACAGCAGAAAGAAGTCACAGTTTCCGTCCAGTATGATTACTGCAAATGGACCATTAGTCGTGTCACAAGAGACTGTCATTCCGTGCGGTCTATGGATGCAGAACATCACTTATGTTTCACCTTCATAGCAGAAATGACTCCACCTTCGACAGGGTAACTGAAAAGTTGAATGCCTTATACGAGGTACACCGCGTTAAGCATTCAACTCAACATGCATCTGCCTACTGCTGCATGTCATTACTATGTGCGCCAGTGCATGCCAAGCAACCGTTTGTTGTGGGTGTCGCTTCAAAGTGCGCGTAGTGGAAGTCCTGCAAGTATCTAACACGTGAGTGTCCATGTGCGCATACCATCTATACAAGCGCGCACAAAACACTCCAGTGTCTGTCGAATGGTGCAAGTTATCCCAGAGTTCGCCCAGTACACTTCATGTGTTAATCTGGAGCCAGAAGCCTGCTTATTTGCGCATGCCGTCTATAAGTGTGAAAGTATGTATTGTAGACATACTAATCTTTTAAGCACCTGCTTACTCGCATTTGAGCATGTTATCCGTAAGAGCTCACAGTATGTATTCTGTATACATTAATCCTGCCAGTTTACGCTCATTTACACATGCCACTTCTAAATGAGCATAAAAACGCAACGGGTGCATTAACCTTACCTCCTATGGCTGCTGCTCCCAGCGCCGCCAGGACGACAGCCCACAGTGGCGAGGCTGCTGCCGACGTCCACATGACCCACTACTTCTGTGAGCCCTCTTGCTCCAAGAACAGATCTGAAACAACACAGAGGCGTTGTGTCACGGGGTGTAACTCTGTTTGGCAGCGCACGGAGAATTTTAGTTAACGAAACGTTCTGCGCTAAGATGTAGATAGAACTTGCTTATAACGTAATTTCAAATCATTTGTATGCTTCGGGGATATTTCGGTTTGAAACATATTTCAAACCAACAACTTACTGTGCAATAAATGCGTCACATACAGTTAATCTTTGTAAATAACCAACTTGACGCACATTTCTTTTCCATGTATGTTTATATCTATTCTCTACATGTTTCGCACAGCTACGTGTCCATCATCAGAAGAATTAACTGTATCAATACGACATCTGGTATATGTCACTCTGTGTAGATTGCCTGCTGGTACGCAGGTTTGGATGGAACTATAGAAAGAAACGTACATGGAAAAGAATTGTGCGTAAATTTGGTTATTCACGAAGATTATAACGAGATGCACGGTCAACAAAACATAAAGTTCACATACGATGGTAATCAAAATCCAAATCGGAAGCCAGAAATTAATGTTACGTAGACCTAAAAAGTATAGAATGCTACTTAGTAGCAAGTAATTCCCCTTCTTCCCTCTCTGCGTAATAAGTATATCGAAATATCCTGCAGCTCAGTAGAATAGATCGGCGTGTTACTATGTGTACGTCTATAAAAATAAGGGTTAATCTGATTAAGCGCCCCTTTTGCAGGAGTGATGTCTGGATCGAATCTCATACGTGTTGCAACCCCTCCATGTTACCGTGTGGAACGAGATAGCACGTAAGTAGCTCCGAGGTGAATCAGCCAACCAATCAATCTGCCTCACACGCACGCACACACACGCGCGTGTCAATAGCTTAATTTTCTCCCAGCACACAAAAGCAACAGCGCTTCATTATACAGCAGAAACAAACGCACCTCTGTTTATCACCAGCGATCGGTTACAAAGTAGAAAGACAGGGGCGATCAGAGTTTCATCCGCAATTATCACCCAACAAAAGGCAAACCACTTCCACCTTTTCGCCTTTCCCGCCCTTCAACCAACAGCAGCAGAGACAATTAACAGACCAAAAGAGTGGTGTTTAGTATCTGTGTCCCAGTGTGCTGACTTCAGACGCATGTGATGTACTGCAGACTGGCCGGGATGCAGGTGTACCGGTCTCGTGACTTAATGTTATATATGAGCGTTTTATTCCAGACACAAGGCTTCGTGACTCAGGTATATGCACATATACCTGAGTCTCTCCTAGGATTTGAACCTCGGCCGTCTAGCCTACAAAAGTGACTTGTTTCATCCTTGTGAGTGAAAAATATTACCTACCTTATTGTTACGTCTTCTTCACATTAATATTGTTAGCACGCGGAACCCGGAAGTGGGCGGACCACCCCCTTAATCCGCGACTCTTTATTAAATACAATCATAGTTATCCACCATCTCTGAAGGGCGTTTCCCCATCTGTAACTTCAGGACGAACTATTCTGTTGTGGGGAATTGTTTAATTAATAATATAAACCACAAAACCTAGTGGTAATTAAACGTACAAAATGATTGGACATCACAGAATTCCGAGTTGCGGTCAGAAAACATATTTGTGTCTGTTTATCAGAAGGAACAGTATTAACTATTTGGTGTTTGTGGCAGACATAGAGTTTCCTATTGCGAGGTAGGAATGATTTTTTTTTTTTGGCGTTAGGGTCCAACGCGGGTTATGGCCTTCTCTTGCATGAGGTTTCTACGTCACACACAACGACGCACCACAGTCGGTAGAACACCTCAAAAGAAGTGATTATCTCGTCGCAGAGACCTCTACCTGACAACACACAACACTCACAAGAGACAGACAACCATGCCCCCGGCGGGATTCGAACCCACAATCTCAGGAGAACAGCGGTAGCAGACCTACGCCTTATACCGCGCGGCCACTGGGACCGGCAATAAATGTTATATAAATCAGGTAAATTTCTTGATAAAAACAGTTAATGTATCTCATTAATAATTACATTTGAAGCTTAAATATCTAAACATCGTCATCTTTCCTCGGGATAACAGCCAGTTGAATTATTTCTGTCTTTCCCGATCGTGGGCTATTTGTTTTGAATAGTCAAGAAGGTGTCAGAAAACAGAGCACCATTTATTTTCACGCTAGTACATAAACATTAACCTTTTAAAGCCTACTGGTTACGTCATGCACTGACAGGTTTAACATTCAACAACTGTACGCTCTGCCCACGTAGTATTTACGTGCTTTGTATTTGAGTACAACCAGCGACTTGTGCCACTTACACCATAAACTCACTGGGTTTATAACCGAGAAGGAAAGTGTTTACTGCGCGGTCTTTAAATAAAGCAGTCTTCCATTCGTCTTTAAAGAGTTACTAGACTGCGTAGCTGTTGCTGAAGTCCCCGAATATTTGTTTTTACAAGGCCATTTTATGTCATTATCATGACAGCAAAGAATGATGCATTGCACGGCACTTATCACGGCCCTCAATCAATTACTCATCAGTCAACAAGCCTAGCCATTTTCAAAATGACGCCCACGAGTCAAGAACTAATGTCCTTCCGCTATAATGAGATCGACAGGAAGCCCTAGAAACTCTGATCCTTCTAAACGGAGTTGGTGTGATTACTCACAAAGCGTACATTGCTGCACACATACTTTAATCTTTTGAAGCCTAATGTCAACTAAGGTAGTCGTACCGCACCGCTAACCTCTAAAGTTGCATTTTATATATTTATTCAACAAATATAGGTACTGAATATTTTAAACATGGTATATACTCTCAGTGTTTTTCCTTCAAAATGCACTTTGTTTCATAATTCTAACGTATTTGGTTCCTGTATTATTCACATTTTATATACAGGATGTGCTAAAATTAAAAAAATAATTCCGGCGCCAAAAGGTTAATATTCTCCGCGGAGGCCTCTCCCGGGAACTACACAAGTACACTGTGACATGCATTAAACTGCTGCTGACATCTAGCCATTTTATGCGAGAAGGGGCCTTTCTTTTTTCACATGAATAATAGGAGGAGAATATGCTATACAATAATAGCAACACAGGACACAATTCTCTTACAGCAAGTGTGCTTAAACAAATGTAATCCCGTTACTTGAGAGTAATTCGTTAAAAGAATGTTGGCGCTGCTTTTAAAATAAAAAAATCCGTCATATGCCACAGCAAAAAGTGTGTTATTCATTTTTCGACGACCAGTTAGGTATCTAAAAGCGATGTACTTCGGTCGAAACTTCAACACTATAAATCAGGGAAGGAACACAAGCAGTAAGCACACAATGTGTCTGAAGAAACATAATTAAAATTGAAACTTAGGAAATCGAAGATGTGGGAGGAAAACAATGAAGAAAATTGGTGGTGAGAATGGAATGTAGATTATAGTGACTCAGAACCGTCTCCTGTTATGGATTTTGTTGCCAGCATTAATTACGCGATTTGCTTTGTCTGCAGTATGGTTCAATGCGAGAATGAAATAAATGTGCCTGGAAACTTATACTAGAACCTGTTTTTCGTTTACTTCGACAGGATGTCCTTAGCGGGGCTAAAACAGCCTTGTCGTTATTGACTATGCAGCATCTCATTAACAATAGAACGCAATATCCAGGTGGGCCGGTATAGCGATTTTCTACGGGTTGGACGGTCCGGGGATCGAATCTCGGTGTGGGCGAGATTTTCCGCCCACGTCCAGACCGACCCTGCGGCCCACCAAGCCTCCTATACAATGGGTACCGGGTCTCTTTCCCGGGGGTAAAGCGGCCGGGGCGTGGCGTTGGCCACCCACCCCCATCTAGTGCCCAGTTTAAAGAAAGAGTAGAGCTATACCTCTTCTCCCCCTATGAGCCTTCATGGCTTGTTCTAGGGTGAACTTTACCTATATTTTACGCAATATCCAGGAGGGCGTATGAACACGTTCTGAAAGACAGAGAATGGTAGGGGCGATAAGATGAGCTGTACTAACATAATCGAGTGCACAATACCTAAGAAGATAAATACGCTGAGATATTTAGCTAAATAACAGAATAGTAGAAAACGTAATCTAACACACCTCGCTGCAAGAAATGAAATTGAAATTTAGGAAGACAAGTAAGGAGATGAGTGATTCAGCTGTAATGTTTAAGCAGAAACAAGTGAAAGAAACGTGACGTTAATTATGATGACACGTATGTTCAATGACGAGGCACAACTGCAGAAAAACAAGTAGGAACGCGCAGAGTGAAAGAGAGAAACATTAAGAACAAGAAACCTCAGAAACTGATACAGAAGGAAGAGAGACGTCGCTGTTGTAGTTAGCGAGATGAAACACGAGAAGGAAAGCAGAGAAGAGAATAAAATTCATACACAGTAAGATGGTTAGAGGAATAAAGGTTACTGTGGAACGCGACCTCCAAAGAGGAAGACAAAGGGAATTCTTCTTTCTAGCGGTACCAATACGAATAGCATCCGGACTTCAAGCCGAGTGGAGCTGTTTGAACTCGATTGGAACCAAAGACAAAGGAGAAGGAATAATGAAGGATCCTGTAAGTATGCAGCTAAAATGGCACTGAATACAGTGAATGGAAATAGTGCAAAATTAAGGGTTGAAAGACATGCAACAAAGGACATTCTGGAAATATTACGAGGCATGTTACCTCCATGCTCAGAATTGCAAGATGAGAATTTAAAAATGCTGGTTCTTTCAGCTGAGTTTTGTTTGAAGCATTCTTAATCTAACCATACAGTAACGCGAGCTGCATTGTACTAGATACAATGGAAACAAAAGAAAATGGATAGCGACATAGTTTTCCTATACGTGTGTTTATTTACTAAGCCTCTGGGGGCTGGTAAAAGCTCAGTTTATCAATCAGTAACGAAGCACCGAGACATGGATTTAAAGTCAGAGAAGTCTGCATTGTGCCCGTAGCTCCAATACGCTCTGCATATAAGCCTTATATTTCAACTATTTATTATTAAATGCAACGCCCAAGAAGAAGATTCGAAGACCACAGACACATTCTTGTATTTTTCGTTCACCATTCAACAGTAACAAAGTATCTAAATGCAAATGCCTCATGCTGTCCACATTTTTCGGCAAGAGAATGCCACGTCCTAAGTGAGAAGCTTGGCAATGAATGTGGAAAGGAACACAGACTTCTATCACATAAAAGTGGACTTAAGCAACCCGCAATTCGCTCGCTACATCTAGCCACGCCTCACTTCTGGCTTTTTAAATAGGGTAAGATGCACTTTAGGGTCGCAGCTGCATCAGGGACAGAAATAAACCACGAAAGAATGAAAGGATTGTTTCCTACAAAGGTACCACAGTCTGACGTTCAGGTGACCGTGCATCGCGATAAAGTCTTATAATAAAACCAACTAGATGCACTGATTTCTCAAATTTATTTTTGGAATAAAACTCTACATGTTTCGGACAATTCCTCTGTTCATCCTCAGGAGTTTTTTTTACTATGAACACACAATGGTGTATGTCATACCCACTGCTGTGTGTACAGTGAAAAACTCCTGTTGATGGACAGAGGAACTGTCCGAAACATGTAGAGTTTTATTCCAAAAATAAATTTGAGAAATTAGTGAATCTAGTTGGTTTTATTATAAGAAGGTACTAGAGTTAGATGTGCAATTGCAAAATATGTGAAGCAGGGAGGTAATTAATATCAATTTTATATCCAGATAAATACAACACTTGAACACTGTAAGCTAATTTATTTGTTTTCCTACAAAAAGTTTCGGCAGTTCCATTCGACCACCATTACGTAGAAATACAAGTACATAATCGAAGGAGCATTTTAAGGAAGATGTGATTGACTGAACAGTGAAGAAAATTTGTGGGATGCTTTTAGTAATACAGAACAAGCTGGACAGGTAGCACGCATGACAAGTATAGAAAGTATCAAGGGCAGAAGTCACTTGGGAGATCTAGAAATTGACGGGTGCACATTAAAACATATCTGACAGAAGCAAGTTGTCAGTCTGTGTAAGGGATTGATTTGGTTCAGTTCAGGCTAGTTGTCAGGCACGGGTTCTTGAAAACAGTGTAATGCACTGTCGAGGCTCTGCAATGCGGTTAAATTTTTTATTAGCTGTGAGGCCATTAACATGTGAAGAATGACTCTGATGCAAGGTGCTAACTTCCCTGCTAACACATTCGTGTACTCAGACTTTCAGTCAGGATAACTGCAGCCACAGAAACAACAACAACAACAAATAATAATAATAATAATAAACTCAGTAGTTCTACGCTGCATAAAAAATTTTGAAGAACCACTTCAGTAGATAAATTCCCAATATTGGATGTTTAACGCATATTGGGATTCGAAGCAGGTGCCTCTACGAGAATGTAGGACGCTCATCAGTTTGTCAGTTCCACACAGAAACAAGCAGAGTAACAAACGTAGTGTCAGATTCGTCATTTCTTTATTCATATTAAAGATCTGCACCCTCAGAATCCCGATCAAAATCCTTGTTTAAGTAACGTAAAATATTTCATAACATTAGATTACACAAAGCGCGAAACTGTTAGTTTTAACTGCTGACCACACAAACACAGTAACTGCTCGACAGCAACTTCACTGATGTAAACGGCAGTATCTATAAAGCTAAGTTACAGCCCCAGGAGACGTATTTAACTAGGCGTATCATGAATGGCTATGCTTATTGTAGCAAAACGCCTACCTCATTTCATTTCTTCTTTCTCATTTACCGTCTACGAACTCTTGGCTGAATTAATAACAATTATTTTGTGCGTGCGTCTGTAGAATAGAAAGGCCGTCGTCAGCAGCACAATGTGTCAACGTTCTTACCACTTCAGTGCGTACAAACAACGTAACTATGAACTAGTACTGCCAGACACTGATAACCATGGAGAGAGTCGTCACTGACGCGCCGCAGCAAAAGACATTGCGCGATAGTTATGCTGAAACCGTACCATCATATTCCCAGTACGTTCAGCCATAAGCACAACATATGTGGCAATCATGACTCATATTCATGCGGCGTGAAATGTCGAGGACAACAGAGAATTTGCATATTAGTTAAATGGATTACAAATCCGGGCTTTAAATAATACGGTAACAGGAAGTTACAACAAAACATACAAGGTATTTTATTTTAATACTATCACTTCAAATCCCATTAGTGTTTACCTTCTGGCGTAGCAACATGACACAATAAACAACCTCACAAAGTGATAATTCCGTAACTCAAAAGAAACATTCTTATCTGTCAGTTCAATTAGCAACTCTTCGCTTCATTTGCCACTGCTCACGTCCGCGTTCATAAGATACAATGAACCAATATATATATATATATATAACACTAAATCCTCAGTTCTCACATCGGCGTTAAAGATTTAAATCTTCTGGAATTTTCCATTTTCCATTCCGTGCATTATACTTCAATTTCTGGAATGTTGTCTTTCAACTTGCAAATAATCACCTTCGTTTTGAAGAAACTTAGGGAAAAGGAATTCAAGAACAGTAGCTTGGTCTGAGAATATGGGTGTAATATATATATATATATATATATATATACATATATCAGAACAACTGGGATTACAGGCCTGTGGGGTGGTGGAGCTATGCTCTGAGCGGGGTCGTGACCGGTCGGTGTCATTTTACCTTCCTGCAATTTCGGACACCGTCCAATGCACAGTTTACCCAATCCCACTGGGCCACAATCCCAGTTTTCCTGACATTATACACTCATATTTCTCTGCGCGGCTACCTTCCTTGCACTCCTTGACCCTAAAAATGGAAGCATTATGCTCTTTAGAAACATTCGAAACTGTTTATGATTCCACCATGACGTAACATCCCAGAAGACTTAACCCATGCCCGTAAGGTCTGTTCAGTCAATGTAAATTGATAGCTACTTGGTTTTTAAAAGTACACAAATCTGCTCTCCGCTCCGCAGTCATTTCGGAATAACCTTCTGTGGCACCCACGCAGCAATAGTTCCTCATGTTTATCATTCACCTATCCCCTTTCTTAAAATGGAGTTCAATGCTAGCTTTCTCTCAGACTTTCTGCCGGATTTGCGACGGTATGACTACCCTGAAACACAAGGCTTCTCGCTGCATTCAAGCAGTTCACATTTCACCACTTTCAAACATACTGATTGACAGTACTTCCTATTCTAGAAGTCCCATGTCCAATTCACAGATCTCGTTCCCAGCATTTGCCTAAGCAGGGAAGTGATAAGTACTTTACAATATCGAAACATCTCTTTCTCTCTCTCTTAATTTTAAATTCACTGCTTACCAACATCCTGTCTTTAGAGGACATACACTCTTATAATAAAACCAACTAGATGCATTAATTTCTCAAATTTATTTTTGGAATAAAACTCTACATGTTTCGGACAGTTCCTCTGTCCATCATCAGGAGTTTCTCACTGTACACACAATAATGGTATATGTCATACAGGTCTGCTGACAGCGCAAGCTGTCACCAAACCTGTATGACATATACCATTGCTGTATGTACAGCGAGAAACTCCTGATGATGGACACAGGAACTGTCCTAAACATGTAGAGTTTTATTCCAAAAATAAATTTGAGAAATTAGTGCATCTAGTTGGTTTTATTATAAGAATTTATCACGATGCACAGTCACCTGAACGTCATAAAGGACATACACTGTATAACCTATGACACTAAGAAAGCGCCTTTCCACCGATCTTTTCTCTTCTGCATCAAAAATAACAGGAAAGAGTATTAATTCACTGGACAGTCTTTTTATTTATGGGAAGGGGGTAGAACTGTATCTTCTGAACCTGGACCAACGTCCGCCTCTTGGATGACAAATGAATATGAAGAACTATAAGACTGACAACTTGCATCCTAGTTCCGAATAACACACGGAAACTTGTTCTGTTGCTACTTTTTTAAACCACACATCCCCCTATGCACTGCTCTGGAAGGGAACCAGAATCCCCGCGGCGAAAATATGCGACGATTTACGCGTGTCTGTTCCTATCCGTGCCTTTCGTATTCATTAGCTTTAATGTTAGTGTATTGCTGATACTACACATAAAACATGCAAATATTATACAATTATAACTCACATTGTTTCTCTAGTTGTCTTTTTAAACACATTCACACTGACCACATCTACATATCGTCATTTTGAAAATAAAGTCAAAAGTACATGAAAAATCGCACACGACATAGAAAACCCCTTAAATGGATTGTTAAAGAATATCATAAAGCAAAGACCCTGGAAAGGAGAGCCGGAAAAGTGTAATTTCACAGGAGGAAGTGATATGGCAAAGTGGCAAAAAATTCGAAGCCCCCAGTTACGATAGATCTTGACACTCAACTGATGTTGTGCTTGTTGTAGCGGACAGCAAAGAAGGGGAAATTGTTGTCCCATCCGTTTATATCTGCCAGAATATTTTCCAGCCCGCACTTAGAGGCCACTGCAGGATTACGGGTGAAGATCATTTAGAACAAGCAAGAGGTGTGTGCTGGTACAGTACGACTTCTTCATTGTCCTGCAAGACTCCCATTGACTGCAGCGGACAATGGACTAAGGAAACAGTTGGTAAACACTTGTGTTTACTACGAATTGGAGCTTATAACTTGCAAATCCCGGTTTTGATTACGGCAGTAAAATTAACACATCAGCTACAGTAGCACGTTTTCAGTATTTCCCTGCTGGCCAAACAATACAATCAATCAATTACGTTTGACTAGGCAAGCCCCAATAGGATCTGATTATCAGAATTCCATGTATGTTAGCAGATGGCGCACCTTTTAAATTCAAACCGTTTGATAATGCTTAAATTTTGGCTATTGTTTCAGTTTCCACTGATCAGGCTTGCAATTAGACCGCAGTCTGTCTAAATGGACTTGGCAGTAAGAGGGTTATATTTCTCAGCAGATGCAAGCGGAACAAGAACAGAGACAACTGCAAGACAACCGAGAGAGCTTTTTACACCTCTCTTGACTCCCGTAGTTCTAGACTTGACTCTGGCTCCGAGTGGGGACAGTGCAACAGCTGCGAGACCAAGTGACATGAGCAGCGAATTCGCGTTTTGACAAAATTACAGTTATAGTACCATTCATCCTGAGAGAGAATTCTTAGAAACGTTTTACAAATTTACACTTCCCCCTGTGCACGGATGCCAGAACCTCGCACTTAAGACCATGACCCACATGCCTTACGGCTGAGTTCAGGTGTTCTATGGGCTACACGACAGAGAGAAATTCCGACAGACGCACAGGTACAGAGATGGGCAGAAGGCAAACAGAGGTGGACACTGCAGAAAGGTAGGCAGACAGAACCATGAAATAATCAAGTGTACGTGTATGTGCTGTAGGGTCAACTTTTCACAATGGTGTGACAAGGTAACAACCTGACCTTCTGAGCCGCTGTACAACTGTACAGAAACACGGCAGCTTGCTACGAGATAGATGAGATATGGGGGTGACAGATCAACAGATGGAAGCATTGTCTATACCGACAATATGTGAACTGTAGTGGATGGCGAAACATATTCGGTACGCGGGCTAATTGTGTGAGTATTTTTACTATCTCCGACACTGCCTGGCTTCGAGGCTAAGAAGTTGAATTTAACGTACCTGCAACAGAATAATGCGCAGGAACTCCCTTGGTAACTACAGAGCTTTAAAGCGTTGTTTTCCTAAGGCAGATACAGTCTGACTATTGAAACTCTGGTAACACCGAAAAATTCACAGATCCACAATTTATGTATTTTTGTATTACTTAGTTCTTACATGTTTCGGCATTGTCGACATCTTCAATGATTTTACGCCCAAATTTCTTTGAAACGTACAGCAATAAAAGAGTTTATAATAAACATACATTTGTTATGATGATTATATATATATATATGTAGCAATTTTAACCACAATCTGCACTAATGACATCACAACAAACGTGTGTTTATTACAAATATTTGTATTGCGTATATTTTAAAGAAAACTTGGTGTAAAGCCCCTGAAGACGGCGATAATGCCGAAACATGTAGGAGCTAAGTAATATAAAATATACAGATTGTGGAATTGTGCATTTGTTGGTGTTACCAAAGTTTCAATATATCATAGTGCATGGAATGAAGGATGCTGCAGTGTAACTATATCCAAATTTTCTGGCTAGTTTCTTCTTTTCTATTTTTAATCCTTGAGTTGGGTTAAAAGTGTAATGGCGGGGTTCCGGGTGCGCAATGGCAGACCGTCTCCCCTTACCGTGTCAGTATAGTGTTTCCACCCAGGCTGCGCTGTTGTTTCGGTAGCGTTAGCTCCGTTGGGTTTGGACAAAGGGGCTCCGAGCGGTATATGGCCCGATAGGAGTATGGGAGAGGATGATCATCCTGGAGCCTCTCAGTTCCGATATTTAGTGCACTGGTTGGGACTATCGCAACAAGGAATGTGCTGATCTTGCACTGCAGAGCACCTTGACCGGCGTGTTCACTCACACCATCATTTCAAAAAATTAAAACGCTTTATTCTACTGAGCTACATACACTATGACAGACGGACATGACACACTGTATGGTAACTAATTAGGGGCTTGGCTGGCAAGGAAATAGCTATGGCTATCATCCCCCCCCCCGTCCGAAAGTTTCCAATAAAACCAAAATAATTCCCAATGTTGTCCTTATTCACTGGTTAGTGGTTATAATTTGCAACGCTTACTGAAGCTAGAAGGATCAAAATTATGCTCAAAGCTTCTTTCCTTCTCAATGATTCTGTAGGCACAGCCTGCTTCCGCCACCATCAGCTTATATGGCCTCAGGATGATCTCACCTGTCTGAGATCTGCATAGTTTATCTAATACTAATGTCCGGTCAGCAACCGAACGAAACTCATTTCTGTTACCATGCACCAAGTCAGCAGGGTCTAGACCTCACTTCTAAAAACATAAAAAGAAAATTTAAGTGTTGCCTGCAGTAAACAAGAAACCAGCAGTAAAACTGATTTTTGTAAAGAAAGATTTAAAGAAGTTAAGTAGCCCTCATGTTCTTCAGTTATGTAATGGGGATATATAACATGGAGGGATTAGTAGTGTATTAGTAGTGTTTTTACGATGGTGGAACATCCCCTAGTGGGCCAGGACCTCCTCATTTTCAAGGCTCCACGATCACACTCAGACACAACACACTCGGTAGGACTCCTCTGGTCGAGTGATCAGCCCGACACACAGATCTCTACCTGGCAACACACCACACACAAAAGAGACAGACATCAATGATCTCGGCAGGGTTCGAAACCGCAATAACAGCAAGCGAGCGGCCGCAAACCCACGACATACACCGCGCGACCCTGGGATCGTAAAATGTATCATTGTACCTGACACACACACACACACACACACACACACACATATATATATATATATATATATACGGTTTCATAATAACCAAGGAAGTAATTCAATAATTTTTGAAATAAGAAATAGATTGCCATATAACGCACGCATATTGTAAAGAAACACACATATTTACGCACATAAAAGAGAACATTCCAAAAACAAGAATTGGGAAAGTATATTGATTATTTTTTTTTACGTTTTGCTGACCGTGCTGTATCTCAGTATATTAATCTCGGTATTTAACCAAACTGATGCACAAAATTTGTTTCACAATAAGTTTTATTTCATGCATGAAATAAAACTTATTGTGAAACAAATTTTGTGCATCAAGTTGATTAAATACTGAGATAAATATATTGATTACTGTTTCCGAGGAATGAAAAAGTACTATATCTTGTGAGTTTCAGACTACATGCGAAACCCCTGTTTTATAAGTATACAAGAAAAATATTACATTTACTTACATAAGACTATCGCCCTAAACTACACGTTATTAAACGTAATAGTGTTACGAATAATTAGAGTCCAAGTCTAAATGTACTGAGACAAGAAAACGTTCTAAAGTATGATCAACTTGACGAACTCCAATTCAAATACCCATAAATTCACTCCACATGGGCCCTTTGTGCCCTCAATTCTTTTGCATTGTAAACAAAACCGTATTCTGTATTCTAACGGAGAATTTGATGTTCTTTTTTTTTTGAGATAATAAAAATATTAGACTTTTCCATGCTCAGCATCATTTAACTGACAAACTGCTGTCGATGAAACACAATCCAGACCATATGACACAATAATTACTGTCTCCTATTCAGGAGGCCTGTTTTAGTAACCAATTTCGGTAATGGCAGTTCACATTACCTCGCCATTAGAGACAAATATTCAACAGCTGGGCGATTTTCAATTACTTCACAAATGACGATTACCCTTGGCGCCTCACCACGTAAAGCTGCTCTAGTCGTATAGTAATACGGGTTACAGTAATGATGGCTCTTCTGGGTTCGAATATACGTTTGTTACTTGGGCATCAAGCTTTACTTGGCAGTTTACTGGCCGAATTTAATTATAATTCTTCGTGATAGAGTGACATGACATTCCACGCAAAACAAAGCAAAATAGCCGACTCATAACATCAATAACATAATGAGAAAATTCTCGACTATTACAGGTCACCGAGCATTGCTCATGTCCAACTCCATTGGTCGACATCGTCAGTAACTCATTTTGTAAGATAGTGAATTACAGGATGATGATGTCTAATGAGCTAGACAGAATGATGAAGGAAATGGTCGTAGCCAAACATACAGTCAGAGGATGCAATGGACATGAAGGCAAAATAACACAAAGCAATGCAATTTGTACAGACCACAACCCAACACAATTGTTTTATTATAAAAACAATAAATCCATTTTCTGTAAATTGCTAGATTTTGCGACCCGATCCGGTCATCATGTTCATCATCCAGCTTATAAAAATATCACACGCGGTATATCATATTAATCGCTTTAAAATCTATCAACTGCATTGTGTATTTTGTTTTGCCGTAGCTTCAACAATTATTACACAAAATATTTTGTGAATACTGGCGAGTTTCTCTCTGGAATAGGCTAAATTTCAGTCAGACATGAAAGGAGTCGCTGAGGTCTTAGCATCTTGACACCTGACAATTCATGAAAAGAAGTGTAGCCGAACATTTCTGTTACATTTTCTTATCCGACAAAACTATTGCTGCCTCTCAGTTACGGACGGTTTGAAGCTATTCATGTGCATTAGAATGATGGCCAAGTGTCCTTGCCTTCCGTCATAAATCTCACAATCACGGTCCATTCAAGGAAACTTCACTGAAGGGCAGAAGGCCATTGTTCCAGGAATATTTTGGTTTCGTATACTCTGTGAGCAACAGACAAAGGAAATTATGGCCTAGTTGGCTAATTCATCAAATGCATGGGAATGAAGTTAAGTGCTCATAATTTGCCATGGCATGCAGAAGCAGTAGCCCGACACCAATAAACCTTGAAGGAAAGATGACAAAAAGAGGTTTCCTTTCTGACAGATGGGAGTTCGAGGCTCTCATTCAAGTTAGAACTTTAACCGGGATGGGAAGTTCTGATAGATCAAGAAAGCGGTCCGAGTTCGTAGCATTCAGACGTATATCACAGTCAGCTGTCCTCACAGTAACGTGTACATAGTTCATAATTAGCAGACGAGGAAGGCGGATGTCTGCTGAGTTGCGCTAGTAAGCGGATCAATAGACAGTTCTGCTGGTTTATAAACATATCAGCTAATTCCTAATCAGTTAGATGGAATCCACAAGCAGAAAGGCACTGGTAATAAAAAAAAGTTCCGATGTAACCAACAAAAAACTTTATCAGATTCGCTAAACCCACCCGCATCCTGAAGAAGTCTCACGTAGTATACTGAGCTATACAGGGCACAAAACGTACAATGGGTGAGCGTGTACTCAAGCATGAGTGCCTCTTTAATAAAATGTTTAAGTTGGACCTATTCTGCCAGTGTTTCGTAAACAAAACACTGAGAGATATCTTCCGTTATGATTATGAAGGCTCATACTTTAGCGTTATGATGAATTTCCAGGACACGTTCCTTCTAGTTCCAGCTCCAGTCTGTTCATTAAAACAAATATAAAAAACACAGACATTTCATTTAATCCTCTAATCGACTCACCAACCCTACCAAAACACAGTGCTTGTGATATGTGCACATGTGTTCACAGATTCACTTTCCGCTAATATAAAATTAAATATCTTCAAACCGAAGCATCAGAACAACTGAAACTCCACAAATTTTCACGAAACGTCACGTAATACAAATATTGACGTTTTGCTGATCGTGCATCGCAGTCTATTTATCTCAGTATTTAACAAACTTGATGCACAAAATTTGTTTCACAATAAGTTTTATTTCATGTGCTCGAAACATGTAGAGGCATGAAATAAAACTTATTGTGAAACAAATTTTGTGCATCAAGTTTGTTAAATACTGAGGTAATACAAATAGTTTACTAAAGTTTCATATTTGTAGACCACAAAATGGCATGGTGACCGCCGAGATTTATTTGAAAGCATTAATGAAAATCACCACTGTTCCATAATAAACCGTCACAATTAACCCCGCAGCAATATGATCACACACAATGAGCTTATTTTTCACCGTCACGACACGTCACGACATTACACCTTTGCCCAGCCGCTCAACCATGATACTGCGTGTGAACATGCAGCTGTCGTTGTGAACCAAACAGGTAATGAGGGTAAATTTGAGCGAACAAGATCTGAAACAATTACTACTGACATCTAAGGGTTATTTTTCTGAATGTTTTCAGAAAGCTAGGAATAAGCTATACTTGTTTTCTTGTCGTAAAATCATGTTTCACTTCCATCCAGCGTCGCGGCGACGAATGCTTAGAACTATACATTCAATCACTATACATTCAATCCTCATATCTTTCACGAACCGAAGTTTAATTAAAGGCAGGAACAACTTTAACCCTTACCTTTACAACAACACTGCATGAAAGAAGGCCATCCTTTACCAACCTAAGATACCTGCAATGTATAATTGCGAACGCAATAAACGTAAAGCGTTCCCTGTCCATGCCATGAAGGTATATAAGGAGAGTAAAGATTTCGCTCCATTCTTTATTAACCTTGCCTCCGACGCTTTAGCCTCTGAAAATAATCCCGGTACCCACCGAGCAGGAGGCTGGGTGGGCACCAGAGCCGGTCCGGACGTTCTGGAGAAGAGACAATCCCCTTTTCCCTACCAGGATTCGAACCTCGGATAATCCAGCCAGTTGTTTAGTTTCTTAAGTTTCAAAAAAGAAACTCAGCCAAAGAAAAATGTGTACAAGATAAAAAACATCTATCTGCTAAGGTACGAAATGTGTTTAAACATTATGTGTCCACAGGTGATAAATATGCAGTGAGAAGTCGCTACAACTTTAAATGTGAATAACTTATTAAAGTAAAGTATCATAATATGTCAACGTATTCGCCCCACCAACGTAAGGCGTGACTCCATCTGAGTTCCGTCGCCGTAGAATTCACGAAGAGCACTTTCCACTGCCTCATTATTGTAAAGTCGGTAACATGGAATTCTGACTCGTCAGTATTCCAAAGTCAGTTCCTACACCCGTGCTGCATTCGAATTCGCCAATGTGTTAAGCTGGCCGGTAACAACAACGGCTACAACAACAACAACGACGACGACGACGACGAAAACAACAACAACACCGCCAATACCACCACCAGCACCACCATCATATCAATATGGTTGTCCTTGTCGATATGAGGAAAAGTATTTCGCCCATAAAAACCGTACCAAACTCTAAACTTCTTCGTTGCCACTGTACATTAACTTACTCCATAAACAACATCGACTGCATGACTATTGCACCATCTGTTGCATGTTATCCCTACTACAAAAATCACCTCCAACCTAAAAATAAAATATTTTATTACCACAAAGTTACGGGTTATAAATAACTTTCCCAGAAAATAGTTTTACAAGTTGACATCCTTAATAAGACAAATAAGTACTTACGCGCCTCCTTCTGTGAACTCGCAGCCTCTACAAAAATTGATCATTTATGCAAATAACTTCACTGCTACAGGCCACAGCCTCAATTAATTAGCAAAACTAATATAGAGTAATTTTAACTGTGAGACAGCCTGATATAATACCGAAACAGCGCATTCCTTCGAAGCAGTGGTAAATATCCAACTAGCATTATGCAACTGACATATTAAATTACTTTGTATCTTATTTTCCTGATAATAGCTGCACATTAAGCAGAAAAATGTTGTATTAAACAATCCAATATACAGACAGATTTGTGACTGACGGATATCGTATACATCTGCAATACCCACTAGTTACCAGTTCACAGGACAGACGCATCGTAATATGATATGTTCCTGGGTCAGAATATCATGCATAGAATTTGATAGTTTCCTCACAACCTCCAGGCTACTTCAGAAATATATTCCAAACATTCTATACACCCCTTTCCAAGTTCCTCCTTAATTCGACAGTAACAACCGTACACTTTGGGCGCACAATACCAGTGGGAGAACTGCGGGAAAGTGGTCGAACAACATCACTAATAAATAAGATAAAATATTAACTTTCTCGTATCATAATCGTTAAACTTCTGAAGAGCCTTGTCATACGGTGTAACAATTCGTAATGAATAAGGCAGACTGACGTAATACATGTAGACTTTTATCAACAGTCTATAGGCATCTTCTAATAAATTTTCGGGGCAAATATATTTCAGTTTTACTGCGGGCTGAAAAGTTCTACTGGGAAAGTTTTGAAACAATCTCAAAATTATTAAAGGATTTCATTTCCCCATTTACTCCTTTTTGTTCATCCTATCTTCCCAAATCCCAGGGGATGCCATTAAAAAGAGTTCTTCATTTAATCCTGGTCCCTATTTCTGGACGGGAATAATTATCCATATTTTACCGGACTCAAACCAAAAGGATACCTGCAATATTATTTCCTACGAGTGTAATTAAAAGCAACGTTCCGAGTCGTTTCAATAGCTTCCAGCAGTTTATGAAATTAACATATTATTTCGGTTTTAATAATTAAAAAGATAAAATATTTGAAACTACTTTCAAACTGAGAAGTGAAAGCCACTGATAATACAGATAACCAGCGAAAGCAAAATGTGGGCAAATTGGAAGGTAAAGGATAGTTACAGTTTGTGCTGTACCGTACGTTGTAGCGCAGATCATAAAGCTGCACACTGCTCTGCTTTAAACTTACGGAAGTCTATAGAGCTGCAATGCCATTCCGACTATCACGTTTCCTGGACCGTGCATCGTGATATACCTACTTAATAAAGACCAACAAGATGCACTTTTCTTTCTTGATTTACTCTAATAGTCTTTCCTCTACATGTTTCGAAGAGATTAATTATTCATCATCAGGAGGCAGTTACGGTATATGCAGCATATGGTATTTACCGTGCATCTGCGTCGACTAACTGCTAACACGATCCGTTCCACTCTGATCATGTTAGCAGCTAGCATTCCGTGCCAAGGAGATAGAACTACAGCTGTTACGGCACAAAGCGTCATGGCCGAAGTGACAGAAATGTAATTAAGGAGATTTTGTAGTGAAAGTTCCTATTATTCTTCCATTGATTTGCTTCAAGAAAGCTCCAATACAGGAAATTAACTATTTACTGCAACCGCATTCTTCGTCTTCACCTCCTTCTTAAGTTTTGTTATGGAACAAACCACGTGGCCTATTACAGTTCAGAATTGCCCTCAGGAAACATGAACAAAACCACGATGTATATGCGTTATTCATAGAATTACAAAACAGTGCATCTACACATCACACATATCGGAACAAAAAGTGTATGTGTGTAATTCATAGTAAAGTAAAATAGCATACAGGACTAGACCCAGCCCATCTAAGTGAACGTGTCCATAGTACATGGCACATATTAAGGTCGTAGATGCAAATTATGGAGCCGAAAGGCAAAGGAAAAGGGTATTATTATTATTATTATTATTTTTACCACCATTAATATTACCCTATTACTTCGAATTTAAAACATTTTTCCAAACTGAAAATTAGGATGTCTTGAATCGGATGTACTGTACTGTAATGTACTACTCTGCGACGGTCCGATCCCTCATCTAGAGGAGTCCTACTGAGTGTGTATGTGTATGTGTGATCAGGTACAACAGTAACCCTCTATACCCACCATGAGTAGGCAGAAGAGGTAAGACTCAGAAAGAAGACAGACTTAAATTCGAGGTGTTATTTTTCCACTCTTTGATAGTTTCGAACACACAATTTTCCTTGAAGAACAAGTGGCATGGCTAAAAGAGTAGCAATTTTTTTCGGACACTGAAATATACTTGCTTGCACTTTTTTCCCCCCTGAAAATGCCTTCTCAAAATGGGGCACGTCTTAAATAAGAGGTCCTCTTAAATTCGAAGTACTACAGTATTATTATTATTATTATTATTATTATTACATTCAATATATGTCCATTTATTAAGATGTGCTCTATTTAAAGGGCCCCCCAAATGAACATGTTTCTTTCCTCGTTTATGCTTGAGGACAGGAACAGAGGTTGTCTCCGAAATGTCTTACTAATGAAATGTGACATTTTAATCAGAAAATGGACATGATCCAATTTGAGTGCCATAGCAAGAATACTATTCACATAATCCACAAAAACGTGCACGTTCTATATAAATGACAAACAATACCGTACATTTTTACCATATGCCCGTAAACAGCGTATACAAATAATCCACAGACTATAGTGAACAGGCCTAATTCTACACACATATCTTGCATTCGCGACACACGATTGCGGACACACACACTTGTGTGTGTGTGTGTGTGTGTGTATATATATATATATATATATGCGCGCGCACACACGCACACACACACGACTGTATACTTATAATTCGGGAATCTGAAGCTTTGATAAATACAAAGTTTTTTTTTACTTTGCTTTTTTTGTACTTCAGATGCCGGACTGCTGACTAGAAGTCAGTACTCGGAAGGTCCTGCGACCGGCCACGGCGACACAGGTTTTTCTTGGTTTCCTTGTGCCTAAAAGCAAATGCTGAGATGGTTCCCAAGATT
>Ga0123353_10002909_pt1 | contig 21434 bp, 14 predicted proteins | sample TergutLab28metaG_3_FD_92763 | JGI IMG/M metagenome (GOLD analysis project Ga0123353, IMG submission 92763) | Labiotermes labralis P3 segment gut microbial communities from Petit-Saut dam, French Guiana - Lab288 P3 | ecosystem: Host-associated > Arthropoda: Insects > Digestive system > Gut ... | reverse complement strand
CAAGACTCATCCCGAAAATTAAGGGATGTCAGAGCGACTGGGGCAAAATCATAGGTGGTGGACTAGCACTTCACAAGGGGCTGTCCCTAGTCCATGCCACTTCGTTTTCGTATTTCAATTTTCGATGGCAATATAGCACACAACATGTCAAGAAACGTCAGGAAATTCGCTGACGGTTGTGAATGCAGACGGGAGCGTAGCAACCGGATTGACATTTTGCCCTACTGCTCTTGCATCACTTCCAGTCCGCTATTCCGGGCTATTGACAAATTGACCTGTATAACAGATAATAGAGTGAAAATGGGCATGAGTATCCTTTTTCAGGCTCGCAGTCCTGTCGATGTGCCCCTAACTTTTACCCCCCTTTCAATGAAAACTATCAATCGACTATTGTTACTTCTCACCGCCTTTATGGCGACCGGTACGACGGCGTTTGCCAGCGAAATCAACCTCAAAGTTCCCGCAATGGGCGAGGGAACCTTCCCGTATCTGCTCGGTATCAACGGGTTTGCCCTCATGGTCATAGGACTCTTGCTTACCAGCGTAACGCTGTACATCAGCATTTACCTCTTTAAGGAAGTCAAGAAACTCGATGTCCATAAGAGAATGGCATCGGTGGCAGATATTATCTACGCAACGTGTAGCACCTATCTTATGAAGCAGATTAAGTTTCTGCTCGCTCTGTCCGCCATTATTGCGGCGGCTTTTGCCGTTTATATTTACGCTTCTTACAAAGGGGGAGACTTGCACGGTAATCCCGTGGTTCTCTGGGTGCAGGTTCTCATTTTTGCCCTCATCGGTATGGCAGGTTCCGCCATCGTCGCTTGGTACGGTATCCGGTTGAACACCTACGCCAATGCCCGAACAGCATTTGCCTCACTCAAAGCGAAGCCGTGGGATGTCGTCAACATTCCGCTCCAGGCTGGAATGTCCGTCGGACTCTTTCTCATTTCGTTGGAACTGGTCGTCATGATCATCATCCTTCTGATGGCAAGCATCCCTAACTTTCCCGTCGGCATTTGCTTCCTTGGCTTTGCTATCGGCGAATCGCTCGGTGCCAGCGCATTGAGAATTGCTGGTGGTATTTTCACGAAAATTGCCGACATCGGCTCCGACCTGATGAAGATAGTTTTCAAGGTCGGCGAAGACGATCCGCGGAACCCCGGCGTGATAGCCGACTGTACCGGCGACAATGCTGGCGACAGCGTCGGACCCACCGCCGATGGTTTTGAGACCTACGGCGTTACCGGTGTTGCGTTGATTACCTTCATCGTGTTGGCGGTCAAAGAACCGGCATTACAGGCACAGTTGATCACCTGGATATTCTTTATGCGGGTGCTAATGGGTTGCCTTTCCGGTGCCGCCTACTTCATCAACCAGAAGTTTGCCTTCAAGGCTTACGAAGGGAAGACGAGTGCAGGGGCTCACGATTTCGAGAAGACACTCACTAATCTGATTTGGATTTCGGCAGGACTCTGCATTATTACATCGTTTGCGTTCAGTTTCCTGATGCTCGGTCATTTGGAGAATAGACTCGCTTGGCTCCAGTTGGCAGGGATTATCACCTGCGGTACGTTTGCCGCCGTGTTGATTCCAGAATTCACCAAAATTTTCACCAGTTCCTCGTCGAAACACGTTCAGGAAGTTGTTACCGCTTCCCGCGAAGGAGGCGCATCGCTGAATATTCTCTCCGGGATCACGGCGGGTAATTTCAGTGCGTTTTGGACGGGGGGATTGATTGCCGTTTTGATGGCGACCGCATACTCAATGACCGGTGGTCTCGAATCGATTCTCGGTGAACACGCTGCCATTTTTGCTTTCGGTTTGGTCGCCTTCGGCTTCCTCGGAATGGGACCCGTTACCATCGCAGTGGACAGTTACGGACCCGTTACGGATAACGCCCAGTCTATCTTCGAGTTATCGCAAATCGAAGCGCAGCCGGGCATCAAAGAGGAAATTCAAAGGGATTTTGGCTTTACTCCTGACTTCGAGATGGGCAAGCACTACCTTGAAGCAAACGACGGTGCCGGTAACACATTCAAGGCAACGGCGAAGCCGGTTCTTATCGGTACGGCAGTTGCCGGAGCAACAACGATGATCTTTGCGATCATCCTAATTCTCGAACATTTGGGGGTATTAAGCCTTTCGCTCACGCAGGCACCGGTCATTCTCGGTTTGATCTGCGGCGGAGCGGTGATCTTCTGGTTCAGTGGTGCCGCAACGCAGGCGGTAACAACCGGTGCTTACGAGGCGGTCGAATTCATCAAACGAACCTTCGACATGAACAAGACGGAAGCGGATATTAACGATGCCAAGAAAGTTGTGGAAATCTGTACGAACTACGCCCAAAAAGGTATGTGGAATATCTTTTTGGCGTTGTTCTGCTTAACGTTGGCATTTGCCTTTATCGATCCGAACTTCTTCGTGGCTTATCTCGTTTCGATAGCAATTTTCGGTCTGTTCCAAGCAATTTACATGGCAAATGCCGGTGGTTCTTGGGACAATGCCAAGAAAGTCGTCGAAGTTGATCTGAAAGAGAAGGGTTCGGACTTGCACGCAGCATCGGTCATCGGCGACACCGTCGGCGACCCGTTCAAGGACACGTCGTCGGTTTCGCTTAATCCGATCATTAAATTTTCGACGCTGTTCGGACTTCTCGCCACGGAAATTGCGATTGCGATGAAGTACGTTGGAGTGAAGAATGAGGCAGGGGACATCGTTGGAGTCGAGTCAGGTGCTTATGCCAGTTACACTTGGATGATTTCGGTGGTCTTCCTGGCGATTGGTTTATACTTCGTCTGGCGTTCGTTCTACAAGACACGGATTCCGGTGAAGGGATAGCAGAGTCGCAAGCAGAGGCTGAAGCGTAAGCAAGGGAAACAGAGTTGCAATTCCCAGAAATTGCGACTCTGTTTTGCGGTCTGTTTAGGTGACGATAGTTGTTCCAAAATAACGATAAGGATTTCGCCGGGAATTTGCCGGCAATTTTAGGTTGCAATCGCATCCATGACGAAATATATCGGTTATCCTTTTGACTCGCACTTCCTGACCCTCGCCGAGGGGTTGCGTTGTCATTACGTAGATGAACCGCAGAGTGCCGAAGATCGATCCGTGTTGCTCATGGTGCATGGCAATCCCACATGGTCCTATTTCTGGAGAAGTCTGGTTGCAAAGTTCAGTAACCGATACCGGTGTATCGCTCTTGATCACATCGGTTGCGGCTTGTCCGACAAACCGGACGAGGATGAATATCCTTTTACATTGGAACAGCGGATTGCAGATATGGTGCAACTGATCGAACATCTCGACTTGAAGCGGATCACTCTGATTGCTCACGATTGGGGCGGTGCCATCGGGATGGGAGCGGCAGTGCGGCTGCCAGATCGGTTCGAGCAATTCGTCTTTATGAACACAGCAGCGTTTCGGAGTACGGACTGTCCGATGCGGATTCGGCTCTGTCGAATGCCCTTGTTGGGTCGGCTTGCCATCCAGGGCTTGAATCTTTTCTCGCTTGGAACGCTTTGGATGGCGGCGGCTAATCGGAAAAATCTCACGCGGGAAGTTCGTTCGGCACTGCTTGCCCCTTACGATTCATGGAATCGTCGTTTGGCGGTCTATCGTTTTGTGCAGGACATTCCGCTCTCGCTGCGGCATCCGAGTTATGAGACATTGAAAAAAATTGAGGAGTCGCTTTCGATGTTTCGGGAACATCCTGTCTGCCTGATCTGGGGTATGTTGGATTGGTGCTTTTCACCGGAATATCTCAAGCGGTTTTTGCAGTTTTTTCCCGAAGCAGATGTTCATCGTTTGGAAAAAGCCCATCATCTCTTGCTGGAAGATGCTCCCGAAGAAGTCGCCGCCGCACTGGAAACGTTTTTGAAAGTATCAGAGATCAAAAATCAGAACTGCAATCTTTAGCGGCTCCGTGTGTTGCATTTGAACCTTTAACCCCTTTTGCCCCCCATGAAACCAATTTTTTACACTCTTGTTTGCCTGTCGTTTGCTTTTGCAATGACCACCTTTGCCCGAGGGGAGACCGTTATTTTCGATGCGTCGAAATCGGAAACGCCGGGAACACAAGTTACCGTCAATCGAATCACCACCGAACACAAGGACGGGCTGTTCCTGCTCACCAACAAGGAGAAAACCAATTGGCCCGGCATCACCCTCAAAGGAAACTGGTCGATCACTCCGAACACTGTTCTCGTGCTGGAACTCGAAAACCGAGGGACAAATGCCGCACAGGTTTCCTGCCGACTTGACTCAACCGATGCCAACGTCGATAAGGGCATTCGTACATTGACAACTTCCGTAAGACTGGGAGTAGGCGAAACGAAACGTTGGGAGATTTTACCGCCTCGCAAACTACCGCCGCAACTTCAGGAAAAACTGTTTGGAATGCGCGGCTATCCCGGTGGTGTGCGTGGCGATACCGACGGAAAGGTGCCTGCTGACCCCTTTGATCCGAGCGATCTCGTCGCCATGTACGTTTTCTATGCCAAACCGACCGCAGAACATACTGTTGGGATCAAGCGAATTCTGATCGCTCCGTCAACGACGGGACTGCACATTGCTTCGCTCAACGATGCACTGCAACTGCCGCCGGAGAAATTTTTTCCGATGATCGACCGTTATGGTCAATACATTCACGCCGATTGGTCCGCCAAGGTCAAATCGGATGCCGACTTGCAAAAGAACCGCGAGTTAGAAGAAAAAGAACTTGCCGCTTTGCCGAAGCGGACAGACCGGAATCGGTACGGCGGCTGGACAAAGGGTCCCCGACTCGAAGCCACCGGACATTTTTACGCCGTCAAACGTGGAGGAATCTGGTGGTTAGTTGATCCCGAAGGCTGTCTGTTCTGGTCTCACGGAGTCAATACGGTTCGACCGGGCATCGGCGACACGCCGATCCGCGATAGAGAGCATCTCTTTTCGGAATTTCCTTTTGAAGCATTTAAGGGGCGTGCAGGCTGGGCAGTTCACGGATATTACGTAGGAAAAACGCCATACCAAACTTACAATTTCACGGGATCGAACCTGCGATTAAAGTACGGCGACGATTGGAAGCGGCACTTCGTTGAGATGGCTCATCGTCGGCTTCACGCTTGGGGCATGAATACCATTGCGAACTGGTCGGACCCGGAGGTCTATCGATTCCCCAAAACACCTTATACTGCAACATTGGGCACTTCCGGACCGGTCATTGCCGGCAGTGAGGGCTATTGGGGGCAGTTCAGCGATCCATTTCACCCGGAGTTCCGCAAGAATTTTGCTGCGACGATGAGCAAACAAACGCAGACTGCCAACGATCCGTGGTGCATCGGATTCTTTGTGGACAATGAACTCGGCTGGGGGAACGAAACGTCGCTGTCTGTTGCCGCATTGGTTTCACCGGCAGCACAACCGGCAAAAATTGCCGTGGTCGATATGTTGCAGAAAAAATATGAGACCATTGAAAAATTCAATACCGCCTGGAAAACGTCCCATGCGGACTGGAACGCTCTGCTGACTGCAACAGAGGCTCCTGACACGAAGAATGAAACCGTGAAAAGTGATCTTCAAGCAGGATATTCGTTGATTGCCGAAGAGTATTTCAAAGTGATCCGCGATGAATTGAAAAAGGTTGCTCCGAAGACAATCTACTTTGGTTGCCGATTCGCCTGGGTCAATGACCGGGCGGTTCGAGCAGCAGACAAATTCTGCGATGTGTTGAGTTTCAACGTGTACGAATACGATTTTAGCGGATTCAAGTTGCCGAAGGGCGTTGACAAGGGGGTGATTATTGGCGAGTTCCATTTTGGGGCACTTGATCGAGGCATGTTGCACACGGGTTTGTGTCCGGTGGCGAATCAACAGGAGCGGGCGGCGGCTTATGAAAAATATGTTCGGTCCGGTTTGGAACATCCGAACATTGTCGGTACTCATTGGTTTTTGTACAGCGATCAAGCAACAACGGGTCGCGGCGGCGACGGCGAAAATTACCAGATCGGTCTCGTGGATATTTGCGACACGCCGTATCCTGAAACGATTGAAGCCGTCAAACGCATCGGCGACACCATGTACGACTTCCGCCGGAAACGGGAGAAATGATTGTCAAGACCTCCAAAAACCCTCGATGCAGTGGGGTGGAAGAAGATTCCCATTGCGATCTTCTACCTCCTGTGCGGCGACTGCGGCTCCGCAAATTGATTCGCTCATCTTACCACGGACAGATTAAGCGGGATAGTCATTCTCGTGTTGGGGTTGCACACAGAGAATTCCATTTTGTTTGTAAAGCAGATGGCAATTTGATGGAAGTTCTGGATGAGGTCGTAAAAGTCCACCGCACCTTGACCGGATTCTTTCGGCATACCGTATCTCTTAAAACCTGTGGTCGTGTTTGGCACACGGCTGTTATCGATGGTTCCGATGGTAACAGGGTATGCGGTTTCTGTGTCGGTATCGATCACAACATCAAAAAGACGTGGAACACTCACACCGGCAAATGAAAACGTGATCATTCCTCTGCCTCTGGCACTGTCCCCGACGGCAGCGGGCTTGTCCTCGAACACAACACGAACGACACCGCGTGCTTTGCCGCTTACGTAGGTTCCTTCATATATCATTCCCGGCATGCAAAATTTATCGCAATCGTCTTGCATCTTTTTCCATGCCGCCTGTTGTCGCTGTTCCCACTCGGCAACTGCCGAATCAACCTTGGTAATAAAATCTTTTCGGCTTTGGATGGTTGCTTGAACCGTTTCTTTTGTTTTCGGGTCGTCGAGTTTGGCTTCTCCTTCCGGCAATTTGGACTCCCGAGTAAATTGATCTCCACAAGACCAAGGATCAACCAAATATCTGCTCACCTGCCAGTCATTGCCACGCTTGGTCAAATCGACGCTCCCTGACAAGGTAACTTCTCCGCCTTTGGGCACAAGGATGTCATAAAATTGCAATCGCGACGGGTCTTGTGGCATAGCATCACGCAAATCGTTTTGGTACAACACCGGCAGGTTCCGAAGTTTCTCCATAGCAACGTCGCATTCGCTTGCGTATTGGTTGGTAATACCCAGTTTTTGTAAACCGGATTGGTGGTCAACGGATTGGCAGAGAGCCTCGGTCGTTTTTGTTTTTACGGAAAACTTTCCCGAAACCTTGTCGGAAGATTTGTTTGTCCAGTTGACGACAAGGTTGGTAAGTTCCAGCGGCACATCCGCAAGGACATCTTTGTTGAGCCCTTTCTCCACAATGTCGTTGAATTTCCTGTCCTTTCCCATCATTGCCCATCCTATTCCGCCGACAACCCATAGAAACAAGATGCTGGCAATGATAACCCACAGAACCGTGCTGGCAATGGCAACCCGCGGCAAAACCTTGTTTCCTTTGGCGATGGGTTGGAGAACACTTTGGGGTATCGTTTGATCTATCGTCGGTCTATGAACTGACGGATTGATCGGTATCGGCGGCGGTGCAACAAACGGATTTTCGTTAACGGGCAAAGAAGCCATTGTGTCAATGTCTTGTGTTACCCGTTGTTGATCTTGTTGTTTTTGGAGGTGCTCAAAATCTTCCCGAAGTTGTTCAAAATCCTGATCGCCTAACTCTTCGGTCATCGATCCAACGGGCGGTGTTGCTCCGATGAACGTTAAGCCTCGTACTTTTCTTGCGGGCACAGATTTTCCTGCTTCGGTTTCGAGCAGAGTTTCCGGTGTAATTGTTCCGTTCTTGGCAAGCCATTTGAGTTGTCCACCTGTAACGGTGATTTTTTTCCCTTGTTTTCCATAGTAAGACCAGTTTGTCATCGTTTTTTTCTAATCACTTGGACCTGTTTTATTCAGTCATTTCAGTTGTTCGCTGGTTCCGTCTCTTGTAACGTAAACGATTTCGATCATCGCCATCACCCACGAGACAAGGGGTAAAACGAAAAAGAAGAAATACAGCCAAAGCGGACCGGTACTCACCCACGCCATCGCCCGTTGGAGTCCTTGCTGTGCTCTGAAATCCGATAAATCGTTCCGCAAACTCCTCAGATGCCGTTCTAAATCTTCCAATAGACGCACCAATTCCTGTAATTCTTGCTGTAAGTCCCGTACATATTCCTCGTCAATAGCCACAGGTTGCGGTAGCGGCTGCGGAACAACGGCTATGGGTTCGTCCGGTTTTGGACGAATTTCCCTCTCTGGATCAGGCTGGTCTGGTTGCGGACGGATTTCTCTTCCCGGATCAGGTTGAACCTTCTGTTGCGGAACAATCCGTCGTTTGCCTCGCATTGCTTCCGCAAGTTCCCGCTCTTTTTCTGCAACTTTTCTCATGCAGGCATCAATTTCTTTTTCGCAGTCCTTAATTGCGGCTTGAATGTTTCGGATTGTCCCGCTAGTCGTAGAAAAACTCAATGCGTACAGTGTGTATCCGAAAACAGTGAGTATCGAGATAAGAATGACGAGTATCCACGGCAGCAACAGCGCAAGGTGAATTCGTCCCTGTTTATTTCGTTTGGCATAAAAGTCATGGACACCAAATATGCCGACAAATACGGCAAGAAAGATAAAAACGGCTCGACTTAATTGCGGCGGGTCTTGTTCGTCCTCCTCAGAGACCGGCGGCAATAGCGGGACGATATTCACCTGGCTTTGAACAGACTGCATGAGAGTTTTTTCGACCGTAACAGGTGCCGCTCTTGATGGCGTTGCACCGGATGGCATCGTGTCAGGAAACATTAAACCTGTTATTTGTTTCGCTGGCACGGCTTGTCCGTCTTCGTTTTCGACGACCGTTTCCGGCGTAATAACATAGTGTTTGGCAAGTTGGATCAGGTCTCTGCCACGAATGGGACCAATCTTTTCGCCGTTGTCGTTGTAGTAAAACCAGTTTGCCATTCTTAGTGTTCGTTGTCCACGTTGAAAACCCTGTGTAGATACCACTGGGCATGAGTATAACGCACTTTTTAGCGGGTTGCAAGAGCCTCAATTTTTGGATTGCGCTGTGTTTTGACAATCGAACAGTTACTGTCCCGATTGTTTCCTTACCCACACTTCGGGTTCTGTGAACGTTTCATTCGTCATCGGCAAGCATGCGATCCAATTCGTCGTTCATCTTCTTTGCGTCCGCCGGATAAAACGCCCCTGCAATCGCCGAAGGACGAACTTCGGCTTCCCGATTCGGCTTGGATACCGATGTCAACAATAAACTAGGCTGCGTGGAGACCGTCTCAAATGAAATGACATCCGCCAAGTCGGGATCGTCAACATCGAGATAACCAATCGACGTATTCAGATGCTCTTCAATGTCCTGCGTTGGATCGAACAGCACCGTCCAACCCTGCGGACTCGACACCATAATACTTCGATAGGCGGGATCGACCAATCGAACATCGTGCCGGCTGGCATTGCCATGAATGACCGGGTCCCAAAAAATCGTAACGTCAATTTTGGCATTCATGACTTCGTTTGCCGTTGCTCCGAACTTGGCAACTTGTTCCCCCAGCGTCTGCAACAATTCGATGAGAGCCGATTGGAAAGGGACATCCGGTCGAATGGATATTTTGGAGCAGATCAGTACGGGACGATCCGGCAATTTGAAAATGAGAGAAACGCCTGATACGACAGCATCGAACAAGCCGGGAAAATAGCCGGGAGGAGAAATTCCATCCGCCATTGCTTGAAACGTTTCCGCACAAACCCGCTGAATGTCGGTAAGATCGGCAGCGGTCAATATCGGCGGAGCGGTCGATTGCCGGTCAAATTTAGCGGCAAAGACCATTTCGTCCGCCGTTTTTTTGTCGATGTTTTCCGTTGCAGAAACGGGTCCTCGAATGGCAACCCCTTCAAACGTGTGAAGCAATGACCGGTCATCAAGCCATGCATCGTTAGGGAGTCCCGCCTTCCGGCAGACGGCTTCCCAGAAGGTTTGAGCATCCATGTTGTAATCGAGAGCCACACCGGGCAGAAGCAGTCCTCGGTTGCCGCCGCGTGCAATTTGGACACCGTGCCTTCCGATTTCGACGGCATTGAGCCGATCCGTCCCTCGCTGGGCAACCCGCTTCATTCCCCAGAGGAGCCAGATTTCCATGTCGAGTTCAAAAAGTTCACTGGCATTGATCGGCGGAAATCGGGGATCGTCCGTTGCAGCATGGATCGTTGCCTGTTCGACAGCGGCGGCGAGGGGCATTTGATCGGACATCGTCCCCATGCAACTTCGCAGTTCTCCCTCTTTTTTGAGACTGACGAACGCACCGAGGAGCGGAATTTCCGCAATATCGGCAACTTGATCGGCAAGGCGGTTGCTGTGTATGCCGGTAACAATCGCAGCCAATCGGCGACCTACGGCGTGAAACAATTCAACCTGCTGTTCTTCGGAAAGATAAGGTTCAGACATGGAAATAGGCATACGGGGACTGGCGGTACAAACGCCCTCACACGTAAGATTATAGCCAAAAATATGAAACCATGTTCCCAACGGAGCCGCAATCGTGAGTTGCATCCACTCTGTTACCTTCACGGCTCGTTGTTGTGTCCATGAGCACCAAAAATACTCTTGCCGAAAATGGCAAAAATCACTAGGATTCTGCGCTGTGATATTGGTATTGTCCGCTCACTTCATAAAAGGCATGAAATACTTCTTTACCATTTTTGCCGTTTGCTTCGGAATCTCAGGGGTGTTTGCCCAAAACTTCAACGACTTCCGCTCCGCCGGAAACGGGATTGATGTCAATACCGATGGTTTCGTGCTTCCGCTCTCCAAAGAAAAATCAGAAGCCTTCGGCACAATGATGGCAAACGTGTTGGAACCCCTACCGGAGAGTCTGGATAAAAAAGTGGCTCTCCGCAAAATTTCCCTCAAAAAACTTGATGCCCAAATTAAAGAAATCGTCGATCAACAGGAAGTTCTCCCGGATACAATCCGATACTTTGGTGGCTTGACTTCCATCGATACCATCGTTGCCGTACCCGAAGAAAACGATCTGCTCCTCATTGGACCCGCCGAAGGTTGGAAATCGGACTCCGCAGGAAACATCGTCGGCAATCAAAGCGGACAACCCGTCTTGGTCTTAGAAGACTTTTTGACCATCCTGCGTGTGTTGAGTCGTTCAGGCACTTTTCGGGATATTACTTGCTCGATAGAACCAACATCGGAAACCCAAGCGAAACTCGTCAGACTCCACCGACAATTTACCAGCCTTACTGCCCAAAATGCCGATGCCTACTTTGTGGCACTCGAAGAAGCCTACGGCAACACTCCCATTACGATTACCGGCGTTCCGGCATCAAGCCGATTTGCCAGAGTTCTCGTTGCTGCCGACTTCAAAATGAAGCGAATTGCTCTCGGTCTGGAACCCTCGCAAACCCGAAACATTCCGAGTTATGTCAGTTTGGTTTCCGGCAGTCGGTTGAACATTTCCCCTCGATTTTGGCTCGTTCCTGAATATGCAGCAATCACTCACGATTCCAAAAAATTGACGTGGCGGCTCGGCGATCCCAAAATTCGAGCATTGTCGCACGAAGATTACCTTGCTTCTCAACGGAACACTCGATCAACCAGTCATCTTGATCGGGCGGCTCTGAATTGGTGCAACAAAATGGAAGAAAACTATGAAGCACTCGCAAAAGCCCAGCCCGTCTTCGGAGAACTGCGGAATAATATGAAACTTGCCCTGGCGGCAGCATTGATCCATCAGGAAAACCTGTTACAGAAAGCAAATTGCAAGTTGACAATCCTCATGGATGACACGAATCTCAAACTGATCGACTATCCTGTACCGAAGTCGGTCCCTTATCGTTCCGTCAAGTCGCGGAGCGGCTTTTCCACGATCGTGGCATGCGGCGGAATCGAAATCAATCCGTTCGGTGCGCTGCGGAACAATATACGTCTTGACAGCAAGATCGATTCGGAACGAACCAAACTCACTCAAACAGCAGAAGACGAATGGTGGACACAGTGAAAGGAGTCAGGAGTCAGGAGTCAGGAGTCAGGAGTCAGGAGTCAGGAGTCAGGAGTCAGGAGTCAGGAGTCAGGAGTCAGGAGTCAGGGGTCAGGGGTTTCGATGTAGAATCTTATCTCCTGTCTCCTGTCTCCTGTTTCCTCACTCCTTCAATCCGTCTTTCCTTTTGGTTTGCCTGTTTTTGGGCGGTTGTCGGTACGGCTTGGCGACCACCGCTGGCAAGTGTCGGATTGCTTGTCTTTTTCATTACGTTGCTCATTGTTGTTGAATGGGCAACACGTCGGCTGACGACCAAAAAATTGTCTCCTTCGTCGAAGACTGGATTGACAGACCCGATGGACGAAACCATTCAGCAACAGATGATTCGTTCCAAAACGTCGGAAGGTTCAGATCGTCTTGACGGCACATTTTTAGTCCTATTTCCGGCGAAGGCAATGACGGCAACGGTACATATTCCTTTTTGTCCGGCATTTGAACGTGTTCCGAAAGTGCAAGTGTTTCCAGTGGACGAAGCCGATGCTCAATTACGAATTGTTACGATCAAGATGTTCGGTGTACGCATTGATGTCAAGCGGAGTCATCCGACAACCCATCGGCTTCGCCTTGCTGTTGTCGCCGAGGAATAGACGAAGATGCGTGTTGCATAGAAGCAATGCTGAAAGAATCGGAACAGAGAATCATCCGCATGATTGTTTCAATCGGGTCCATGTGGTATGCTGATCGGGATATAGTTGCTTGACAACAACTCCAAAAACAACCTGTTTTGCCGATGGTACTATTCGAAAATGTTGCTGTTCAAAAAGAAATTCCTTGAACAAATCAGACGTGGAGAAAAAACGCAAACGATCCGATTTTGGACTTGCCAGCGAATGAAGTCAGGGCAGCGAAGTTATGTTCCCGGAGTAGGGTACATTGCTATTGTCAGTGTTGAGCCGGTGGAACTCTCCCGACTGACGGATGCGGATGCAATTCTCGATGGGTTTCCTACAGCGGATTCGTTGCGGGCGGAACTTCGATCTCTTTATACAGCGGCGGTACGAAAAACGTTGATTCCCTATCGGATTCGTTTTGTGGTGTATCCTCCCCGTGAACAACAACGGATCACAAGGGAGCGGCGAAGGCAAAAACAGACGCAGAAGCAAAACCGTGATGTTCTCCAGCATGAATTCGTAACGCAAACACTTGATAAACTCCAAAAAATGTGCGAGATGTGCGAGGCAGAAAATGAATCGTGAGCACGGGTGCGCAACCTTGCCCTCTAGAGCAGGTGATTCGCTCCAATGTGTCAAAACTCAATGGAGCGGAGCGAAATGACGGCTGAACTATTCAAAGAAAAAGTAAGTATTGATCCGGCTTTGGAAATCTGGAGTCCGAACATGGAGTAGCGTGCGGTGCTCGTCGCCGATATGACGGCTTATATTAACATTTTCAAATTGATCTCGGAATTCCGGGGAGATGTTCCGCATCGGTAGTCCTTCATAGCCCAATGCCTTTGCTCGGTCCCGGCAACTGTACATCAAAGGATAAAACCGCAACGCCCAATCGTCAGGACTGTATGTAACTAAAATCTTTTCGACAATTTCCGGTATCCTGCCATGTTGCCGTCCTTCTGCAAACCAATCCCGATCCGTAGCCGCCCCGGATAAAACGAGACGCAAACGCAATCCCTCCGGTCGTTGGTTATTTTTTTGCAACGTTTCAACCGCAATACAAACAATCCGGCTGCCGAAACTGAAACCAAACAAGCAAACTTTGCTCTGCGGCTCTACTTTTTGCAGGAACAGTGCTAAATAACCGGCGGTATTATTGACAATAGGAAGTTTATTCCGAATGTCGCAACGGATGGTTCCGGCACCTCTTTCCGAAAACCAATCCCAAAAGACAATGCGGCACGGCTTGCTCGGATCGAAATTCTGCACAAGACCGAGCCCAACCTGTGTGGTCTGTGGTGTGGTCGAAGTGTAACCCGGTGCAAAAACGATCAAAGGAATTCCCGGCTGTTGTGTATCAAAAAAGGTTTCCGCATCGGAACTCTGCCACCGGTTGTTTTGCCATCGGTAGTATGCCAACTTGGAACAATGTTGCTCGTCGGCATTCAACCGGGCAACGGCACGAAGATCGACTCGCCAAATATCTTGACATTCACTCGGTACGGCAACCGCAATCTGCATTTTCAGCAGAGCGAAAAGCAAAAAGAACCCCCCCAATATGCGGACTTGTAACTTCGGCACAGAATCCCCCTTGATAGCAACTCGAAAACAACGAAGCGTACCGAAATATAAATAAAGAAAATGAAAAGTCAAATTAATAGGGCGAAAATATCGAAAAATTTCCGAACATTACGAAAATTCGGATTATTCATGCCGCACGAAGAAGTTCGCCGTTCTCGCCGACATCGACATAACGTACCGACACCGACTTGGACACGCCCAATTCCTGCATTGTAATCCCGTACAATGAAGCGGCAAAGGACATCGTTTTTTTATTGTGCGTAATCATCAGGAACTGCGTTCCCAGTCCGAATTCCTTCAGCATACTGTTGTACCGGTCAACGTTTGCTTCATCGAGTGCGGCATCACATTCGTCCAGAATGCAAACCGGATTCGGCTTGTACCGAAAAAATGCCAGCAACAACGCAAAACATGTCAACGTCTTTTCTCCGCCGCTCAACAGCATGACGTTTTTCAGGTCTTTGCCCGGCGGCTTGGCGATAATCTCCACGCCACTCTCCAACATATTTTCCGGGTTGTCCAATACCAAGTCCGCACTGCCTCCGCCAAACAATTTTTGAAACAATGCCTGAAAATGAACCCGAACTCCCTCAAATGTCTCCGCAAAGATTTGTTTACTCTCCACATTCAAGCGTTCGATTTCCTTTTCGACCAATTTCTTTGCCGAAATAATGTCGTTGTAATGGGACGAATACACCTTGTACTGTCTTTCCAGATCGTCCAAGGTTTCCATTGCTTCCAGATTGACATTGCCAAGCCGACTCAATTTATTACGTAAATCTTCGATTTCTTTTTGACTGTTTTTTGCGCAATCTAACGACTGCGGCTCTGATTCATCGGTTGGAATGTCGGCGGGCGTATGCCCGCCGCTCATGTTTGTAATGTCGATACCGTAATCTTCTCGCAGGCGGTCAATCACCTGTTTTTGCGATTGTGTACAACGTTCCAGTTCCAACTGCTTCGTATGAATTTTGGTTCGCACCTTTTGCAGTTCCAGTTGGACACGTTTGAGGTCGGTTTGCTGCTTCGTTCGCTGCACCACCACTTCCTGCCGGTCTGCATAAATCAATGCCGACTGTTCCGCCAGTTTTTCCTTTTGCAGATACAACGATGCCAGTGCCGATTCAATCCGAAGAATCGTCAGCCGTACATTTTCCTGTCGCTCCTTTTGCAATCGACTTCGTTGCCGGTGTTCCCATAACATGGATTGCCGCTCTTTTAATTGCTCCTCTAACTGCCGAATTCGTTCTTGGTGTGTCTCCAATTTGTTTTCGCTCTTTGCCAATTCGACCTTCGCATTTGTCGTTTTTTCCTGAAGTTCTCCGTAAATCTTTTCCGCATCTTCCAACTGCTGTTTGTTTTCGATCTGCTTGATTTCCAGTGCCGACAACTGTTCGTCCAAAAATTCTCGTTGCGATTTGGCTTGCTCCAAATCTTCCACTGTCCGGGTTACTTGGGAATCAAGTTTTGCGATTTCTGCTTCGAGATGATGGTACTGTTCCAATCCCTGTCGATAGCGGTCTTCGGCGGTTGAAAGTTTGAGTTTTTGCGATTCGTATTCCGTCACTGCCTTCTGATGTTCGCGGGTCTCTTCTTCGACTTCGATTTCTCCGCCGGTTGCATGTTCCTGAGCAACTGCAACGGCAAGTTCAGTCTCGGCGGTCTCACTGTTCCACACAGTGATCTGTTCGGTCAGATTGCGAAGTTCACTGCGCCGGGTAATCAAACCGGCAACGGTATTTTGCGGACCGACAATCAATGCTCCGTCGGGGGTCAACATTTCACCGGAAACGGTCAGAAAACTTGTCCGATCATCGCTTTCTTTGTACAGTTGTCGGGCAGTGGCAATGTTCTGCACAATCCAAGTGCGTCCCAGCAAACGTCGGGCAAGATGGACGAACTTCCGTTCCGTTTGTACAAACTGATCTGCCCGTCCCAGCACACCGGTGCGTCCTGAAAAACCGGGGTTCCGCATCCAAGAGGCTTCCTTTTCCGAAGGATCGAGCCATATAAAACCGACACGTCCGGCAAATTGAGCAGCGTTCTTTTCAATGTGCCGGAATAACTCCGCCTTCGGAGAAACGACGATGTGCTGCGCATTGAAACCCAACGCCAATTCGATGAGCGAAGCCGATTCAAAATCAACCCGGAGCAAATCGGCAACGAGACCGAACGCATGCCGAAAAGGACTTTGCGGATCATGGGCTTGTTGCAAGACTTCCCGAACACCGGGACTGATTCCTTCATGTTTGCGGATTAACTCTTCCAAGAGCGACATTCGTTCTTTCATGCCGCTTTGCTTTTGTTTTTGCTCCGACAACTTTTTGTTTAACTCCGTCAGTTGCCGCAGTTGAAAACTTTTTCGTTTCTTTGCATCTCCTAACTGCTTCTCTTTTTGCTGGACCGATTCCCGAAGTTGCTCTACGATTTCGTGGAGTTCGTCGCATTGTCGTGCCCAATCCGCATTTTGTTTCCCCAGTTTTTCCAGTTTAGCGGCATCTTGGTTTTTTCTCGTTTCTAGTGTCGTCAGGTGGGATTCCAACCCGCTGGTCGAGCCGGCAAGTTTCGCATTCTGCCGGTTTTTTGCCTCGATTTCTTTGCGCAACGAGTCCCGCTCTTTCTGATGCTCTTTGCACTGTTTCGCAAGGACCGATTCCTGTTCGAGCAACTTCCGGTACGAGTCCGAGGCATCGGTCGTTTGCCGCTGGAAATGCCGCAGGTCGTCCGTCATTTTTCGGATTTGTCCGGCAATACCGGTATTTTTGTTTGTCCAATCAATAAGTTGCTGTCCATGCTGAATCATTTCGAGATCGAATTCTTCGATCTGTATTGCTTGTGATTCGATAGTCGATTCTTCGCTGACAATCCGTTGTCGGACGGTTGCCAATTCCCTATCGATGTGTCGGATTTTCTGGTCTATCGCTTCAACTTCGGCATTGGACAGAGAAAGATTTTTCTCATGTTCCAGGGTAGCAGCGGAAAATGTGTTGCCCGAATCGGTAAGAGCAGAGATTTCGCTTTGAAGCGTCTGATACAAAGCGCTATGCTGCCGGTATTCATTTTGACCGACTTGAATACGGAGCGATTGCAACCGCTCTTTGTATTGTCGATAGAGTTGGGCTTTTCCCGCCTGATTGCGTGCTTGTTTGAGTTGATGTTCGATTTCACTGACCTTATCGGCAAGACGAAGCAGGTTTTGCTCGACACGTTCGTGTCGGCGTTGGATTTCTTGTTTTCGGGCATTGAATCGACTGATACCGGCGGCTTCATCGAATAGAACACGGCGTTGTACGGCGGAACTTTGGAGCATCGTTTCGACACGTCCTTGTTCGATGATGCTGTACGCCTGGGTTCCGAGACCTGTTCCGCTCAGAAGGTCTTTAATATCTTTCAGCCGGGCGGCTTGCCGATTGATAAGGTACTCTCCTTCGCCGCTTCGATAGACCCGCCGGGTGATGTGTACTTCCGGCGTGTCGAGATCGAAGGTTTTTGAGGAATTGTCGAAGGTCAGGGTAACTTCTGCGGAGCCGAGCGGCGGACGGTTGACGGTGCCGCTGAAAATGACATCGGTGGAGTCGCTGCTCCGCAATTTTTTCATGCTTTGTTCGCCGAGTACCCATTTGATTGCATCGACGATATTCGATTTTCCTGATCCATTGGGACCGACGATAGCCGCAATCCCTCCGTGGAACTCTAACCGAGTTCGGTCAGCGAAACTCTTGAATCCGGCGAGTTCAATGGCTTTGAGCATGACGGTTCTCCGGCGGAATGGTATGGATTTTACAGGAGTACGTCAAGATGATTTAGCCGGCACTCCGGCACACAAGACCCGCAGACTAAAATGATTCGGTTTGTCCGCCAAATTCTTCGATGTATATCTGTTCGTGGTGTTCCGAGGCACTGAAAAAACGCGACCATTCTCTGCTGAATACCAATTCGATATGACCGGTTGGTCCATTCCGTTGCTTTGCCACGATCAAATCCGCCATATTACGAATGTTCCTGTTTGTTTTCGCCTCTTTGGCATCCACTTCCTCGGGAGTCATGCCCATGTCTCGGCGGTGAATGAACATCACCACGTCGGCATCCTGCTCGATTGCTCCAGACTCTCGTAACTGCGACAGGCGGGGCCACTCATCCTTTTCTTTTCCTTCGGTCGCCGCCAGCCGATTTAACTGGGCAAGACAGAGTACCGGTATATGGAGTTCCCTTGCTAACAACTTCAATCGCCGGGCAATTTTCGCAACCTGTTCTTGCCTTACATCCGTAGCATTGTCCGGTGTAATCAAACCTATGTAGTCGATGACGATCAATTTCAAATCATTTTTCCGCTTCAATCGTCGGGCAACTGCCGATATTTCCGTAGCGGTGCGATCCGGCGTGTCGTCAATGTACAGCGGGGTCGATCCCAACTCACTGGCAACATCGGTGAGGCGATTGTATTCTTCTCTGCCTAGCAGACCCTTGCGAAGTTTCTGACCATCTAATTTGCCGCGAGAACAGATCATCCGCTTTGCCAAATCCAACTTTCCCATTTCAAGACTCACAAAGAGAACAGTTTGCTTGTCTCCGATGGCGATGTTTTCGACGATATTGAGAGCCAATGCCGTTTTTCCCACACTGGGACGAGCCGCAAGAATGATTAACTCATCTGGATGAAATCCTTCGATTAAATTGTCTAAATCAACAAAACCGGTTCTGATGCCATCAACGCGTCCTCCGGCTTTGAGTTCTACGTATTCACGAAATTCTTCCATCAACGCTTCCATATCGGTAACTTGATTGACCGCTTGATTTTCGCAGAGCGATGTCATTTCCGATGCTGCTTTGTTGAGGAGGTCTTTTACCGGCGTTTCAGGAGCATAAGCGTCCCGAACGATTTCCGACCCTGCGTGGATCATTTTCCGCAGGGTCGCTTTTTCCCGAACGATTTTGGCATAGTGAACGGCATGAACAGAAATCGGCACCGCAGTCATCAATTCGCCGAGGTAAGCCTGTCCGCCGATCAAATCCAGTTCGTCGGTTGATTGAAGATTGTTGACCAACAGGAGCAGGTCGATTGCGCTGTTGTCGCTTCGCATTTTCTTCATGTGGCTGAAAATGCGTTTGTGTGCATCGTGATAAAAGTCATCGGGATCACGGAGAACCATGACGACATCGTCGCACAAATCTGGTTGGCGGAGCAGCGCACCGAGCACTGCCCGCTCGGCATCGAGGTCGTGCGGCGGTGCTTTTTCGAGAACTGAAAGGTCAATGGATGCTGACGCGTTCGGTTTTCGGGACTTTCTCGGCTTTTTTCCTTCTCCATCGGACATGCCTCTGATTGTACAGGACAAACGTGGAGGCAACAAGCCCATTCCGATTGCAAACATTGGATGAACCCCATGCCTCCTTCTTGGTGGTGTGCCGTTGTACTGCCGCGACCGACTGATGAGCGATCCGCTGGTCATTGCACCCCCACAGAGCACGAAACAATGAAAGTCGGAAGCGTAACAACGTGGAGCGACCGGATTCTTTTAGCCGGTATTGCGTGGCAGGGGCTATTGCAATCGCAATCAATCGGTGCTAAAATCGCCGCTCGTTGGTGGCACGTCGTGTCGCCGTTTACATTGGTATAGTTCGCAAGTTTTTTACCGTTAGGCTTCCAAGTTGCACCCGGCTTGCCGGTTTGGAAGTTTAGAAAAATTCTCCGAATACATTGCGTTTCCTGCAAGGGGGCGTTGTGCGGAGAACTTGCAAGTTTCGGCACAAGGGCACGCCTCTTGTGTTGTTGTGTGCTTTTGCGCACGACACTCTCGTGCAACAGAGGGAAACTTTCTTGCGGTAACATAGCGTTCCCGTCTTTTTGACGGTGTAGCCTCTTGCCGTTCTTGCCGTAACCCTTAACCCAGAGAAAATTTCATGGCAAACTATTTTTACACAGATGCGAAAGGTCAGAAGCAAGGTCCCGTTAGTCGAGACCAACTCATAGAACTGGCGACACTTGGAGACATCGAACACGCTTCGGTGGTAGAGACGGATACCGGAGATAGAGAGTCTGCCGAATACTTCATACCCTCTACCTGCTTCAAACGGGCGAAAGCGCCACTCGCAGTAGCAGAACCATCGCCGGGGATTTTCGACATCCGTTTTACCCGGTTCGTCATGAACTTTTACATCCCGTATATTTGGGTACTCACCATCATTGTCTGTTTTTTGGGATGGGCATTTTCTGTTGTCTTGGGCGTGAACCAACTGGCTACTGAGAGAGAACCCATGTATGGCATAGCAGCGATTCTAATGGCAACGATTGCGGTGCCGTTTAGCCTGCTTTTCTCTCGGATGGTTTTAGAAGTCGTCATCGTTCTGTTCCGCATTGAAACGCACTTGCGAACCATCCGCGATCATTACGAGAAAAAGTGAAGCAAGCGCAAGAGCGGATGGGCGCAAGCCCTCCGGTTTTCAAGGGATGACTTTCACGCACAGAACCGGGGGGCTAACGCCACCCCGCTCTTGCGAGTTTTTCGCAATCTAAAGATTGCGGCTCGTAATCCGGTCGCTCCACGTTGCTACGCTCCCGGCTTGCATGGCGTTCGTGTATAATAACGCCATGCGTTCCCAAATCGAATCTCTCTTACTTTCCGAAGTAAATCTGCCGGGACAGTACATCGGCGGTGAACTCGGCAGCATGGTCAAGCCCAAAGACTCCGTCAAAGGTCGCCTCTGCTTTGCCTTTCCCGATGTCTATACCATCGGCATGAGCAATTACGGCTTGCAGTTGCTCTATGCCATTATGAACCGGCACCCCGACTGGGCATGCGAAAGAGTTTTCGCTCCCCATCCAGATATGGAACAGGCTCTGCGGAAACGCAATCTGCCGCTCTACTCGCTCGAAACATTTACGCCGCTCTCCGAATTCGATGTCCTCGGCTTCACGTTGCAATACGAACTCACGTTCACGAATGTCCTCTCCATTCTCGATCTCGGTGGGGTGCCGCTGCACTGCCGAGACCGCTCGATGAGCGATCCGCTGGTCATTGCTGGCGGTCCCTCGGCAGTCAATCCCGAACCGATGAGCGATTTTATCGACCTCTTCGTCATTGGCGATGGCGAAGAAGCGTTACCTGCCGTGTGCGATTTTTGGCTTGAAATGAAACGTCAACACAAGGATCGGCGGCAAGCGTTGCTCGAAACCGCACGAAAATTTCCGTTTGTTGCGGTGCCGCAGTTTTATTCTGTGTCGTGGGATTCCAAGGTAGGCAACCGACCGCCGGGCGGTTGCGTGCGGTACTCCGCACAGGAACACT